>Ga0180432_10011707_pt1 | contig 10306 bp, 8 predicted proteins | sample SS_ome_10_FD_132414 | JGI IMG/M metagenome (GOLD analysis project Ga0180432, IMG submission 132414) | Hypersaline lake sediment archaeal communities from the Salton Sea, California, USA - SS_1_MS_2 metaG | ecosystem: Environmental > Aquatic > Non-marine Saline and Alkaline > Hypersaline >...
CGGCCGCTGGCGGCGCGGGAGATCGCCGTCTACGGCACACATCGCAAGGCCTGGACGGCGATCCGCGACGGCTCGGCCCCCGCCGGCCTCGTTCTGGAGGACGACTTCGCGGTCGTGAACGCTACCGCGTTCGCCGACGCGCTTCGTCAGGCCGGAGACCTCACCCGCGGGTGCGATATCGTCAAGCTGTTCGATTTCCAGAAGGCGGGCACCAATCGCGTCGTCGCGCGGCGAATTGTCGGCGGGATTGCGCTCGTGCGCTGGCGTTACCCGACCGCCGGCGCCGTCGCCTACCTCATGACACGCAGGGGCGCTGCGAAATTGTTGGGCCGCGAACGGGTCTACCGTCCGGTTGACGAGGACATGAAATACTTCTGGGAACTCGATCTCGACGTCTGGTCGGTGGTCCCGTCGCCGGTCGCTGAAGGCAGTGCCAGCCTGGGGGGCAGCCTTATTGACGCTGACCGAAGAGCTGCCAAGAGCCGGGCGATCGGCGACCGGCTTCGTGGCAACCTGATCCGGCTGCACTGGAAGCTGAACTGCCGCTGGCGCAATGCCCGTCCCGCCTGACGGCCGGCCGCCACCATCACCGGCGACCGGCAGTTGCGCCGTTACACGAAACTGGCGCGGTCGGGGTGCCCCTTCAGCAGAGCCGTGCGAAGCTTCTCCATGGCGCGGCCCTCGATCTGCCGGACGCGTTCCTTGGAAATGCCGAGACTGGAGCCAAGCGCTTCGAGCGTGGCCCCCTTCTCCTGCAGCCGCCGTTCCTTGACGATCCGCAGTTCGCGTTCGCTCAGCACGCTGAGCGCGGAGTAGAGCCACGTGTTGCGCCGCTCGGTGTCGATCTGCTCCTGAACCGTCTCGTCAGGCTGGGGGGCGTTGTCGACCAGGAAGTCCTGACGGGCAGAAACGTCGCTCTCCGATTCCGACACCGGCGCGTTCAGCGACGAGTCCGGGCCCGACAGTCTGGAATCCATCAGCTCCACGTCGTTGGTCGAAACGCCCAGTGCACCGGCGATCTCTGAAAACACGGTCCGCCTGGGACGATCGTCGACATGCTGCGAGAGCTTGGCCCGCAACCGACGGAGGTTGAAGAACAGGGACTTCTGCGACGAGGACGTACCGCCCCTCACGATCGACCAGTTGCGCAGGATGTAGTCCTGGATCGACGCGCGAATCCACCATGTGGCGTAGGTGGAGAACCGGACCATGCGGTCGGGCTCGAACCTGGCGGCGGCCTCCAGCAGGCCGACATGCCCCTCCTGGATCAGGTCGCCCATCGGCAGGCCGAAATTGCGGAAACGCGCCGCAATTGCGATCACCAGCCGCATGTGTGCTGACGTGAGGCGGTGCAGTGCCGCCTGATCCTTGTCGTCGCGCCACCTGACGGCGAGATCGTGCTCCTCGTCTCGTTCCAGGTAGGGCGCCTTCATTGCGGCCCGTACAAAGTCGCGCCGTGTGCTGTACGCGTCGGACATCGTGAACCTCCATGCACGGGTTTCCGGCCCGGCCGGTGTCGCCGCTGTCCAATGTAACGTCGGGCGGCGCGATACGGTTCACACAATGCCGTGACGGCAGATTGAGGCTCATTAAGGATATGTAATGAACAACGGGCCCGCGGGAGGTTGTCCCGCGAGCCCGTCAAGGAGTTTCGTAGTCCAACCGGCGATCAGCCGGGCCGAAAAATGCCGTCTGGTCAGGCCGCCTTGGCGTCCTTGGCGTCCTTCTCGTCCTTGCTCTCGCCTTCCGCGCCGCGCGGTCCGCGCTTCGGGCTCTTGGCGAGGTTCTGCTCGATCTGCTTGATCGCCTCGGTTTCCGACGCCTTGGTGACAGACGAAATCTCGCGCGACATCCGGTCGAGCGCTGCCTCGTAGAGCTGCCGCTCGCTGTAGGACTGCTCGGGCTGAGTGTCGGACCGGAAGAGGTCGCGAACCACCTCGGCGATGGAAATCAGGTCGCCGGAGTTGATCTTGGCCTCGTACTCCTGGGCGCGGCGGCTCCACATCGTCCGCTTCACGCGGGCGCGGCCGCGCACGGTTTCCAGCGCCTTCTTGACGGTCGCGTTGTCCGCAAGCTTGCGCATGCCGACCGAATCCGCCTTCATGACCGGAACGCGAAGCGTCATCTTGTCCTTCTCGAAATCGATGACGAACAGGTCCAGCGTCATGCCCGCAACTTCCTGGGTCTCGATGTTCACGATCTTGCCTACCCCATGTGCGGGATAGACGATGTGCTCACCGGTGCGGAAACCACCGCGCTGAACGCTCTTCTTCGATACGGCCATGCGACAAATTACTCCTATCCATGAAACGCGACGCAGCCCCTACACCGGGCCCGCCGCGCGAGATCGACGCTACCTGTCCAAGACATCGGCCTCCCGAGGCTGCGAAACACTCGGGACTGCGCTGTAGAATCCGTTCTCTCGGGCGTCGGACAGGGTTGCGGCAGCGTCACGAAACTGACGTTCGAAAGAGCGATATACCCTGACGAAACCACAACGAATCGACACGATCGGGAGGACGGTCTGGCCCTTGCCAGGCTGATGTCGTTTTCAGTCCCCCAACATAGCAATAAACGCGGCAATTTTCAATGATTTAGCCGCCCGACGGTAAACATCGGGTGCGGCGGGCGATGAAAACCGCGTGCCGGGACCGGCCGTAACCAACCCGGGACTTTGCCCCGCTCTACCGGGCCCCTGCAGACGAAGTGCCGTTGCGTCCGGCGATGCGGATTACCGGTTCAGGCGAACCGGATGACCGCACTGCATCTTTGTCGGCGTACAATTGAACCGAAAGGCGACACGCGCTTCCGGATCGTGCGTCAATCGCCCTCGCCGGGGTTTTCCGAGAAGTACTTCTCGAACTTGCCGGACTGGCCTTCGTAGTCCTTGGCATCGGCCGGAGGGTCGCGCTTGATCGTGATGTTCGGCCACTTCTCGGCGTATTCGGCGTTGACCTTGAGCCACGTTTCCAGCCCGGGTTCGGTGTCAGGCTTGATTGCATCCACCGGGCATTCCGGCTCGCAGACGCCGCAGTCGATGCATTCGTCCGGATGGATCACCAGCATGTTCTCGCCTTCATAGAAGCAGTCGACGGGGCAAACCTCGACGCAATCCATGAACTTGCAGCGGATGCAGTTGTCGTTGACGATGTAGGTCATGCGGACTTCCCGGTGTTGAACGAGGCGCCTTTCGGGCACGGCCCGTTCGGTATCGCTTTTGCCGGAACGGAGCAAGACGGCGAAACCGCACGCTTCCGCCAATGCGGGGTAGATTGTTTCACGCGTCCCCGTCGTCGGAGAACGCCGCCGCATTCGGGCGTCTCAACTTGAGGATTTCGCGCCGTTGGCGCTTGTCGGGGCGCGGTACGCGAACCGGCTCATCGCCGCGCTGTTCGCGCGGAAGCGGCGGCGGCGACAGGTCCTCATAGAGCAGCTGCGCCTCGGACGCCGGCCCGCGGCGCTCGCCCGGGTCCACAACACGCAGAACCTTGACGCTGCGGGGCAGACCGATCGTAAGCACATCGTCCGGCACGATCTGCCGGGAAGCGCTGGTACAGCGCTCCCGGTTGACCCGGACGCGACCCGACGTCACGAGCTTCTGCGCCGCGGTGCGCGTTTTCACGACACGGGCAAACCACAGCCACTTGTCGATCCGCTGGCGGCTCAGCCGTCGTCCCCCTTGGCAGACTCGAGCTGGCGCTTGAGGTCGGCGAGCGCGGCAAAGGGCGAATCCGGATCCATCGGGCGACGGTTCTCGCGTTGCGGCGGGCGGGGACCCGCCTGGCGCGGCGCAGAGCCGGCGCCCTTGCCCTTGCGCCGGTTCGGTCCGCGCTTGGGCCGCTCGTCCCGACGCTCCTCGCGCGGGCCGTCGCGGCCGCCGTCGGCCCGCCGCACCCGATCCCGGTCGTCGTCCTTGCGTTCACCGTCGCGACGTCGCCCGGACCGTTGACGGCGCGGCTGCCGATCTTCCCCGCCTTCGCCGTCGGCCCGGCGCGGCCGGCGATTGCCCGGTCGGTCAGCCCGAACGGGGCGCCAGACCTCGATGAACACGGGTTCGGAGGCCGGCTCGGGAGCGACTTCCGGAGCTGTCTCCGAAGCAGCCTCCGGGACCGCTTCCGGAGCCGGTGCGGAAGCCGCCTCCGTTGCGTCCGGCGTGACGGCAGTCCCGACGCCGGCGTCGGTCTCGACCGGGCCTGTCGCCACCTCGCCGCCGGCGACCGGCGCGCTGTTAGCAGGAGGCGTCACCGCCTCATTCGCCGGCGTCTCAGGCGCCGGTTCGTCGTCTGGCACGGCAGCGCCTGCCGGTTCGGCAGGCGGCGCGACCGACGGCTTGTCCGCGGCCTCGGGTGAAGTCTCGGGTACAGGCGGGACGGCTTCCGGAGACGGCTGTGCAGTGGCCTGCGCCGTGACCGTGTCGGTATCGGTCGGCGCGCCGGCATCGACCGTAGCCTGGGCCGGCTCCGGCGCCGGCGACACCGCGGGTTCGGTGCTTTCGCTTGCGCGAGTGGCGGGCGGCGCGTCCGCAGCAGGCGACGCCTCGGCCGTGTTCGGCATCGGCTTGCGTGTCGACCGGTAGCCGAGGGCGCGCAGGACCGACGCGAAGTCCTCGCCTGCGCAGCCCAGGAGCGATGTCATGGCGACCGTGACGGTAAACCCGTACTCCTCGAGCGCGCCTTCGGGCGGCGTCGATTGATCTGGCGTGGCGCGCCAGGCAAGCAGCGGACGTATCTGGTCGGCGAGCCTTTCCAGAATGTCGAGCCGCACCGCACGCGAACCGCACGGCTTGTACCCGACGGCGTAATAGAGGCCTTCCGGATACGCCGGCTCGACCGGAACGCTGGTGCGCCCGGACGCTGCCAGCTGGGTCAGTTCCAGCAAGCCGTCGATGTGCAGGCCGCCGTTCTTGAGCGCCCACAGCATGGCGTTGACGGCGGCAGGGGCGGGCTTCAACAGGGCGGGGACGTAGATGTGGTGGGCGCCGAACCGGACACCGAGGGTCCTGAGCCCGGCGCGCGCGTCCTGATCGAGCTCGCGCACCTCGGCCGCAACGGTCGGGCGCTGAAGGACGCCGAAGTTTTCCGCGAGCCGATAGGCGATGCCGCGCGCAGGACCGCTGAGGGTCTCCGTGCCGCGCAGGTCGAACAGCGGCTTCAGCAGCGTGGTGACGTGGGTCTCGAGCCACAGGTCCACGCGCGCCTGCACCTTGTCGCGGGCGGGCGCGGGCAGGCTGTCGTCGGCGATCAGCAACAGCCGCGGTTTCAACGCGTCGTCGCCTTCGATCGCGCGGGCAATGGCGATCCCCTTCCACCGCAGCGCGCCGTCGGTCGCCAGCGCGAATTCGCCGTCGGGGGCGGACGCCGCACGATCTGCCCGGTTGACGATTTCGCCGGCCAGCGCCTTCTGGGCGGCCGCACGCACCGCGCGCGCCTCCTGTCCGGCCGCAGCATTGGGATCGGGCGCGAAACGGAACCCGTCGAGCGTACCCACGTGCTCGCCCTCGACAAGCACATCTCCGCGGTCGGTAATCTCCGCTTCCAGCATCACGTTCTCTTTCAGCCGTCGCATCAGCACGCTGGTACGCCGGTCCACAAATCTGGCCGTCAGACGCTCGTGCAGGGCATCCGACAGGCGATCCTCTATCGCGCGCGTGCGCTCCTGCCAATGTCCGGGGTCGCGGAACCACTCGGTCCGGTTGGCCACGAACGTCCATGTACGCACATGCGCGATCCGGTTGGCCAGCGTATCGATATCGCCATCGGTGCGGTCCGCGAACGCCACCTGCCGTGCGAACCAGTCGTCCGGAAGGACCCCGTCGCGCGCAAGATGCGAGAACAGCGTCGACAGGAGTTCGGCATGGTTGGCCGGTGCGATCTTGCGGTAATCGGGGACGCAGCAGACCTCCCACAGCAGGGCGACCCGCTCTGGCCGGTCCGCGAGATCGCGCATCTCGCTGTCGCGCGCCATCGTCAGAAGACCCTGCACGTCCTCGGCGATCGGCGCCTTGGACAGGCCCTGTCGGGAGGGAGCCCGATCGAGACTTGCCAGCAACCCGTCCAGTGAGCTCGTGTCGAGATCGCGGTTGCGCCATTGCACGATGCGTACCGGGTCGAACTGGTGGGACTCGAGATCCTCGACGAGTTCGTCCTCGAAGCCCGCGACGCGGCTTGTCACGCCGAAGGTGCCGTCACGTACGTGGCGGCCGGCCCGGCCGGCGATCTGGCCGAACTCGGCCGGGGTCAGTCGACGGTACTGGTAACCGTCGTATTTCTGGTCCCCGGCGAAGGCCACGTGGTGGAGATCCAGATTGAGCCCCATGCCGATGGCGTCGGTGGCCACGAGATAGTCGACGTCGCCGTTCTGGTAGATCTCCACCTGTGCATTGCGCGTGCGCGGGCTCAGCGCGCCGAGAACAACGGCGGCACCGCCACGCTGGCGCCGGATCAGTTCCGCAATCGCATAGACGTCGCTGGACGAGAACGCGACCACGGCGCTTCGCGTGGGCAACCGCGTGATCTTGCGCGAACCGGTGTAGGCGAGCACGGACATGCGCGGCCGGGTGACGACGTTCACGCCGGGGACCAGCGTCTGGACGATCCCGCGCATGGTGTCGGAGCCAAGCAGCAACGTCTCGTCGCGACCCCGCAGGTTCAGGATGCGGTCGGTAAAGACGTGCCCCCGCTCAAGGTCGGCAGCAAGCTGGATCTCGTCGATGGCGACAAACGAGGTGTCCACCGTCTCCGGCATCGCCTCTACGGTGCAGACGCTGTAGCGGGCCTCGGGCGGGACGATCTTCTCCTCGCCGGTGAACAGCGCCACCGAGTCGACGCCCGCGCGCTCGACGATCCGGGTGTAGACCTCGCGCGCCAGCAGACGCAGCGGCAGCCCGATGATGCCGGACTTGTGACCAAGCATCCGTTCGATCGCGAGATGCGTCTTGCCGGTGTTGGTCGGGCCAAGGACGGCAACCACGTTGCCGCGGCGCTCGGCGGGATTATCTGTCGTCATGATCGAGTCGATTCGTGGGGAACGCCAAGGCCGGATCGCGGGAACCTGTTAAGGCCGGACCCGGGCGATCACCGCGCCCCACCCCTCCTGGTGTCTCGGTGCGACACGCTTCCGGCGGAAACGCGGGGGTTTCCCATGTTGCCGTCAACGGTTGCGAACGGGCACGGAACAAAGACGGCCCGAATCGCTGACTCTCGACGAGTCTCAATCCGTTCTCCACAACATGTTGCGCTTTCAGCCAAGACTGAAACGACATGCTGATTCACGAGCAACGAATCGCTTCGTTGGGCGGGAACGACCATCGCCGCGACAACCGGCGAACAAGTATGAACAAACCATGACGCACCCCCGCGACCGCGTGTTGTGGATAACTATGGGGACAACCGCGCCCGCAGTCTACCGTACCGCGGCCTGGCGACCGGAACCACCGACCCTGAACTCGCGCGCGGTGATCAGCAGATCACCGACCGAGGTGCCGATCAGGAGCTGATACGGCACCATCACGTCGGTTCCTTCGACTGGCACCATCCAGACCTCGAGCCGCTTGTTCTCGCTCATGTACTCCACCACGGGTCTGCCCGGGCGATGACCGGCGACGGGCACGTAACGCGCACCGCACACGATGGCCTTGCCGTCGTAGGCGCCCTTGATCCGCTTGTCGTGACGGTAGAAGAGGCGCACGTCGAAGCGCTGCCAGCCATCGAACACCCGGACGGTGCGGTTGCAGACGGCGTTGCCGTCGAAGTGGCGCTCGCGTTCCAGCGACACCACGAACGCGCCGAGCGGATCGACCACGTCCCGCTTGTCGGACTGACGGATCGGCACGCGATCCGGCGCCTCGACCAGATGGGGGCGTGCCTCCACCCTGGTCACCGCGCCGCCGTTCATGGCCATGCGCACCAGCGTTACGAGATCGCCTTCGCGGGTGTCGAGGTTGTAGCTATTCGGCAGGATTTTCGAACCGCGGATACGTCCGTTCCCGGACATTTCGGCCCGCGCGTCGGTCACGAAACGGCTGATGCCGAGCGTCGAACCGGAGATCGCGGTCGCGTACTGGCCCTCGGCGAACCGGCCCCGGACCTCGGCACGGCCCACCGTGAGGCCGGAGACCGATATGAAATAGGTCGCCTGGAGGTCGACCGTTTCCTGTGCCGCAGCCTGCCCCGCCGGGGCGCAAACCAGCGCGGCCGCCAGGGCCGCCGCGGCCAGTGAAGCCCGCAACAGGCCACCCCTGCCCTTGATCCGCAAAGTCGCCATCATTGCCACTGCACCTGCCGTATCCGTGCTCCTGACCGCCTCACCCCACATACGGCCCCCACGCCGTCCTGCCGCGATTCGGCAAGATCAGCGCCTCGTTCCGGCATTTCTAGGGCAATTTGCTACCGTCGTCACCCGTTCGGCGTCACCCTCCGGCGCTTGACGCGTGCGGGGTCACCGATTATACGGTGCGCCCTTCCGAATTCACGGGGTTGACGGGACGTGCGGAGACGCTTGCCCTGTTCGCCGATGCGGTTCCCATGAGCCGCCGAACCATGAGGATTGTTCAGATGTCGCGCCGTTGCGAGTTGACCGGCAAGGGTGTGCTGACGGGTAACAACGTCAGCCATGCCAACAACAAGTCGCGCAGGCGCTACCTGCCGAATCTCAGCCAGGTGACGCTGATGAGCGAGACCCTGGGCGAGAAGATCCGCCTGCGCATCACGTCGTATGCCCTGCGGTCCGTCGAGCATCGTGGCGGGCTGGACGAGTTCCTGCTCAAGGCGCGCGACGGCGAACTGTCGGACAAGGCGCTGAAGCTGAAGCGCCGGCTGGTGCGCCGCACCGCCAGCGACGCCGCCGAGGCGGCCACAGCCGAAGCTTCCTGACGTCTCCGTTACCGGCGCGCCGGTGACGCTGCCCGCCCTCACTCAGGGCCGCAGGCGCGGGATCGGCGGGACATCCGCCTCCAGACGGAACTGCAGCAGCAGGGTCCGCTGCAGAAGGTTGTGGTTGTCGTCCGAAATCAGTGTGATGAGCGCCGCACCGTCGGGCAGTTGCCGCACGGCCAGACCTTCCAGATTGTCGATCTGATCGCCGGGCAGAGCCTCGAGCAGGACCTCGCCCGTCACGGTCCGCCCGGGCCGGATGAGATCCGACCGTACCCGGCTGAGCCGTACGGCCAGCCCGCTGTTGAAGCTGAACCGCCGCTCCAGCAGCAGAAGATTCCCGTCCGGAAGGAACGCCGCGTCGGTCACGTCGAAGCCGCCGGACCGCCCGATGGCGAACGCCCCGGCCCGCGCTCCACCGAGAACGAACCCGCGATGGTTCCCCGAACGGTCGGTCGACCGCTCGGCGATCGCCACCATGGCGCCCCCCAGCGGCCCTGATGACGGCGCACGCGCCAGCGCCTCGAGCCCGCTGTTGCGGCGCAGTCCCCGGACGAAGCCCGGCAGGGAGACGTCGCGCGGCGCCGCGTCGGGGTCGAGCGGGAGCGTGAAACGCCGGATGGCGTCAATCCCCTCGTAGGCAACCAGCAGCGCGCCATCGGCATCGAGGCGCAGCGCCTCCGCATCCGAACGGCTCTTGCCGTCGAGTCGCGCCCCGTCCGGGCCTGTCATCGGCGCCATCCAGGCATCGGAGAGGTCGCGCGGGACGCCGGCGTCCTCGATCAGGTCGGCGCTCATCCACCACCCGCGGTCGGTGATCGCGTAGAGCCGTCCGTCCGGGGAGAACTCCAGGCCCGAAAACGAGCCGAAGTTCTCGTCGCCGGCATGGAGCTCCAGCCCGCCCAGGAACGTCAGGTCGCCAAACGTCGAGGTATCATCAGCGAACCGGAACTTGGCGAACGGCCGTGCATCGATCCGCACCGGTTCGGTGGCGGCCGCGGCTGTATGAGCGAAGGCAAGAAGCAGGACCGCTGCGATGGCGGCCGTCGGGGAGCGGATCAATATCGCGACGCGCGGCCGGTCGCCTGCTCGTCGAACAGTTCGGCGAGCTTCTCCGTCATCGCGCCGGCGAGTTCCTCGCTGTCGACGATGGTGACGGCGCGGCGGTAGTAGCGGGTCACGTCGTGGCCGATGCCGATGGCGATCAGTTCGACCGGCGAGCGGGTCTCGATCTCCTCGATCACGCCCCGCAGGTGCCGCTCCAGGTAGTTGCCGGGGTTGACCGACAGGGTGGAGTCATCGACCGGCGCTCCGTCGGAGATCATCATCAGGATGCGCCGCTGCTCCGGTCGGTTGACCAGCCGGCCATGGGCCCAGGCAAGCGCTTCGCCGTCGATGTTCTCCTTCAGAAGCCCCTCGCGCATCATCAGGCCGAG
>Ga0180432_10011708_pt1 | contig 10306 bp, 5 predicted proteins | sample SS_ome_10_FD_132414 | JGI IMG/M metagenome (GOLD analysis project Ga0180432, IMG submission 132414) | Hypersaline lake sediment archaeal communities from the Salton Sea, California, USA - SS_1_MS_2 metaG | ecosystem: Environmental > Aquatic > Non-marine Saline and Alkaline > Hypersaline >...
GCCATTTCCGGAGTTATCTCTATGGTTATCCTGTCTATGATGGATGTGGTTACCCAAAGCCGCAGTCATATCGACGCCATTGCTCAAGCACAGAATGCGGAAAGATGGATGGAGCGAGATGGAAAGATGTGCCAGATAGTAGAAGTCGAAAGGAAACAGCCTAATCAATCGGGCACCATGCAAATGGTTTGGTCTGACTGGGGAGGCACCAGGACCGAAGTAATTTATTTCCTCCAGGATAATCAGTTAAGACGAAGAGAGAGTACCTTTTCTGTTGATACCTATAATCCTTTCACTCAGCAGTGGGATGGTGCTCCGATAGAAATCTTTGAGACTTTGATCGCTGTTGATGTGGTCTCTGGATCACCACAGACAAGCTTTTCACTTACCACCGAAAGGGTGATTCAAATAGACATAACCGTTGAGAATCAAACCAGCACCAGAGGTGTCACCCAGGAAAAGCGACATTTCGAAATCAACCCCAGGGCAATCTGGTAAAACTGCAAATCCTAAGTTCAGTAATGAACTGAGCAAAAGGGGTATCCGATGAAAATGTTGATAACAAAACAAATAGATCGGTTTATACGGGAGGAGCGAGGCCAGGTTCTAGGTGTCGCTATTATTATGGTACTTCTCGGCGGTATGTTGATTCCTCCTGTACTAGAGTTTATCACTGACGCCACCAACCTGACTATTATGTACAAAGAGAAGGCCCTTGATATATATTCCGCCGATGCCGGTATCGAACATGCCATGTGGGAAGTAAAGTATAATGACATGGAAGTATTCCCTGCCTATGATCATTTTGATTACCAGAACCACAGCCAGTATACCCTCGATGAAAAGATAAACGGACTTGATGTGACCGTTACCATGGAAAATACATGGATTCCCCAGGGAATTGAGGTTACTGCTCCTGCTATAGTTCCCCCTGATTCCTCCCTGGCTAACCATATAATTGATAACACTGCACTGCTTTCTATAACTGGCGCTTCCGAACCGGTACAGAACGAGTTTGAAATCAAGATCGCTGCCGATCAGGCCATAGCGCCAAATCTGCAAATTGAGAGGATAGGGGTATGGCTTCCGTCCACCTATGCCTATAGAATGGAGAGTTGTACTCTGGACGAAGACCTTTGGCCTGATCCCGATCCGGAATACTACCGAAATCCGCTTGACTCTGATCAAGTGATAGTCATGCCTTTCGGTGGTGGAGGCCAGATCATTATTTGGGATTTTACCAATAATCCAAGTGGCAGCTGGACAGAAATGAATTCCATTGATTTCGATCTCCTCCCAGGCGTGAATATGGCTGATGCCAAACCGGAGTGCGCGATCACCTTCAAATACGATAATTTGGGAGGCGCTCCAATTGGGGAACCCGAGTTCATTAGCTGGGTGGATACCACGGATGATGCGCCAGGTGGAATTCCCTATACATGGGATTCCGATATAAAAATATATCGCATTAGCTCCCGGGCCGGGAACGCCGAAATCGAAGCATTCATTAGCCGGAAAGAAGAACAAATGGCCGGGGCAACACAAGGCAAGTTTATAGCCGTGGGCAATTCCTCGCTGCTGGATGGAGACGGAGATACCAAAAATCGTGAGATTCAGCTTGATGAAAGCGATGGGCAGATCGTGCAAAGCCTGGATCCTGATACAGATAGCATCCCCGATAATGCCACCATTACAGGCGCCCGGCTATACTGGAGTGGATGGCTCGATTATGCGCTGCCCAACAATCCCAAAGCCATAATCTGGGAAGACGATTGCAAGTCCTTTGTTGATGATCCTGACGAAGACGACGATAATGACTGGACTGCTGGCAGTGACTGGGGTACCAGGGCTGACAGCGACAACGACACCTTCGATGGCATTTTCACAGCGCACCACTCAGGGAGCACTGATGAGTGTAGATACCTCTATCTTAATGCTGATATAGATTTGAGCAAGTATGTTGGCGAAGAGGTCTGGATTCGCTGGGAACAGGGTGAAAAAGGGACATTGGAGTCTGACGATACACTTAAGTACGCCTTCTCTACCAAGGCAGATAACTCCTGGGACTGGATAGACTGGAGAGACAATGCCTCTTGGGCTACGGCCTTTAGCAATGATAATCCGGATCGTGTCGAGAAGGTGTTGCTGGATCAATCGTACTTGGATCAGCACTTCCGGATGGCTTTCCGCATAGATAATTTCGGTGGTGACGGTGAGACTTGCTATGTTGATGATATCTATATTTATTATCTCCCTGAGAGAACAATCTGGGAAGACGATTGCACCAATGGTATAAACTCCGGCACCTGGACACAGACTGGCAGTGACTGGGATCAAACCACCAAGCCGGGAACATATACCGCGCAGCATATCTGCACCGCCTCAATGTTTTCCACTCCTTTCTGGGATACTTGCGATGATATTAACTTTAACTGGTACCAGAGCGGCACCGACTGGGGCGGTAATCCTCCTGCCTCTCCCAACACGTTTAAAGGGCATCACGGTGGCGGTGGCATTGATGTGAAATTTGCAGATGATTGTTCGGATATTAATAATGGCTTTTGGGTCCATTATAACGGATGGAGTGATAACGGGAGTAATTTCAGGGGATATGAAAATGATACTCTTAATGGCAGCGAACGGCTAGAAATGTCCGCCACAGCGGATACTTCTACCTGTGGGGAGTTGACCCTCTCCTTCGACTACGCTGTGGAAGGGGATTGCGAAGATTCTGATAAACTTGAATATTATTTCCGCGATCAATGGGGCAACTGGGACTGGCAGGGCTATGTATTTGAAAATGCCGAAACATTAGATAACGACCATGCCTACCATAACTTCACGGTAACTACCAGCAATCCCCAGTATCTTTACAACGGCTTCAGGGTGCGTTTTGATGTGGAGTATTTTGGTGGTAGTGATGAACGCGCTTGCATTGATAATTTCGTCATTTTCTGCACGGGTGGTGACGAGAATGACCGCTATCTTACCATGAACAACGGTGCTGTTGGCGATTTGAGCGGCTGTATGAATGCCCAAATTACCTGGAAGCAGACCCTGAACGGGTCTGATATTGATCCCGGCGATTGCCTTGAATATGAATTATGGGATAATCTGGATTCCGAGTGGGATTACATTGGTTCGCAGTGTATCACGGGAGCACCAACTGTAAACGTTACCGATATTTGTTACCTGCAAAACCTCCGGTTAAGATTCCGGCTGGCCGGATTCGATGAGAGCGATGATTATTGCACCATTGATGATGTCAAGGTAATATGCGAAACATGTACCAACCCGGTCGATGATGATCGTTATCTTGAAATGAAACCCGGCATGGATTTAAGCGGCTACCCGGAAGTGAACCTTTCCTGGGATCAGGCTACGGATGGAGCTCTGGAAGGCAACGATTATCTTGAATACTGGTTGTGGGATGCAGCTGCAGGCGATTGGGTTTTACAGGAAAACCCGTTTACAGCCGCACCTCCGCCTTCCAATTATCAAACGGTAGTGAACAATCCGGACTACCTGCAGGATTTCCGGGTAAGATTCCGGATAAATGGATTTGAGGCAGCCGATGAGCACTGTTATATTGATAATATCCGCGTTATCGAGCAAGTGATAACGATACTGGCTGATAACACAGCCAGCCTCAAAATTACACCTGTGGCGGGGGACCCCTTCTGGGTTTATTACGATGAGAACGGGGATCCCGCCAAAACCACGGATCCGGACGAAGCCGGCGAACTGGTGGCCACCACCATAGAACCTGAAAGGGCTGCCTGGATGGATGCGGAAGGCGGATATGCCTATGCCTGTAACAAGGATGTGACTGATCTGATCCAGTTGTACTGTAACCCGGAAACTGAGGAAACAACATTCACAATCGGGGATATCGATACACAGGCGCTCAGCCACGGTGGTCATGGGGATCAATATACATACCTGGGCTGGGCACTGTTGCTGGTCTACCAGTCCCCCGATGAACTGGGGCACCGGCTCATTATATACGATGATGCCGAAGATTTGGCATGGATTCCCAATGCCACCAATGCGGGAAAAAACAATAATGTGCGCACATATGACTGCTCCAACTTCATAGTACCGGAAAAAATCTCTGGTGAAGACAATGTTGCCACCATTACCGTCATGGTTTTGGAGGGAGACTCTAATTATGACAGTAGCGGTTGTTCCTCAGACCATGGCGATTGTTTAACCCTCAACGGTACCGAACTCGAGAGCAGATACTGCGACGATCACGGCATTCCTACCTACAATACATGGGATTCCCGGTCTGAAATGTGTGCCAACGAAGGCTTGGATATTGAAACCTTTGATGTAAAGTGGACCGATAATTTGCTGGCGGAGGGTGATACCTCGGCAACAGTTAAAATATGGTCAGGGGATCCTTATGATGGTGTTGGTGTGGCATTAATTATCATGGCTTTCCGCAGCGAAACCGGCTCCAGCGGCGCTTTGAGCTACCGTATTAAGTAAATAGAAAGAATTTGCCTGCAAAAACCGGCTCCCTTGAATTCAAGGGAGCCGGTTTTTTATTTGAGCCACCTTTCATCCCCTTTACGAAAGGGGGGGAGGGGGATTGGTGAACTGATCAGAGGTTCCTTAAAACCATTTGCATGTTTATCCCCTTGCGCCCCCGGCCAAATCGAATTACAATAATTAATAGGACAAAAACATATAAAATCTATGCCAATTGGCAAGAGGTACGGAAAGATCAAAATTCTACTTGTTTACCCCCAATACCCGGATACCTTCTGGAGCTTCAAACATATCCTGAAATTCGCTTCAAAAAAAGCGGCCTTCCCCCCGCTGGGGTTGTTAACTATCGCCGCCATGCTTCCCGATGAGTGGGAGCGGAAAGTCATCGATATGAACGTCTCCCCTCTTAAGGATAAGGATATCCTGTGGGCCGATTACGTCTTCATCAGCGCCATGATAACGCAGAAGGAATCGGCCATTGAGGTTATCGAGCGTTGCAACCGGCTCGGGATCAGCGTGGTGGCCGGAGGCCCGGTTTTTACCACCGGCTACGAAGAATTTAAAGGGGTGGATCACTTCATCCTGGGCGAGGCGGAAGCCACCTTTCCTCCGTTTCTGGAGGACCTCCGGAACGGCTGTGCCAGACCGGTTTATGCTTCGGAAGAACACCCTGATATCGCCCGAACGCCCATTCCCGCCTGGGATTTGATAAAGCTCAAACACTACTTCTCCATGCCCGTCCAGTACTCACGCGGGTGTCCATTTGATTGCGAATTCTGCGATATCATCATCATGTACGGGCATGTCCCCAGGACCAAATCACCGGAGCAACTCCTGCGGGAATTTGATGCCCTCTATGAGCGCGGCTGGCGCGGTTCACTTTTCATCGTGGATGATAACTTCATTGGCAACAAAATAAAAGTGAAGGAAATGCTTCCCGAGGTGATCAGGTGGCAGAAAGAGAGAAAATATCCTTTCCTGCTTTTCACGGAGGCCTCACTGAATCTCGCCGATGATGAAGAGCTGATGGGGATGATGGTTGAGGCGGGATTTGACAAGGTGTTCGTGGGGCTGGAAACGCCCTCGGAGGCAAGCCTGGCCGAGTGTAATAAGTTCCAGAATGAAAAGCGTGATATGACCGCTGCGGTCAAGACGATCCAGAATAACGGGATGCAGGTGCTGGGCGGGTTCATCGTGGGGTTCGATAACGACCCGGAATCGATATTTGATAGCCAGATTAATTTCATTCAGAACATCGGGGTAGTCACAGCGATGGTGGGCATACTGACCGCTCTGCCCAAAACGAGGCTCTACAATCGGCTCAAGGAAGAGGGCCGCTTGCTGAAAAACAGTTCCGGCGATAACACCGATGGTTCCCTCAACTTTATCCCCAAAATGGATCCGGAGAAGGTTATCAAAGGCTACCAGCGGATAATTCAGACGATCTATTCCCCAAAAAAATACTATGAGAGAATCGGGACATTTCTGGATGAATACAATCCCAAAAGGCCCAGAAGACAGAGGATCGGTTTTGGGGAGATAAGGAGCCTGTTAAAGTCCGTCTGGTATCTGGGGATTTCCGGGAAATCAGACTCCAAGCGATATTACTGGAAGATTATGACCAGGGCCTTTTTTAAGCACCGCCGGGCCTTCCCCGAGGCCGTGACTCTGGCCATTTACGGTATTCACTTCCAAAAGGTGGCGGAAGCTGCCAGCAAACCACACTATTCAAAATAGCACCCAGGTTGCCGGCGCTCGCTTATCCTCTCAAGGTACGGCGGTTATTTGTGCTTTCAACTGAGCCAGTGCGTTATCGTATTCCGAATCGAGCTGGGCGGAAAGCTGGCGCCAGTTTTCCTGAAACTCAGGCCGCTGTTCCACATTGAAATCACCGCCCGGGGCCATCCCTGTCTGCTGCCGGATTTGCTGTGCTACTACCTGTTCTACCTGGGCCTTCAACTGGTCATAGTGTTGCTTTCTTGCCTGGGTATAGTAATTTGAAAGGTTATCCAGTTGTTCTTTAGCCTGCTGGATAACCTTTTTGGTCTTCTTAATAGAGGATAGGCCGTTGAAAACTTTTTCGTTAGTTGATATATCGGATTCTTTTTTGGGCAGAACCACATTCTGCAAAAGAACAGCTTCCAATGCCTTTGCTATATATTGTCTTGCCTCAGAGTTACATTCGGCCAGAGCGGCTTCGAGGTCATAATCATCTTTCTTGAAGAATCCGGCTGCGAGCCGTTCTCCCTGTGCGCGGTATTCCATTTCCCGGAGTTTCTCTTCCGGTATTTCTATATGATCGGCTCTTTCCATGGCCCGGTCGAGAGCGCTTTTCATGAAATCGTCGCTCATAGCTTGCCTCCTATTGCCAGGTCCACCACTTGTTCAGTATAAAGTTGAACAACGTAGCCGCAATTATACCAACCATCCCCGAAGCAAGATAGTATACATCGGCTATTTCAGTCAGCAGAATCAGTATCCCCATGTTGATTCCCAAACCGATCAGACTAATAAAATTGAACTTCAAAGCGCGGGATAAAATGGAAGTTAGTATCAAAGTTCTCCTGTCCCGGAAAGTCCACAATTCGTTCCATGTAAAATTGTTTATGATAGATGCCTCGATGGCAATTGCAGCGGAGACAGCATAGAACAGCCCTATTGACTCGGTCAGCAAAGCCAGCAGCCCCATGTTAACAATAACGCCACTCATACCCACCAGCAAGTATTTTACAAACCGTTCGGTTTCCCTTTCACTCCGCACCAGGCGATACAGGTGTTTGAGATAATTGATTTGTTCGGCGGTATTGAAGGTACTTGTTCCCCTTTCCCGACCCTGGAATACATATGGCACCTCGACCACCCCGTTGTGATTGCCCTTGATCAAAATTTCCAGCAAAATCTTGTATCCGACAGGATTCAGAGTGACTCCCTCGATGACCTTTTTTCGGAAAAGAAAGAAACCGGAGAGAGGGTCTTTAACCGATCTGATCCTGGCAAAAAGGAAGTGAGGTATGAGTTTGGCGCCTCGGGAGATGAACTCCCGAATGAAAGTCCAGCCTTCAGTGCCGCCGCCATTCACATATCGGCTGGCAATGGCAATATCGGATTCATCCATTGCCCGGAGCATTTCAGGAATATGTTCCGGAGGGTGCTGGAGATCGGCATCTATCACCCCCAGGATATCCCCTGAAGCCTGCTGAAAACCTTCGATGACTGCCGAGGCAAGCCCCAGTTTGCCTTTTCGGTGAATTACCCTGATTGGTTTCTGTAAAGCCAGTTCCTCTGCCAGAGCGCCGGTACCATCGGGGCTGTTATCATCGACCACTACCAGTTCATAATCGAAGCTGGCCAGACAGGCATGGACCCGGTCGGCAAGGAAAGGTAAGCTTTCAACTTCATTATAGGTGGGAACAATAATTGATAACCTGGTCAAAACTGAATTTCCTCAAATCTGTTATTGGGGGCCTGCTGCTCGCCTCCTAGATTATCTATTAAAAGACGATGCTTTGGCAAGTCTTTGGTTGTAAGTGCTCATTGGAGAAATGGGAGGAAAATAAATCAGGAAAATAAAATTTGGCCATGCAGGTAATTCCCCTTACATGGCCAATAAAGAAAATGCCCTGTTTTTGCGCCTAAGTGGTGGCCTGTTTTAACAGCATACCATCAAGCGTCCGCTTCGTTTCCGCAGGGTCTCGGCTCCATTCAAGCGCCATGTCTCTGCTGATTTTCCTTCTACGATAGAGCTGTACCAGCGCCTGATCGACCGTTTGCATGCCGTATTCAGTTCCCATCTCAACAGCATTTAGTATCTGATGGGTTTTTCCTTCCCGGATAATGCTTCTAACAGCGTGCGTTGCAATCAGCACCTCTATAGCAGCAACACGCCCTTCCCCCTGATAAGCTGGTACCAGACATTGATAAAGAACTCCCTTGAGAGTTGTAGCAAGCTGAAGGCGTATCTGTTGCTGCTGGTGTGGCGAAAAGGAATCAATGATACGGTCCATCGACTGAGCCACGCCAGGAGTATGCAACGTGGTCAGGACCAGGTGCCCTGTCTCTGCCGCAGTCAGGGCAGTTGAGATTGTTTCGAGATCGCGCATCTCTCCCACCATAATAACGTCGGGGTCCTGACGAAGAGCATGTTTAAGGGCACTTGCAAATGAATGGGTATCGGTACCCGTTTCGCGCTGGACGAATATACTCTGGTTATCTTGATGCACATATTCTATGGGGTCTTCAATGGTAATTATCTTACGTCCCATCCTTTGATTCAGGTATCCCAGCATGGCAGCAAGGGTGGTGGACTTACCGGAACCTGTAGGCCCGGTTACTATAACCAATCCGTCGCTTTCGAGAACCATGTCCTTGCAAATATCCGGCAGTCCCAGATCGTCTATAGTAGGTATTTTAGTTTGAATTGCGCGAAACACCATGGATATTGTTTCCATCTGGTAATGCGCGTTCACCCGAAAACGGCTGACGCCTTCAATAGAATGAGCAAAATCCAGTTCCCAGTCCCGATAAAAATTACCCTGCTCCTCCTCCGAGGTTATATCTTCCAGCACTTGCCTCATTCCATCAGCGGTCATCTCCGGTATCTGATACTGGGGAACGAGTTTGCCGTCGATTCTCAGGGTAGGGGGCATCGCTACCCTGAGATGAAGGTCGGAAGCGTTGCTATCGACTGTCAATCGAAGCAGGTCATCTATGTTCATTACTACTGATCGCCCTCACTCTTCTCAATCTTATCGTATCACTTCTATTTGGAATGGTGTTGAGGTTGAGCTGATAACTTCAATATCTGCGCTGATGAATGTTACCCTGCTCTCCACCTCAGATTTGGTAGATTCCCCCTCCTCGATGATTCTCAGGGTTACGTGATATGTTCCACTGTAATCATAAGTGTAACTGGGATTGGCTTGGCTGGAAGTAATAGCCTCGCCCTCATCGTCAAACACCCCAAAATCCCACAGGAACTCTACTGTATCTGTTGATGCAACTGGGGCAGCGAAATTAATTTGCAGATCACCGGCTCCAGAATTGACAATGAACTTATCATGTTCCATTTCGCATGCCTGCACAATTTTAGTAATAGTATCACAATTAGCATCCGATTCCACTGCCTTTAAGGTTACGGTGTAAGGCCCCTCCCCGGCATAGGTATGAACAGGATTCGGGGAGCCGCTGGCGGTGGTACCATCCCCAAAATTCCACTCCCAGAAAGCCATTTCATGAGGATCTCCTTTACTATCATTATAGCCATCAGGAACAGACGCGTCAGCAAAACGAACTGTGAATTCACCCGAATCCCCTATTCGTTCGGGGTAGAAATCGGCAATCGGAGCCTCACTGGCCACCACCTTATGTGTTATACTTATGGGTTTGCGCTGCTGCCCCTCCACGGTCAGGGTTACGGTATATTCACCAGCCTCTTCGAAAGTATGGATTGGCTCCTTCTCGATGCTGTCCGGCTCCTCGTTTTCCCCTTCCTCCAGTCCCCCTGCTCCCTCTTCGTCTTCCCCAAAGTCCCATTTATAGGAAACGATTTTTTCTGCCGAAACGATTTGAGGAATAAATTCGATCGTTAGCGGGTCATTGCAGTAGGACACTTCAGCTATGAAATCGGTATCCGCTGTAGCAAATATGCCTGCCCTGGTAGCAGACACATTGTGCCCCTGATCATCACTTACCGATAGTTTTGCGGTGAAAGCCCCCTCTTCGGTATATGTGTGCAAAGCGGACATGGGCACCCACTCATTCTCGGGGCCAGGCTGCTTCAAATTTACTTCCCTGATTGTTCCATCCCCAA
>Ga0180432_10011714_pt1 | contig 10303 bp, 18 predicted proteins | sample SS_ome_10_FD_132414 | JGI IMG/M metagenome (GOLD analysis project Ga0180432, IMG submission 132414) | Hypersaline lake sediment archaeal communities from the Salton Sea, California, USA - SS_1_MS_2 metaG | ecosystem: Environmental > Aquatic > Non-marine Saline and Alkaline > Hypersaline >...
TCCTCTTGATTATTCTGTCCCATTCGAAATCGGTAAAGTTGATGTTGTAGCAAATTTTCTTGAATTATCCAAACGGTGTGAGAAATGTGCAGCTAGACAAGAACGAGGTTTGTTGATAGGAGTTTAATTATGGCAGAGGGATCTCCCAACTGATTTACACATAACTGTCACCTATGGAATGCGAGGATACTTCGCCGGTAGGTAGGCAATTATGATGGGTTTTATGAGCCAGTCATGTCTAGTCCGATTTCTAATAGAAATAGGGAAGAAGCAGAAAGGGATGGAAGAGAGTGGGCTGAAGCAGAGAGGTTGCCGTTTAGATAATGTGGAAAATAGAAAAGATTGTTAGTGCGCATCCGGATAAATTTGCTATCGTTAGGGATCATCCTAACGCAACAAAACATGGATATGTTCCGAACATAGAGTAATTCAGATTTTGTAGTAGGTCGTGTGGTGCAAAGTTTTATCATAGAAAAATGATATTTGAAGGAACGCAGATGTTAAAACAATACATAGTATATAATAATGGGCGGTCGCACAGCCAGGCCGAGTGCACCCGGCTTTTAACCGGGAGCGGAGAAATCTGCCACGTGGGTTCGAATCCCACTCGCCCAACCAACCTTAAGGAGAAATGGATGGGTGATTTAATAGATATTGATGAATACAGAAAGAGAAAAGAGAAACAGAAAGCACGTGATGAAATCATGCAGCGAGTGGCCGATGCTGAAGACGCAACAGAGGCCGTAGGTATTTTATCATCATTGGGATTTGATTTTACAACAGGAAAGGATTCATGTGATGGCTAAAGATAATCTGGTAGTTGTATGTAACAAAGTAGGAACTCGTAATGATTGTATAGGGTGTATGCATTCTATTCCTCATAATAAGTATGCTTCCGATGAAGCCGGCTGCAGCCATTGGTGTCGCTGTTGGGACGCCGATGGAAATGATTACATAAAGGTAAGGTGTACTAAGGTAAAGGATCCTAAAAATGGCTAAAACGAATGCTTCTGTTAGAACAGTTGAGACAAGGGTCCAGGTCTATGGCAAAGGCCTTTCATCACTGATTCAAAATGCCCAAAAGGCTTTCTTGTATACCCTGGATGCTAATGGGTTGTGGAAGGGAGTATCTGGAAATGTTGTTGAATCTGAAGAAGGTTTCCCAAAAATTTGGACAGATATTCGGGTTGAAGGAGAAGATTATCGGGATTTAATTGAGAATATTTCAAATACATTCTTACGTTTTATTAAGGCGAAAGGAGTGTATTTTGAATCCAAACATCACCGTTACCATCAAGCCTACCCGGTCAATGTCGGAGGCAGAGGAACAATAAAAATAACAATGTCCGGTAATATGATAACGATACCTAATCCTGATATAATTTTCAATTATATACACGTAGATGAAATCATAGGTAACCGAGATCTTGGTTACAAAGCCAATATTAGTTTTTGTGTATAGGCCTGTAGTCCAATGGTTAGGGCGGTGGGTTTTGAACCCATCAACGGTGGTTCGATTCCACCCAGGCCTACCAATTTCAAAGGAGGGAATAATGTTAGAGGTTTTAGAGGTTTTGATAAAAATAGGTATTGCGATAATTTGCTCTGTGGGTATTCTTGCGGCAGTAATAATTCCTATAAATCTGATAATTATGATAATTGAGAAGATTCATCGAGAAAGAAAATGGAATTACCAGCCCACTGTTTATCAAATGAGCACACGAATTAAAGATGCGGAAAAGTTTCTCGGAACGGGCAGGTAAATTATGATAGATTATATAATTAATTGGATGAAATTGTCAGATGTGCATATCGTAGTAGGAATTATATTGTTCAGTCTAGGGATATTTTCATTGAAGGTTATTCCGGGAACAATAATATATTATTTAAGGGAAGCTAAAGAAAATTCGCAGTGGGATTTTCAACCAACAGTTCAGGAAATGAATATCCGCAACCTAAAACCTCGAGGAAAAGTTCCTCCTCCATGAAAAGGATCATAAATGCAGAAAAGTACAAACATAACCAAAGAAGGATCATATGTTTCTCAGTTAAGGAGAGAAACTAGAAATGGACATGCAGGAGGAGTAGTGTGGCTAACAGGATTTTCTGGTTCGGGTAAGTCAACGATCGCCCGGCTTGCTGAGGATCTGTTGTTCCAAGAAGGACATCAAGTAATTGTCCTTGACGGCGATAACCTGAGACATGGATTGAACGAAGACCTTGGGTTCTCTGAGGAAGACAGAATTGAGAATGTCAGACGAACTGCATGTGTAGCAAAGATGTTAGCAGAATCAGGTCTCGTTGTATTTGTTGCCTTGATATCTCCTTACAGATCGGACAGAGATTTTGCCCGAAGAGTATGTGAGGATGACGAGGTAGTATTTATGGAGGTATTTTGTAAGTGTTCTCTAAATACGTGTGAAGAAAGAGATCCCAAGGGATTGTATAAAAGAGCAAGGGCAGGCGTGATCAGAGATTTTACGGGAATCTCTGCTCCGTATGAGGATCCATCAGACCCTGAATTGATTATTGAAACTGATAGACAATCTAAGGGTGAGTGTGTTGACCTATTATGTAACGACATGTTTGGTTGGGAATTGCGAATAAAGGAATAAATAATGACTGAATTAATTCAACTACAGGTTATTGCGGCAACGGTAATTGGTTGTGTAGTAGGCTACATTTTAGGTAAGTTGGGATTTTAAATAACTCTCGGTAGCTCAGTCTGGTCAGAGTTCTCGCCCTGGAAGCGAGAAGCCGCTGGTTCGAATCCAGCCCGGGAGACCAAAAATAAGGAAGGAAAAGATATTATGTTGTTAGGATGGCAAAGAGAGTGGAAATGTTTTTCGTGGGGACATGATGCCGATTTCGGGAGTTTCTTTAATTTCGAAATAACGGTAGGAAATTATTTTCATTCCCCACATAAGTTTCTTGTACTGGAAGTAGCTATTAGGAATAGATATTTCGGTATTCATATTTAAGGGCGAGTGATGTAATTGGCACGCATATCGGACTTAAAATCCGATTTTTATGGATTCGACTTCCATCTCGCCTACCAACATTACGGAAGGAAAAGATATGAAAACGTGTTGGCAAAGAGAGTGGAAATGTTTTTCGTGGGGTGTCGATGAAGCAAACATCGGTACAGAATTTAGGGTTGAACTACAGGCACCCATGGTTATTGTTTATATTGGACTAGTTTTTTCATGATTAGTATTAAGGGAAGATTTTTTGTTATCGATTTAATATTTAGGAAATAATAATGCGGGTTAGCCTAGTGGCCTAGGGCGTCGGTCTCATAAGCCGAAAATCATGGGTTCGAATCCCATACCCGCTCCCAATTTATGCCCCTGTGGTGGAACTGGGAGACGCGCTGGACTTAGAATCCAGTGGCCGTAACGGTCGTGCAGGTTCGATTCCTGCCAGGGGCACCAATTTTCAAGAAAGGGTATTAATATGTTAAAATTAAAGTTGTATTGTCAGGAATGTAATCAACCTTTGTATGCTAGAATGTTGAAAACAGATCAGGATTATTCTTCTGAAATGGGTTTGGTACAAGTTGAAGATAAAACTTCTTTTTATTTATCTATTGAACCGTGTCAAACCTGCTTATCTAAATCTTATCAAAACGGCAAATTATACTGGCTAAGGAAAAAAGATAATGACGCATGAACTAAAGGTATGGAAAACATTTTTTGATGCTCTGTGGTACGGAAAGAAGACCTTTGAAATACGCAAGAATGATAGGAACTTTCGATTAGGTGACTATCTGATTCTGAAGGAATATGACCAAAGAACCGGGGAGTATACTGACAGATACATCAGAGCTTATGTTAATTATATTATAGATAGCAGAGAATTGACAGAGTTTGGTATGAAGCCAGGATATGTTATTATGTGTCTGACAAACATGCTAACTAATTATGTGAACTACGGCGTTGTAGCTTAACCGGAAAAGCGCTATCCTGTCACGGTAGGAGATGTGGGTTCGAATCCCATCAACGCCGCCAACATTTTTAGGAGATGAAATGCAGGAGGTAAGATGTCCAGAAGATTTCGTACAAGAGATGAGAAAACAGAAAATATGTTAATAGGTGCTTCTATTGTTTCTGCCTGTCGTGAAAGCAATAACCGATTAATTAATTGCATAAAAAATGGTAAATATACTCTTGATAAACATCTACACGAATTGAGAAATCGACAGAAACGAAAGGTGTAATATGAGGACTACTAAACAGAGTTTACAAAGTAATGGTATTGTCAAAAAAGGACATTTTCAGCTGGTTAGTGGATTACATTCTGAATATTATGTTCAAAAAGATTTAATATTTAGACATCCTCTTATACTTGCTGGAATAATAGAAGATATAAACGAAATAATCGATATTGAGAGATACCTTCCAAACTCAGCAGTATTCACGGCTGCAGCAGTAATTACTGGACCTCCAACAGTAGGAGCATATTTAGCTGCTATGATTGCTAGCCGGAGATGTTCACAATTTGCTCCGCCTGAAAAAGATAGGACTACTTATATTGTACATAATATGGAAGTAGTTGGTGATAGAATGATATTCAGGAGAGGACATGATAAACTTATTAAAGATAGACGACTAATCGTTATTGAGGATATCATTACTACGGGAAGTTCTGTTCTAAAGGTCGCCAAGTCGGCACATGCTTGTGGAGCTACTATAGATTCTATTATTTGTTTATGGAAAAGAAACAAAAGAGCACTTCCAGGTATTCTTGAGAAGGTTCCGATCTATTCTTTGATAGATACTATTATACGAGATTACGAGCCTTCAGAATGTCCTTTATGTGCAAAAGGAATACCAATAATGGATCCGAAAAAGGCAGGATGACCGAGTTTGGTAAGGTACCCGATTGCTACTCGGAGGTTCCCGTAACAGGGACATAGGTTCAAATCCTATTCCTGCCGCCAAGATATTATGGATGGGTGGCAGAGCCAGGTTGATTGCACCGGTCTTGAAAACCGGAGGTGGCTAGAGATAGTCATCCGTGGGTTCGAATCCCACCCCGTCCTCCAAGTTTTGAAAGGATAAACATGAAGGATAGTCATGTTATAGTGCTTTCTTGTGCGATATATGGTTTTCTATATGGTATAGGAATATATATAATGCGTGATTTGCTTCGGAGGTGGTCCCGTAATATTTTCTCGTTTTTCAGAGAACTATGGACAAGAGGAAAATTTCCAGGCTCGGGAGAATCTGATAGGTTTAATGAACTGATGACCGAATCCCAGGAATTACGCGAGGATTTCACTCGGAAAGATCGCAGGCCAAGGCCTTATAGGCAAATGGCATCTTGGCGACAGACCAGGCCTTGGCCTGAAGTACAACCACTTGATCCAGAAAATCAAGCAATTTTAGATAGCCGAGGAGCTTATGGTTGGTCAGAAAATCCCGGAATTACCTCAGGGTCTATATCATTTGGAGAACAAGAAACGGACCCGGATCCTTCTTCTTGTAATATGTATATTGAAGACCTCCAGGAGGAAGCAGAGAAACAAACAAATAAAAGAAATATCAAGATAATTAGAAAGGATGAATGATGAAAAGATATTTAGTTGATTATAGATTAGCAACCGGTAGTGTTCGGTATAATTCTGCGCTTAAACATCTTCCTACATTTCTAAGCGTAAATCGTCCCCTAGTAGGAGATACCTTCGGCCCGGTTCCGTATACCGAAGGTCTTGTCAAGTTTGAAATAGTCGAAGTAACTCATATGTGTAAAAAAGAAGTTCAATATATGACCGAAGATGTCAAGCCGAATTCGAGACATTCGCCCGGTCCTAAGGCTGCTATTCCTTATCTTCTTCTCACGTTGAGGATGAAGGAAGAAATATTTTAAAATACTGACAAAAATTGACACCTTCTGAGCGATTGTAACCTACCGAAAAGAAAGAAGAAATTAGGGTAGGTGTCAATTTTTGTCGTAACCCAATAAAAATTTCATAGATTTTCTGCGTTTGGATTTCCTAACCTGCTGATTGTAAACGAATACGATGTTGGAACGGGGCTTGCATATTATATTATATAATTAACAAATGAAAAGAAAGGAAAATATGAAATTATCTTGGAGATCGAAAAAACGCCCCGTACCTACTACCAGACGATGGTCCCAGAAAGAATGGAAATGCTTCGCTGTTGGATATGATTCTGAAATCCCGAATCTTGTGTATTTTCATATTCGTTGGCGTTCTTATTTTGTCTTTGAATTCTGTTTTTCCGGAAGATATTTTCAGTTTTATATTTCTAAATGAAAGGAACTGATATGGACTGGAGAGAAAAAGAAGCCGAGAGAAACCGCAAGAATATTGAGAATGAGACTTATGAACTCGCCGGTGTCAAATATTGGAAAACCAATGACTCGCCTGTACCATATTGGGTTTACGATGAGGCGGGGATCCCCTGTCCCGAGATCCAGAGAATAGCGCACGATCGGGATGTTTCCTTGTCGATTGCAGAATATAGGGAGCAGATGGAAAATCATGTCCCGTCGGATGAGGAACTCAATGAAATGCGCGCTGCCTTTGAACCTGGTGTCACCGTAGTTGATGTTTTAACAGGTAAAAAGGTTACGCTATAACGATTTGACATTAGACGTACGATCCTGTATAATTAAGATGACATAGGAGATTTGAAATGCCTAAGATGAAAGTGAAAATTGATGTTAATATTGAGGCTATTGAATATGATCCTGGCGTAGAGGCGGACGATATAATCGAGGAAATCGGTACCGAATTTTATATCGCTTCCTCTAACATGGAATCTGACCTCAAGGGTTTATATGGTACCGACGTAGAAATTGATATTGATATTAACATATAACATGGTTGGAGGATTCAAATGGCACATCCGAAAGTAAAGATCGACGGAACTTTTGACAATTTCAGTATTTCCGGTTATGGAAGTCGTGACGGTAAATATCGGATGAACCCTATTCCCTCGACGGGTACATATGATCTATTGAAATGGGATTCGTCCCGAATGGAATATCGGCCCCTTCAGCGCAGGCTTAGGAAGGATTCTATCTTTCGCAAGTTCATTGTTTTCCTGGAGGACAATTCCAAGGCTGCTATTATCAATGCATAAGGAGATGTGATGTACGAAGAGGAACTACACGGATTCAAGAGATACGAAAAAGTCCAGCGCATGGATAAGAGAGATGAGGTTGACGGGATCCTAGAGACCGATCAACTTTATGTTTTCGAGAAACTTGACGGTGCCAATGCCTCAGTATGGATCGACGACAATGAACTGTATGTCGGTTCCCGGAATAACATCGTTGGTCATATGAACCTGAAAACTGGACAGATGCACAATGAAGGCTTTCGTGGACTTCCTGATTATGTTTTCAAGAATGTTCCGATAGCGAAGCTTCTTACTAATCACCCTACCTGGAGGCTCTGCGGTGAGTGGTTGGTGAAGCATACGATCATCTATCCTAATGAACATGTCAACAAGTTTTATGTATTTGATGTTGAGGACAGAGAAACCGGAGAAATGCTCGACTATGAGGTATACGAACCATTTCTTGAGTTGTATGATGTTTTGTACTTGAAGCCTTTCGCAAATCTAGATCTGAGGTCTCATGCTTGCATGCGACCTCCCCGAGAGGTCCTGTCGGACCTGGTAGGACATACTGATTTCGGTGGAAAGCCTCAAGGAGAAGGAATTGTTATCAAGAATTATGGTTTCGTAAATCGATATGGTAGACAGACTTACGGAAAGATGCTTCACAAAGATTTCAAGACGTTGAATAACAAGATTTTCAAGGATAATATCAATAAAATGCCGATTGAGGGACAAATTGCTACGAAGCATTGTACCTTTGAACGGGTTTGTCATGAGGCTGATAAAGTTATCGATGCTAATAACGGCGAGCCTCTTTCCATGAAAGATATGGGAAGGATGATAGGAACTGTTTATCATGATATCATAACCGAGGACATGTGGAGCATTCTGAAAAAGTGGAAGAATCCAACGATTGATTTTAGAAAACTGCGGGCTGATATCACTGAACTAACAAAACAACACTTCTGGGCCTTACTACAAGGACAAACTAATGACTAAATTTGTATTGGGAAATCATAAATGCAACATTAATACCATGGAAAAGAAACCTGGTTCGGATGTTCTTTCTCATACTCTCAGGGCAGTGGATGCTACCCCTACAGAATATGGACCGATGTTTCGGCTTGCTGTTCTGTTGCATGATGTGGGCAAGAGGAAAACCCGCACGGTAGGAGATGATAATGAGTTTCATTTCTATGGACACGAAAAAGTAGGCGCAGAGGACGCTGCTAACATCTGCAACAGGATGAAACTCTCTAAGAAGCAGACTCAATTTGTGGTCGCCCTAGTTCGTGAGCATATGTTTATGATGGATGAACGAACTACGAAAGGTGCTGTTAAACGATTGATGCAAAGATTGCCGGAAGGCTGTACCGCAAAGGATGTAGCACGGATGCGAATTAGCGATAAAATGGGTAATATGTTCTTCCGTAATAACAGTGCCCATAAATTGATAGGTGTTGCGAGGTTTATTGAATTGGCCAATGAAATTGAGGAAGATGAAAGTGCCCTAAAGGTAACGGACCTTAATATCAACGGACACGATTTGATGGATATGGGCTTTGAACCTGGGCCTATCTTCTCGGAGATCTTGAATTTTTGTCTTGCCGAAGTGATCGAGGAAAGAATAGAAAATACTAGAGAATCATTGATAGCTTTTATCAATGAAATGTATACATTTCATAATGAAATGTACCCAGTTATGGTAGTCGAGGAGAAAAACGATGAAGTTTGATTTTGTCCGTAAGATTCCTGAAACTGTATTGTCCGTTGCTGCTTTAGGTTTATTTGTTAGAAATCGTCAGGCATTTTTGGTAGGTGGCGCTGTCCGAGATCTTATGATGGGAAGAACTCCTAAAGATTGGGACCTTGCAACCGATGCTACCCCGGATGAAATTATTAAATCTTTTTCTAACAGCAGAACTTTTAATACGTTTGTTGTAGGTCACGGCGAAAAGCATGGTACTGTGGGTGTTCATGATGTTATGTCGGGTATGAATGTTGAAATTACTACATTCCGAAAGGATGTTGAATGCGATGGCAGACATTCCAAAGTTGTGTTTGCTAAGACAATTGAAGAGGACCTGTCCCGAAGGGATTTTACTTTCAATGCTATGGCTGTAAATCTGAAAAATTTTGAATTTATTGATCTTTTTGATGGACAAAAAGATCTTGAAGATCATATAATCCGATTAGTAGGAGATTCTACTGACAGAATCAAGGAGGATTATTTACGAATGTTAAGAGCAGTTAGATTCATGGCCCTGGATGATAGAATGGAGTTTGACGGACTTCTGTCAAGTGCTATATGCAAATATAGCGGCAATATCACCCAAGTTTCGGTAGAGAGACAAACAGCCGAGTTAATTAAACTTTTAATGTATCCTAAACCTTCCCGGGCAATCAGGGAAGCTATATCATACGGATTGTTAGATGTTATCCTTCCTGAATTGAGTAGTATGGACGGAATGGGCCAAAATAGATGGCATGAGGTGTATGAGTGTAGCAGATGCGGAAAAGAATTCGTAAAGATCCTCGAGGACAATTTCGTAGGGTTTTACAGTAGGGAGGAAAATGAGAGTAAATAAATCGGATGAACGATTAGCAAGAGCACTAGTTGCTTATGATCTTTATTATGTGGGGTTCCCTCAACACCTAATCCAGGGCAGAATAGATGAAGCTTGGCCCGGACAACTGAAAAAAGCTAAAGATCTTAATTATGTTATTAAAAACACATACAATTGGGAGTTAGACGGAGAAACTACTAAAAAAGAGATGGAAAAATGGGCAGATTGAGGAGTTCATTATGAGCAAGTTATGGGATAAAGTAACAAAAAATATCAAATCAAGAGAACACCCGGACTGGATTTTTGATAATGCTGTTTATGTTGTTATAATAGGGTCTCAAGCCTACGGTACAACTAGGGAGCGATCTGACATTGATATTTATGGATGCACCATCCCGCCCCGGGAATATCTTTATCCTACACGATACGGATATATTCCAGGCTTCAGCAAAGATATTCCTAGGTTTGATCAGTTTCAGAAACATCACAACAAAATCGGTGAAGCCGATATTGATTTAACTATATTTAATATAGTAAAATATTTTAGGATGTGTGCTGATTGTAATCCGAATATGATTGATAGTCTTTTTGTCCCTGATAATTGTATTCTTTATATGAATGAGGTCGGTAATAAATTAA
>Ga0180432_10011716_pt1 | contig 10301 bp, 11 predicted proteins | sample SS_ome_10_FD_132414 | JGI IMG/M metagenome (GOLD analysis project Ga0180432, IMG submission 132414) | Hypersaline lake sediment archaeal communities from the Salton Sea, California, USA - SS_1_MS_2 metaG | ecosystem: Environmental > Aquatic > Non-marine Saline and Alkaline > Hypersaline >...
GGCACAATCCTTCGGGATTTGCTGGCGGGCCGCAGCGTCGATTATACTACATCAAACTACGTCGAACCAGCTACCTTGGAGAACCCATGAAGACAATTGGACTCATCGGCGGCATGAGTTGGGAATCGTCGCTGGTCTACTATCGGCTCATCAACGAGGCAGTCAAAGCCCGCCTGGGCGGCTTCCACTCGGCTAAGTGTATCATGTATTCGGTGGACTTTGCTGACATCGAACCGCTTCAGCATCAAAGCAAGTGGAACGAGGCAGCAGAAAGAATGATCGAGGCCGCCCGGCATGTAGAAGACGGCGGTGCCGATTTCGTCATCCTCTGCACCAACACGATGCACAAGACGGCGAGCCAGATCGAAGAACACCTCAACATCCCGCTGCTGCACATCGCAGACGCCACCGCCGAGAAGATCAAAGCCGAGGGACTAGGCAAAGTCGGCTTACTTGGGACACGCTTCACCATGGAAGACGACTTCTACAAGGGCCGCCTGATCGACAAGCACGGCTTGGAAGTCGTAATCCCGCCCGAGGAAGAACGGCAGGTGGTACACCGGATTATCTATGACGAGTTGTGCCTCGGACAGATTGAACGGACATCCAAGGAACGCTACGGCGAAATCATGAAAAACCTTGTGCAGCAAGGGGCCCAGGGGATGATACTGGGCTGCACGGAGATCGGTCTGCTGGTCGGGGAGGATGACTGTTCCGTGCCGGTCTTCGATACGACGAAAATCCACGCCGAGGCGGCTGTGGCCCATGCGCTGCAAGATTCGTAGTTGTGGTGAGCGGGGCCTAGACCAACACCCTTGCAGTCTTCCATTTCTTCAGTGACAATATCCGCCACACGGAGAACCGACCAACACAATACTGGTGCCTGCCATGACCCTCCTTCTCGGAACCATCGGAAACGGAAGTACGCCCCACATCGTCATCTCGGCAGACGGTATCTCACTGGCAAAAAGGGGCGATGTCGAGTTCGTTTCCAGCGCCACGACGACCAAGATTTGGTACTTTCGCCACGCCAAGGCAGCCGTGGCTCATTTCGGACTAAACACTTTGTGGCATGAGGACAATTCGTCATGGGCCGGAATTGCCGATGAGCTGGCTACAATGTCCCAGGCCGATTCGCTCCACAAATTCGGCAGCATGTCGCACTGGTTGGTCGAGGCATTCGGCGACCGGGTAACTGCCGCTCTCAAACGGTCAGATGCCCGGCGTTTTGTATTTTGGATCGCTCGCATCGACGATTCCGGGTTCGCTACGATTCAGGAAATGTGCTGGGAACGTGCCAAAAAGGGAGACGCACCTGCCCTGCGATCCAAACATTTTGGTGACAAAGGGAAAGGCGTGATTGCGGCTGCGGGCGACGGTGTGGATATCGTTAAGCCGCTTCTTTCCGAGCGGATCGACGGGCGGTACTATCCGGAACGACTGGCCCAGGAGGATATCAAGTTTGCCTTGGAGTATCACCGCAGGTTTCTGATGGCCGGGCTCTTGGAACAGAGCCGCCAGGGCAAGATGATCTTCGGCGGCAAATTCCTTACACTAGCGATCTCCAAAGAGGGTGGCAAGAACGTCACCCTCGATCTGTGAGGCTTCAAGGCCGTCGTTTCTGACCCAACATCGGCTTTTCTGGACGATTGGCCTCTATTGATGGGCTTCTATGACCTGCCGAGGGATTGCGATGTCCTGGCGCTGTATGTCCATTCGATCTACTTGGTGCAGTTGAAGTAGGCGACCATAGTCTCCATCTTGAAAGCACCACTCAAGATTGGAGACGACTATGCCCCGCAACGACCTTTACGCCACCATCACCCAGAAGATCATCGAACAACTTGAAGACGGGACACCGCCCTGGCGTAGGCCCTGGGCTGTTCAGGGAACCGGGCTTCCGTCGAACGCTTCGACTGGAAAGCACTACAGGGGCATCAACATCCTGCTGCTCTGGCTCGCCGCCGAAAACAACGGCTGGGATTCCAGCCTCTTCGGGACATTCCGCCAGTGGAAAGAACTCGGCGGCCATGTCAATCGAGGGGAGAAGGGAACTCGCATCGTTTTCTGGAACGTACAATCCAAGACGGTCATTGACGACCAGACGGGCGAAGAGAAAGAAGAACGGTTCCCGTTCGCCAGGGCCTACACGGTGTTCAACCTTGAACAATGCGGTGGCGATGCCCTTGACCGGTTTCGAGCCCGGTTGCCCGAAAGTACCTTTGTCGATTACGAGCCCGCCGAGAAGCTAATTGAGGCCACTGGTGCCGACATCCGGTTTGGCGGTGGCCGGGCGTTCTACGATCGGCTGGGCGATCACATCAAGGTGCCACGCAAGGAAACCTTCGAGTCGGCGGCTGGATACTACAGCACTGTCCTCCACGAACTCACTCACTGGACCGGACACCCGACCCGGTTGAACCGGTTGGAAAAGCTGGTCAGGTTCGCCGATTCATCGTATGCGATGGAAGAACTGGTTGCCGAGATGGGGGCTTCGTTCCTGACAGCCGCCCTGGGCATCCCGCACGTCGCCGACGAAGATCAATCGGCCGCCTACATCGGCAACTGGCTCAAGGTTTTGAAGAACGACAGCAAAGCCATCTTCACGGCATCGACGGCGGCTTCGGCGGCGGCGGATTTTGTCATGTCGTTTGCGGGTGTTGAGTCGGGGGAGGTGGTGGCTGTGGGGTAGTGGGTGGCCGGTGGGTTTCCTTGACGGGGATCACCGGCCGCAAACCGATCTCGTTAAGACTATGGTCGGCTGATGTAATACACTGCGTCGGTCATATCATACATTGGCCGACCATTGTCTTAACAGGCAAACACCGGAGAAGGCCCATGAACAAGATCATCGCATCCTGCAACTTCAACGGCCACCGGCTGACCAGTATCCCGGTCCTGAACCCCGGCGACTGGTTTGGCAAAACGTGGCTCATTGAGATCGGCGGATCGTACTGGCCGTTGTTCCTTGTCGTTGAAGCGGACAGCGTTTCCGATGCGATCGACGAACTTGCCGACAACGAGAAGTACGGCCATCTCATCGTCGTTGATGACGCTGACCTGGGGGACTACCCCGAAGAACATCGGGATTACGGGCCCAGTGGTCAGGTGCTGGACCTGGATCACATCATGGTCCACGGCCAGGAGGGTGCGGAGATACCGTTCCCTTGCTTGTACTTTGGCGATTCGTTGCCGGAGTTCGGATTGATGCCGGATGATTACTGCCTGTGGGAGGAGGTCATCAATGTGTAGGTTCTCGTTGGGTAGATTGCTTGCCACGCCGGGTGCGCTGGCCGTCTTGGAGAAAGCCGGTCAATCCCCCTCGGACTTCGTGAGTCGTCATGCTGTTGGCGACTGGGGCGAGGTTGGTGAGGAGGACTGGCAACTCAACAACCAAGCGTTGGAGAACGGCGGGCGGTTGCTGTCTGCGTATAGGACTCTCTGGGGGGACCGGTTGTGGGTTCTGACAGAAGCCGAGGACGACGAGGGACGGCGGGCGGCGACGACGGTGTTGTTGCCGGAGGAGTATTGATTTGCCTCGGCACTTGTAACATTATCCAGGTCCCACTAAAAAATCGCAGGAAATAGATCAAAAGAAATCGGGATGGGGCCCCCGTCGGGGGTTTCTACGGCGTTTTCTTTCTTCGTCTTGTAACATTTTTCGGCCAGAGAAACTCTGGGAGGGGGTGGCCGAAATCTGGAAAAGCGAAGTTGAGTCCCAGGGGGAGGCAAGGAGGGGGGCGGTTCCCGTGGGAACGACTCTAGCTGCACGCCTCCAATGTCTCGATAACCTCCTCATCCGACATGGAACCTACGTAGTCCGCCGACTGATTCTCAACGTCGTCGGGGTCGTCGGTATTGATGTCCCACCCCGAATCCTCGGCAAGATCGTCGGGATTATCCCGATACCATTCTTCCAACATTGTCCGCCGAGCTTCCCGAAGTGCTCCTTCGATGATCTCGTCGGCGTCGGATAGCGTGGAAGCTGACGTGAAGACTCCGTAGAGTGCATCACGCAAATGCCTTCTGGCAGCTTGGATGGGGTCGGCCCCCCGTCCTCTCTTCCTTTGAGTTCTCTTCCTCTTGAGGCCCTTTCCCTTTTTCTTGAGGCCCTTTTTCTTTGCAGCCTTCTTTTTGCGGCCCTTTTTCTTTGCCATGTCTATGCCTCCTGTCGTGGTTTGGTGCCAGGGTAGCCTACGGCATTATACCTACCGTGAGATGCCCCGCAAGTGGGGCGTCGATTTTCCGTAACGCCCAGGTTTCTCGACTACTCCCTCTCCGCAACCATGGCACTACCGATCACTTCTGCTGCTTCGTGAACCTCAGCCAAATGCCCAGCCCGGCTTTAGGGTCTCCCACGGAAATCGCACCCTTACCAGTAATCTCGAAGCTGGGTAACTTGGCATCTTCTGCCCAACGCCGAAATGTCTCGGGACTGCGAACCTTGACAAAGTGCCTTTTCTTTTTCGTATCAGCTTTGCCGAAGTGTTCTCGCCGCCTGCGGAAGAACTCTTCGGCAGCCCATTGTGGATAGGCACTGCCCACACCGCCGCCGATCATCGCCTTGCCACCCGGCCGCAGCACACGATATACCTCTTGCAATCCTTTCACTTGGTCGTCCCAGAAGAAAATCGAACCGTGACTGACCACCAGGTCCACGGAGTTGTCGGGAAAGGGCATGTTTTCAGCCACACCGACGACGGCGAAAAGACGATGCTCCAACCCCTTCTTCCTGGCGATCTCCAATCCTTTACTCATTGCTTCCACGTCTGGATCAAGCATGGTAACCGGATTGTTGGTTGCCTCGATAAGAGGGATGCCCACTTGACCCTTACCCGCCCCCAGGTCGATCCAAAAACCCTTCTTGGGCTGGCAGTATTTCAGGATGTCTTTGACCACGTAGGGGTAGCGGTCGGGTAGCGGCGTATTGCCGGTAACCCGAGTGGGACTCTCTACGTCTTGGGCGTAGAGTGGGACGATCGACCCAACGAACATGATTGCAATTACGGTTGCTCTTGTCATAGGTCACACCTCTGGTCATGGTTATCTGCTCAATACCTACTACTGCACAAACTCGAACGTCTTGGCAATCTTATCCAGCACAGGTTCGTCTTGTTGGCGACGCTCCCTACAAGCGTACCATCACTGATTGGCTCGCTAAGTGCCACTTCGGTATCGGCGTGAAGTGCTGGGTGAAGCTACGCTTTCTGATGTGGTTCGAGGAGTCGCATGGTCGTGGTTGAACCGTGGTCTTAACCGTCTCGCTCCACCACATCCTACCCCGTGGCGGGGCCTCCCGCAAGCAATATGCGATGTTTTATGGTAATCTCAAGGCAGAGGCCCAACTATGACCAACCAATCGCCCGTGAACGCCGAAGAGAAGCCTTCCAACGATGTAGGTCGGGATCAGTCCATTCGGGACGAGGGAGAGAGGCGTTGGGCGTATCGGGGCGTGAAGGTTCTCGTGCTGATCGTGGTGTTGAGTTCTTTGACTGCCATGAATCTGGTAGGCACTATGGGAGTAGATGGACTGATATGCAAGGTTGGCGTCATGGGGATAGCATACGGAAAGACGGCTAGGGAAAACGATGAGGAACTTCGCCTCGATATTCCTACGGTGTCGTTTGGTTGGCCTCTGCAATATGCATTTGACTGGGCTCTTGATGAGACAGATTATCCATTGATCGTCAGTGTCTCATTGTCAGGAGGTGGTCCCCAGGTGACAGCACCCTACGAGATAAGATGGCGGAATCTGTCAATCAACATTGTCATCGCTATCGTCCTGCTCCTCTACCTTTCCCATGCCACAACCGTCATCCACCGCCGCTTCAAACCGACATACCAGTTCTCCGTCCGCTTCGTCGTTTTAGTGCTGCCGATCCTGGTTGGCGGGCTGATGGCGCTGTGGCATTACGGCTTGTTGTCGTGGCGGGGCGTCTTTTTGACTGTGGTGTATGCTGCTGTTGTGGTTTGTGGGGTGTGTTTGGTTGGGGAGGTTTGGGGGTTGGTGAGGGGGAGGAAGAAGGCTGGGTGAAGGGTCTTCCAGAGAGACCGAGAAGCTACTGTTGCTGCCTTACAATGACGATGGGGAGAGAGGTGCAGGCACAAAGAAGACGCTTTGTAACCAGCCTCGCACCATGGACTTAGCGGCGCTTCGGTGAAGAATCCGGAGGGCTAGAGCAACGCATCAGCCAACCGATTCATCGCATCTTGAACCCCCTGCTGTACTTCCAGCGATTTTGCCCGCCGAGGCACTTGGCACTTAATTGGGCACTTGATGGGTCGTAAAAGGGGCGATTTGGGGGCAAAAAAGGGCAAATTTTAGCGTGCCGCCAAATGACGCAAGTGTTTGTGAAGAAAAGAGTTGCGGCGACTAATACGGGCTCCCCAATTGAGCTAGGGGTGCAAAATGTTATTTAGTAAGGAGTTATTGATAAATACCAATCGTCCTCTATAGTAGAGCTACACCAGACACTACACCAACATACCTCTTTGATGCAGGGTTGTTGCACCTATATGATGAATGATTTGGGGAAAGATCTTATATGGGTAAGAATACCAAAAAGACACTGGTCGACAAACCCCTGAAACCTTACGAAGGATTTCCCCTCTTCCCTCATCTATCAGGACAGTGGGCAAAGAAAATCCGCGGGAGGTTATTCTATTTTGGCACATGGAATGACCCCGATGCCGCATTGAAGAGGTATCTGGACGAGAGGGACGCCCTTCACGCCGGACGCCCCCCCCGCGTAACCAACGTTGAGAGCTTGACCGTTCGCGATTTGGCCAACCGGTTTCTGGCCACAAAGAAAACGCTTGTTGGCACGGGTGAACTCTCGTCCCGGACCTTTGCCGAGTACCACGCGGCATGCGAGCGCATCGTTGAGGCGTTCGGTCGAGCGAGACTTGTAGAAGACCTGGCGGCCGAAGACTTCGAGCAACTCCGCCGAAGCATGGCCAAAACGTGGGGAGTAGTCCGATTGGGAAATGAAATCCAGAGAGTGAGATCCATTTTCAAGTATGCATTCGACCAGGGTCTGATCGACAAGCCGATCCGCTACGGTCAGGTTTTCAGGCGCCCAACCCGGAAAACATTGCGAAAAGCCCGTAATGCGAAAGGTCCGCGGGTGTTCGAGGCAGATGAGATCCGAGTAATGCTCAATGCTGCCAACGTACAGATAAAAGCAATGATCCTGCTTGGCATCAACTGTGCTTTCGGCAACGCCGATGTTGCCGCGCTTCCTCAAAGAGCCATCGACCTGAATGGCGGTTGGATCGCCTACCCGCGCTCCAAGACAGGCATGGAACGTCGATGTCCGCTTTGGAACGAAACCATCACAGCGTTACGGAAAGCGATTGCATCTCGCCCGGCACCCAAAGATGAGGAGGACAACAGGTTGGTGTTCATCACCCAACGAGGTCTACGGTGGATGAAGGATTCGCCGGATAACCCAATTTCCAAGGAAATTGCCAAACTGGTGAAATCGTTAGGCATTTGGCGCCACGGAGTGAACTTCTACGCTCTGAGGCACACATTTGCGACTATCGGCGGTGAAAGTCTGGACCAAGTAGCCGTAGATTTCATTATGGGACGTTCACCAGTGAATAGCGATATGGCCGGCAAGTACCGTGAACGCGTGGCCGACTGGCGTTTGAAGGTGGTTACGAACCACGTTCACCAGTGGCTTTTTGGCTCGAATTCAGCAGAAGAAGAGGTTGGCAACCAAAAAACGGCTCGGAGGCACACTTGAGCGAACGGGCTGTACGGGGGCGCCGCACTACGTGAGCGTGATCCGTCACCGCCGGCCTTTGGCCGCTTGTTGGATATTCGTCAAGTCGACCTTGTAGCCGTCGTCATGGGTGATCATCCGGCCAAGCGTCTCCGGTTCGATCGCGGAAGGGATCCAGACGGGCGCCCCGTCGCAGAGAATTGCATGGAAGTAGTCGTTCGGAATCTTGCCCATAGCCACCAGCGGGTTGTTGGCATGGAATCGCAAGTCCGCCGGCTTGGTCCAACGGACGGCCTTGTCGGCTCCCGCCACAACGCACATGATCGTCTGCGACGTACCGTCGGGCATGTCGCTCCCCTTGGGCCCTTCCGATCCGCCGAAGGGCGTCTCCTCGCCCGTAAACATCATGATCGACGTCTTGCCTTCGTTATTCCGTCCGGGCGTGAGGTACACATCGGGCATTTGCCGGACGAGCTTGATGTTATGGTCGCTGTCCCAGGGCTCGTCGACGCGGAACTGGTTGTAGAGTTCTCCTTCCCCCAGGGAAGGCAACAAAGCCACCCGCCAGCTCAGAAGCGGCTTGCCGCTCTTGTCATGGATCGCCGCGGCGGGAAACCGCTTATGGGTATTGTCGTACTGATGCACCGCAAAGCCGATCTGTTTCAGGTTGGCAAACTCTTGGCGCCGGAGGTCGGAGTTGACGGAAGGCTCGCATCCGGCGACCCACAGCGTCAATCCCACCGGCAGTACAGATAGGGCCCTTCGCATCGTGCTTTTCCTTTCGGGCAACTGCAGAGTTCCGACGTTCTGTAGTGTGCGACCGCGCAATGGACGCGTCGAATGAGAATGAAGGGTAACGTATGCCGATTTGGATGTCTACAAAGAACCGGCCGCAATCGCACAAGAGTCGCCGGCGATCACCCCCTAGATTTAGGGGTGCAAGCCGACTACTATCGCACGGTGCCGTTTCTGGCAACAGCAGGCAATGCGGGACTGCTCCGCGTCAATCTGCCCGACCTTTCTGCGCACCCTTGCCGGCGAAGTCTGCCCGTTGCCTCCGGCGCCGTCCTTTGCGTACCAGTAGGTGGTGGTCGCATAGTCGACAGTGCCGCCGGACCGCCAGTGCATCAGTTCCATGTTCATCTTGAAGCTCTTTTGGAACGGAATCCTGTCGAGCATTCTCGTCCTGGTATTCGTGGTATGGCCCGACCCCTTGTTGGCATCGCCGCGCGGTTGCGCGTGCAGCGGCGCCTCGAACGGGGCCGCTGTGCCCCAGGCGTAACCGAAATAGTCTTCCGTACCGGTGCCGAAATGCGAGGGGAACAACTCGCCGTCGACATAGATCTTCTCATCGCCTTCGCCCCACCATGAGAGCCTCGGCTTCAGCGGCCGATTGAAGACCGCCATCGTATCGCCGACATAAACGCCCTTGCCCCGGACGGTGATGTAATTCCACTCTTCGCCCATGACATAGTTGTTGCCAAAAACGGCGATGTGGTCGTCACCCCGCCACGAACTGTTGAAGTACAAGGTTCGGTCGGTCCAACTCCAATCGGCGACGCCGATATCGCCCAACTCGACCGCCGCGTCGGAAGTCCCGTGGTTGGTGACGGTGAGCGCCGCCGTCTTCTTAAAAGGCATGGGCCACCAGCAAGTCAACCAGCCGTCCTTCTCGACCTGCCGCCACCAACCTTTGAACGGATTCAAACCGGGGCCCGATCCGAAGAACCCGCCGACGGGCGCCCAAACGCGCTGCTTGCCGTCGAAGTCGGCCCGGATAACCGTCGACCGCATCGCTTGCTCGATATCGTCGGCGTCCACCTTGACTCGCAGCCGGCATATCGCGCCGCCGCCGGCAATGTCTCGCTTGATGCTTTCGCCCGGCTTGAGCACTTGTTTTCCACCGGCAACGGTTCGGGCCGCTTTCAAGCCGTTGTTACCCGGTGCGAGCAGTTCCCGTTGTACCTTCTCGATCAGTTGGGCGTTGGCCTTCAGATCGTCCCGCGTGAATGACTTGACGTCCGTGCCCTCGGGATATTGGACGTAGTTGATGTTGTAGTAGATGTTGTCGCCGAATTTTTTGGTTTCTCTCGCGTTGGCCCCGTCGTAAGTGATTTTGCATCGTTTGCTGAACGGGATCGGCAGATAGAGGTTGCAGCCGGCGGCCCGCTTGGCGCTCAGCGGCGATCCGACAAACTTGGCCGATTTGCCCGCTACCAGTTCGTCGCCCGTCCCTTCGAGAACGGGCGTATCGCTGCCGTCGAGATAGACCCGTATGGTTCCGTCATATTTATATTGCGTGATCCACCATCGCACGATCGCACCGGGCCCCTCGACGTCGAGCATGACCCACTCGCGCCGATCGCCGACCTTTTCGCATCGAACAAAATGCGAGTAATCGTCGGTCGAGAACCACTCGGGAGTCCCCGGCTGCTGCGACTTACGGTTATAGCTAGTGCCAGTCGGAAAAAGGCTGATTTGGCGTCAGGAAGCGGGCGAAAGCTTGGTTGGAACGGGCTGAAGATTGAAGGAAACGCTCGCGATCGCCAAGAATTCTGGCGTTGTCGAGAC
>Ga0180432_10011717_pt1 | contig 10300 bp, 9 predicted proteins | sample SS_ome_10_FD_132414 | JGI IMG/M metagenome (GOLD analysis project Ga0180432, IMG submission 132414) | Hypersaline lake sediment archaeal communities from the Salton Sea, California, USA - SS_1_MS_2 metaG | ecosystem: Environmental > Aquatic > Non-marine Saline and Alkaline > Hypersaline >...
CCGGAGCACTCTGGCCAAATTCAACCAGATGGAGATGCGCTACGAAGATCTCACCGCCTCCTCGGGCCCCGATCCGGACACCGTCGATGTGTTCATGTCCATCGGCGTCTACGGGGGATTGGGATGGATCGGCGGTATGATCGCGTTGTTGATCGTAGGCTGGATCCTCTCGGCCCTGACCATGCGGGCCGCCCGCCGCGCGCCGCAGTCGCCCGGCGGCGCCGAGGCTCGGGGCTTCGACGCCGTTTTGCGCAAGATCTACTGGTTCATACTGTGGCTGAGCTGCGCCTACTACTACATCTCCATCCCGGTGCTCTTGATCCTGGTAGTGGGCGCCGGCGGCGGGATCATCTACGGTTTCTTCTCCCTGGGCCGCATTCCCATCAAGCTGGTGGCCATCGTCGGCATAGTCGTCGTGGTCACCGTTTTCGCCATCCTCAAGAGCCTGTTCATCCGCCGCATCGACGAGGATCCCGGCACCCGCCTGGACCTGTCGCAGAACTCCGGGCTGCGCGACCTGCTCAACGAGGTGGCCGGGCGCATCGGCACCCGGCCGGTGGACAACGTTTATTTGACGCCGGGGACCGACGTGGCGGTCATGGAGCGCGGCGGAATGTTCAAGCAGCTGTCCGGCAAGAGCGAGCGCTGCCTGATTCTGGGCGTGGGGGTGCTGGAGGGTATGAAGCTGTCCTGGTTCAAGGCGGTGCTGGCCCACGAGTACGGCCACTTCTCCAACAAGGACACCGCCGGCGGCGGTTTCGCCATCGCCGTGCGCCGCTCGTTGATGACCATGGCCGAGAGCCTGGCAAAAGGCGGCGCCGCCGCCTGGTACAACCCCGCCTGGCTGTTCATCAACGGCTTCCACCGGGTGTTTCTGCGCATATCCCAGGGCGCCTCGCGTCTGCAGGAGGTCCTGGCCGACCGCTGGGCGGCCTTCGCCTACGGCGCGGAAGCCTTCGAGCAGGGCCTAACCCACGTAATCCGCCGGTCGATCAAATTCGACTTTCACGCCCAGCACACGCTCAACGAGGTGGTCGAGCAGCAAAAGCCCTTGTCCAACTTCTACACCTACACGCCCCAGAAAACCCCCGAGCCCGCCGAAGTCGAACAAGCCGTGAAGGATGCCATCCACGAGCCGCCGTCGGTCTACGACAGCCACCCGGCCCCCGCCGACCGCTTCTCGTGGGTCCACGCCCTGGGTGCCACCGGCACCGGCCTGAAACCCGGCGACACCGCCGAAGTCTGGACCGTCTTCTCCAACCCCGACCAGATCCAGCAAGAAATGACCTCCCAGATCCGCGCCTCTTTGGCCATGGACGGCATCGCCATCTCCGGCTAACTCTCGTGTCCGTGTCCGGTTTCGTACTTGACATCTACAAACTGGTTTAATAAACTAGTTTGTAAGGACCAATGAGGAGATTTATCAAGTGGTTAGCAATAAAGACGAAATAGGCTCCTTCGAAGCCAAGACCCGTCTGGCCGAGCTTCTCCGCGAAACCGAGAAGGGACGCTCGTTCACCATCCGCCGCCGCGGCAAGGCCGTGGCCCGCCTGGTTCCTCCCGAAGACAACGACGAGACTGACTACTCTGAGCTGATTGAGGAGTTTCGCGAAATTCGCAATAGGGTGGGTCCCGGCCTGAGCATCCGCGAGTTGATCGAAGAAGGACGCCGCTTCTGATGGAACTGGTCCTCGACTGCTCACTGGCCCTGGCCTGGACCGTGCCCGACGAGGGCTCCAAAGCGGCCGAACGCCTGCTTTCTGGAATAGACAAGGAAAGCAAGCTATGGATCCCGGCGCTGTGGTGGTACGAGCTGTCCAACGCCCTGACCGTCGCGCAGCGACGGGGACGGCTAAACGACTCCGACGCGCTCAGGCTGATCGAATTGTACCGCCGGCTGCCTCTCTTCACCGACACACTGCTGGGCGCCGACGCCGTCTTCCGCTTCCGGTCCCTGGCGCAGCGCTACAATCTCTCCGCTTACGCCGCCGCCTACCTCGAGCTTGCCCAGCGCAGGGGCGTCGCGTTGGCCACGTTGGATGGGGCTTTGAAAAAGGCCGCTAGCAAGGCTGGCATCAGGGTGATCCGGTGACATCAGATTTGCGGACAATCGGATCCCTGTTGTCAGAAATCTGAGGTTTTTGCCGTCCTGTCCGTATGTTTCTCTTTTTAGTAATCTTTTGTTTTTGCAGCATAATCCCAGGTGGTGGTGGCGCCCGCGGCGTGGCACGGGTTTTGCTCAATTGGGCGGCGGAACGGGTTATACTGAAACCTCAAAGGGAGAATTCAATGAAATACGGGATGCGATTTCTTCTGGTTATTGTCGTAGTCACGTCCGTCGCCTGCGGGGGCAGCAACACTCAGGGTCCCAACGTGCGCGACCTGACCGAGATCGAGCAGTCGCTGGTGCAGTCCTCCAACAGCTTCGGGTTCAAGCTGCTCTCGGAGGTGGTGGGGCAGTCGGACGGCGGCAACGTGTTCATCTCGCCGTTGTCGGTCTCGATCGCCTTGGGGATGACTTACAACGGCACCGCCGGGACGACCGAGGAGGGGATGCGGGCGTGTTTGGAGTTCGGGGATCTTAACCGGGAGGAGATCAACCAGGGTTACCAGGATCTGATCGAGCTGCTCTGCAACATGGATCCGGATGTGACCATGGAGGTCGCCAACTCGATCTGGTACCGGGAGGGGTTCGAGGTCCTGCAGTCCTTCATCGACGCCATGCTGACCTTCTTCGACGCCCTGGTCACCGCGGTGGACTTCACCGACCCGGGCACCGTGGACGTGATAAACGCCTGGGTGGCTGAAAAGACTCACGACAAGATCGACAAGATCCTCAACGAGACCTACGCCGACATGGTCATGGTGCTGATAAACGCCATCTACTTCAAGGGCACCTGGACCTACGAGTTCGACCCCGAGGACACCCGCGACGGGACCTTCCACGCCTCCGACTCCGACCAGACCGTCAAGATGATGAACATGCACGGCGAGCTGAGCTACCAGGAGAACCAAGACTTCCAGGCGGTGGACCTGCCCTACGGGCACGAGCTGTTCTCCATGACCGTCTTCCTGCCCAGAGAAGGCAAGAGCGTCGACGACATCATCGCCATGCTCACCGACCAGAACTGGTCCGCCTGGATGGCCGGCTTCGAGGTGCAGGAGATCGATCTGGCCCTGCCCCGCTTCGAGCTGGAATACGACAAGGTCTTAAACGATGTGCTCAAGGCCCTGGGGATGCAGGACGCCTTCGACCCCATGGTGGCCGACTTCTCCGGGATCAAGCCCGACCACGACATGTGGATCAGCGAGGTGAAGCACAAGACTTACGTGAAGGTCAACGAGGAGGGCACCGAGGCCGCCGCGGTGACCTCGGTGACCGTGGTCGACTCCGCCGCGGGACCGTTCATGACCGTGGACCGCCCCTTCCTCTTCGTCATCCACGACAAGAACTCGAAGGCCATGATGTTCATGGGCAAGATCGTAGATCCGCCCTCTGAATAAGGAGATGAACCGATGAAAAATGTGATGAGATTTGTACTGGTTTTCTCGCTGGTCTTCGCCGCCTGCGGCGGTGGCAATACGGATGATCCGGTCGTCCGCGACCTGACCCAGACCGAGCAGAAGCTGGTGGAGTCCTCCAACCTCTTCGGTTTCAGCCTGATGAAGGAGGTCGTTGCCTTATCGGACGGCGGCAACGTTTTCATCTCCCCGCTGTCGGTCTCCTTCGCCCTGGGGATGACCTACAACGGCGCCCGCGGGACCACCGAGGAGGGCATGCGATCCGCCCTGGAGTATGGGGATCTCACCGCCGAGGAGATCAACCAGAGCTACCGCGACCTGATCGACATTCTTACCGCCCTGGATCCCAAGGTGACCATGGAGATCGCCAACTCCATCTGGATCCGCGAGGGATTCGAAGCCCTGCAGGCGTTCGTCGACGTGAACCGGACCTTCTTCGATGCGGTGGTGGAAGTTCTGGACTTCGCCGACCCCGGCGCCGCCGCCGTGATCAACGCCTGGGTGGACGAGAAGACCCACGGGAAGATAACCGAGATCGTGGAGGCGCCCATAAGCCCGGTGACGGTCATGTTTTTAATTAACGCCATCTACTTCAAGGGCACCTGGACCTACCAGTTCGATCCCGAGGACACCTCCGACGGCACTTTCCACGCACCGGAGGGCGACCAGGCGGTGAAGATGATGCACCTGCACGGCGAGCTGAGCTACCAGGAGAACGCCGACTTCCAGGCGGTCAACCTGCCCTACGGCGACGGGCTGTTCTTTATGACCCTGCTGCTCCCCAAACCCGGCAAGGACCTGGACGAGCTGATCGGCTCTTTGTCCGGCGAGAACTGGTCGGCCTGGCTGGCCGGCTTCTACCCGCAGGAGGGCGACCTCTACATGCCCCGTTTCGAGCTGGAGTACGAAACCAGCCTCAACGACGTGCTCAAGGCGCTGGGTATGGATGTGGCTTTTTCGGGCGCCGCCGACTTCACCGGCATCAACCCCGGAGGCGGCCTGTTCATCAGCAACGTCAAGCACAAGACCTACGTGAAGGTCAACGAGGAAGGCACCGAGGCCGCCGCGGTCACGTCGGTGGAGATCGGTTACGAGTCGGAGCCTCTGACCTTTCACCTGCAGGTCGACCGGCCCTTCCTGTTCGTAATCCACGACGCCCACTCGCAGGCCCTGCTGTTCGTGGGCAAGATCGTCAATCCCCCCTCGGAGTAGAACTACGGTTTGATGCTCTGGCAGGCGGCGATGGCTTCCTGGCGCAGCTCGTCGGTCTTGAATCCGGAGCCGCGGCAGGAGCAGCCGCCGACGTTGGCCACGAAGGCCAGCTCGGGCTTGGCTTCCTTGTCGGACTTGTCCAGGCACTTGCCCAGCACCACCCAGCCGCCGGGGATATCCTTGGTCTCCGCCTCGGTCCAGATGTAGCCCATGTCCTGGAAGCCTTCCTTGGTCTTGAGCTTATCGGCGTAGTCCGCGGCCTTGGCGGGCATGTCGCTGTCCCACTCGTCGACGTAGAAGCGCCCGCCCAGGTCGTTGGTGCCGTCGCCGGCCGGGACGTACTTCTCGTAGGTCCAGCTGGCCATGGCCTTGTTGAACTCGCCCTCCCAGCCCTCGGCGGCCTTGAGCTTGAGCTGGTCCATGACCAGCTTGGCGGCAGGGGCCTCAGCGGCTTCCGCCGGAGCGGCCTTTTCCTCGGCCGGGGCGCCTTCTTCCTTCTTGCTGCAGGCAAATACCAGGATCGGCAACAGAACGAGTACCAGTAAGCGTTTCATGTTTCCTCCCTAGAAAAGTGGTTTCAGACCGAAAGTAGTCGTCTTGGTGTAAACCATGTGTTTCAACACTTTCATCAGCAGCTTGTAGCTCAAAGAGTCGATCGAGGCAATCTCTTTCTTATCGAGCCCGTCCAGCTTGCGGATGATATCGGAAAAGGCCGCGGCCACTCTGGGCAGGCGGTCTTTGTCCACCCATTCCAACGCATCGTCGTCGGTCAGCAGGTAGACCGGGTTGCTGATGAAGTTGATCACCGGCACTCCCGCCTCGTACCAGTCCCCGCCGTCGGTGGGCGGGTAGTCGCCCAGGGGGCCCTCGGCGGGCAGCAGGAAGGTCCGGCGCACGTCGTTATTACGCAGACCCTCCAGCACCGCTTCGGCGGCCTTTTTTGAAAAGGGTACGAATACGCCGGTGGCCTCGGGACGCCCGGTGGCAGCCAGGTTGCCCTGCGAGTCCTCGGCGGCCTCTTTGGCTATGTGCTCTATGGTGATCTCAACGGCGGTTTTCACCACCACGTCCGCCTGGTGCTTTTTTATGAAGGTTCGAGTGCCGATCGAACCGTAGAAATGGCCGGCGGTGAGCAGCACCACCAGGCGCCGGTTCAGATCCCGGGTCTTGGCGAAGTGCTTGGCCAGGGCCAGGACCACCGCTATGCCGCTTCCGTCCTCCACCGGGGACTCGAAGGGGGAGTCGTGGTGGCAGGAGAGCACCACCGCCTCGTCGCTCTTTCCGGGTATCTCGCCGACTATGTTGTGGGTGACTCCGGGAGAGCGAGAGCCTAAAAGCTTCATCTTCGCCCGGCCGCCCGAGCGGGCCATGCGCAGCAGCTCGTCGCCGTCTTTCTTGCCGACCCAGAAGCCGGGGATCGGGCGGTGGAAGATCTTCTTCTCCTTGGCCCCGTAGGGCGCGTACATCCGGCAACTGCCGCCCGGCTGGTCTTTTACGATGCCGATGAAGCCCAGAGCCCCCCGCCGCGCGGCCAGGTGGTAGAGGTGCCAGCCCAGGCGCACGAAGGTAGCCGGGTGGTCGACGTCCTTGATGGTGTCGTCGGGGTCGTAGCGTCCCGGGCTGATCTTGTTCAGAAGAGCGAGCGGGAAGGGCGGGAAGCCGATCTCGGCGACTACTATGGCTCCCTTGAAGTCGCCGGTCTGAAACCACCGCTTGCGGTCCGCGGCTACCAGGGGAGCTTCGATTTCTGCAAAGGCCGAGTAGGGGATGGGAAACGACTCCACCTTTCGGTTGTTTATCTCCAGGGCGGCTTCCTGCGCTTCCCAGTAGGTGATTTCGATGGGCTCCCGGCGCACCGACTCCAGGCCGAATTCTTCCAGTTTCGAAAGGAGGAAGCCCTCGTTTTCGCGCCCCGCGGGGCTCCCCGGGCGGCGCGGGCCCATTTTGGCCTGGTGTTCTATGAAGGAGAACATCTCGTCGCGGTCGAAATTCATGCCGGGAGCATACACCCAACCCGGCCTTGGCAAAACCCGGATTGCCTTCACCGCGGCCCTGTGCTCAAATGCCTGCACGGGAGGTTGCCGTGGATTTCAGCATATCCGAGCGGGCCGAGGCCGCCGTCAAGTTGGCGCGGGAGTTCATTCAGAAGGAGGTTTATCCCCTGGAGCCCTCGTTCGGCTACAAGAGCTTCAAGGAGATGCTTCCACAGTTGAAGAAGTGCCGCGAGAAGGTCAAGCAGATGGGCCTGTTCACCCCGCACATACCGGAGGAGCAAGGGGGAGGGGGCCTGAGCCTGGTGGAGTTCGCCCACCTGTCCGAGGAGCTGGGCCGCAGCCCGTTGGGCCATTATGTTTTCAACTGCCAGGCCCCCGACGCCGGCAACATGGAGATCCTGATGGGCCACGGCACCGACGAGCAGAAGGAGCGCTGGCTCAAGCCGCTGGTGGCCGGGGAGATCCGCAGCTGCTTCGCCATGACCGAGCCGGAGTTCGCCGGATCCAATCCGGTGTGGATGGGAACCACCGCCAAAAAGGACGGCGGCGAGTGGGTGGTGCGCGGGCACAAGTGGTTTGCCACCGCGACGGAGGGGGCGGCGTTTACCATCGTGATGGCGGTGACCGACCCGGACGCCGAAAGCCCCTATGCCCGGGCCAGCATGATCATCGTGCCCACCGGCACCGAGGGGTTCGAGCTGTTGCAGAACATTTCGGTGATGGGCGACCGGGGCAGCGACTACGCCTCCCACGCCGAGGTGGCCTTTCACGGCTGCCGGGTGCCGCTTCAGAACCTGCTGGGCGTCGAGGGAATGGGCTTCATCATCGCCCAGGATCGCCTGGGCCCCGGACGCATCCACCACTGCATGCGCTGGATTGGCATCTGCGAGCGGGCCTTCGACCTGATGTGCCAGCAGGCGGTCGGGCGCGAGCTGGCCCCGGGCAGGCCGCTGGGCGCGCGCCAGATCGTCCAGGAGTGGATCGCCGACTCGCGTGCGGAGATCAACGCCGCGCGCCTGATGGTGCTGCAGGCCGCCTGGAAGATCGACCGGGAAGGAACCTACGCGGCCCGCGAGGAGATCTCGGTGATCAAGTACTACGTGGCCAACGTCATGCAGCGGGTCCTCGACCGCGCCCTGCAGGCCCACGGCGGCCTGGGCCTGACCGACGCCACCCCGCTGGCTTACTGGTACGCCCACGAGCGCGCCGCGCGCATCTACGACGGCCCCGACGAGGTGCACAAGAGCATGGTGGCCAAGCGCATCCTGAAGAGACATGGCATCAAGGTTCCTGGATAAGGCCCGCCAGGTCCGCGAGGGCGAGCAGCTGGACGTCGCCGCCCTGGAAGCGTACTTAAAGACCGGGCCCTTGGAGATTGAGCAGTTTCCCAAGGGGCACTCCAACCTGACCTACCTGCTGCGCGCCGGTGAGAAGAAGCTGGTTCTGCGCCGCCCGCCCTTCGGCGCCAAGATAAAGACCGCCCACGACATGGGTCGCGAGTACCGCATCCTCTCAGCTCTCCACGGCGTCTACCCCAAGGTGCCCGAACCGTTCTTGCACTGCGAGGACGAGTCGGTAATCGGCGTGCCTTTCTACCTGATGGAGCGGGTCGAGGGCGTGATCCTGCGCGGCACCAATCCGCCCGAGGGTCTGGGGCTGGACGCCGCCACCATGCGCCGCCTGTCAGAGGCGCTGATCGACGGCTTGGCTGAACTGCACGCGGTCGACGTGGAAAAGGCCGGCCTCTCCGGCTACGGCCGTCCGGAGGGCTACGTCGAGCGCCAGGTGACCGGCTGGACCGAGCGCTACTTTCGGGCCAAGACCGACGAGGTGCCCGAAGTCGAAGAGGCCGCCGCCTGGCTCAAGAAAAACCTGCAGCCCGAGAGCGGCGCCGCCCTGATCCACGGCGACTACAAGTACGACAACCTGGTCCTGAACCCCGACGATCTCACCCGGATCATCGCCGTTTTGGACTGGGAGATGGCCACCGTAGGCGATCCCCTGATGGATCTGGGAGTCACCCTGGGCTACTGGATCGATCCCCAAGACCCCGACGACCACCGCATGCTGCCCTTCGGCCCCACCTTGCTCGATGGCAACCTGACCCGCATGGAGCTGGTCGAACGCTATTCCAAGTCATCCGGCCGGAACATAGACAACATTCTTTTCCACTACGTCTACGCCCTGTTCAAGATCGCGGTGATCGCCCAGCAGATCTACAAGCGCTTCAAAGAAGGCCACACCCGGGACCAGCGCTTCGCCATGATGATCATGGGCGTCAACATCCTCGGCAAGACCGCGGTCCGCGCCATCGAAAAGGACCGCATCTACGATCTGTAGATTAGTTTCCCGGGTCCACGATGATCCGCCAGGGCGCCAGGTCGGCGTGGGGATCGGGCGGGTAGCCCGGCCACTCGACGGCGTGCTTGAAGACCGCCCGGGTGGCCTGGATGAAGGCCTTGCGCACCCGGCCCCAGTGGTGCTCGCCCGCCAGGATCAGCTCGAAATTGGCCAGGCACAGGTCCTCTCCTTCCAGCCTGGCTTCAAACAAGCTGCCCCCGTGCTCGTGGCCCTCGTAGAGCAAACCTTGCTTCTTCAGCAGCTCGGTGAACCCCTTGCGAATCCTCTCCAGCTGTTTTTTGTATTTGCCGCAACTGTCGGCGTGGAGCTTCGCCCCTTTTCGGTTGGCTTTGTAGCGTTTGTCTTTGGGTTGCGCGTTGCGGAGAGCGTATATTCCGTCTTCGAGTTCGTAGAGGACCTCGGGTTCGACCTTGCCTTTGAACATGAACCGGACGGTGGTGCGCAGAGGTAACGTGTCGCCGGGGTTGTGCATGAACGTGATAACGTAGCGATAGGGACCCTTCTTCTGTATCTTTTGTATGTACGGCCCGAACTCAGGCGACTCGATCTGTTTTAGGCTGACGTCGGGCCCCGTGTCGGCCGAGTGGTCGTAGGTCTGGATCAGATCCGACCAGGGTTTCTTCTTCATGAGTTGATCCAGCAGCGCCTTGATCTTGTTGGCCAACGGGCGCAGAGCTTTGGAGATCTTGGCACGTTCCTGCTTGTGGTACTCGTACTCGTCGGCGGAGTCGGCGAAGTGCTTGCGCAACCCGTCGTCGCCGGAAACCTCGAAATACTCCTCGGTGATGGTGCCTACGGCCGATCCGCTCACGTGCGCCTCCCGGGGGAAGAACAGTACTACCAGGAAGAATGTCAGAACGATCTGCAGTTTGACGGTCATGCGTTTTCGAGTCCGTCTAGAAGAGTCAGCAACTCCTGGTTCTCGGGAATATCCGACATGGAGTGTCCATAGTGAACGTAGCGGGCCGTGCCAGATTTGTCCACCAGAACCTGGGCGGGCATGCGGCCCAGCTTGAAGATCTTGACCTGCTGGCCGAAGAGCTTCAGCACCCGGTGCTTGGGGTCGGGCAGGCCCACGAAGGGCAGTACCTGCCTGGCCCAGTAGGAGGCGAATTTCTCCGCTTTCTCCGGCCCGACCACCACGATCTCCGCTTCCCGATCGACGAACTTGTCATAATCGCGGAGCAACTGCGCCATGTGCCGGCGGCAGA
>Ga0180432_10011718_pt1 | contig 10299 bp, 5 predicted proteins | sample SS_ome_10_FD_132414 | JGI IMG/M metagenome (GOLD analysis project Ga0180432, IMG submission 132414) | Hypersaline lake sediment archaeal communities from the Salton Sea, California, USA - SS_1_MS_2 metaG | ecosystem: Environmental > Aquatic > Non-marine Saline and Alkaline > Hypersaline >...
CCTGATCACGGGGTGGTCCTTGTCTTTCGCCCACTGGATGGTCCTCCAGTAGATTGACCCGTCATCCGAGACCACCGACACGTCGCAGCCCATCTCGAGATACCTCTCGATATTGCACGCGCACCCCGTCCCTATGCCGACCTTCGATACCATCCGCGACCCGTCACCGGAAACCTGCACAGCCGGTTCTCCGATACCGCTCGTCTTCGTTGCGATCTGTTGAGCGAGTTCATCCAGCGCTACAGGTTCAATGTCGTACCGGTGCAGGTATCCATTGCCCCCCGTCTCCGCAGGCTTCTCTCCAAAGCCCAAGAATCTTGCCCACGCCCACGGTATCCCGATTTCAGGCATCCGGTCCCACACGTCGTGGTTTCGCAGGATCACCAGACCGTTGTCTTCCACGAACTGCTTCTTCTTTTTCCCCAGCTCCAGCTCCTCCATTTTGTCCCGTTCGACGTGCGCAAAGAAAGTGGGCTCGTGGGGCATCACCATGTCGAAGCCCCGTTCAACAGCCGTTCTCAACACGTCGAAACTCGGCATCCAAGTGATCAACACCTTCCGGATATCCTTCTCCGGATCGCCCAGCAATATTCCGTCTACCGTCCGTTCCCGGTCGACCCAGTCCGCGACCGAGAACAAATGCGCCTCTATTTCCTTGGCTTTCATGCCGCCTCCTCATCAGACTTCGGGCCGCTCGCGAGTCGCATCCGCGAACGCCATTCCGTCCATCTCTCTGCCGCCGCCGGGCGTCATCCGAAGCGCCCCCAAGAGCGAGAATGCTCCCGCCACTACAGTAGCGGCGAATACCCACGTCACGCCGACGCTCTGCGCCACCCAGGCCCCCAGCAACGGCAGGAGCGCCAGCGGGCTTGTTGCCGTATTCAAGAATCCCACGTATGAAACGCGCCTGTGCGGAGGTGCGTTCCTTATAAGGAAGTGGCTCCCGCCGATGATGTTCCCCTGCATCCCTATCCCCATCACCGCCAACGCGACCAGAAATACGCACAGGGGCAAATCAAGCGCCACCTCCGTCCACGGTACGGCAAAGACGAATCCCTGCGGAAGCAATGGCGCTGTCAGGGCCATGATCGGAGAAATCAGAAAACAGATGCCTGCTCCTACCAATGCAGTCCGGTAGCCCCGCCGGTCCGAAGTCCTCCCCCACACCGCGCTCGATACCACCCGGCTCAGCTTCATCGTCGCCACCATTATGCCCCCAAGGATCGCAACCCCGGCCACACTTCCCCCTTTACTGAGCCTCTCGCTCCCGTACGGTATGAAGAACGCAAGCCCGAGGTAGTTGAACCGGTACGCCACTCGCAACCACAGATACGCGCGGTAGTTCCGGTCCCCCTTCACCCATCGCGATCCTCGCCGTATTGATTCCTTCACCGTCGCTCGCTTTCTCGCCCGAGGGCCGTCTTCCTCCTTGCACATGCTGAAAAGTGTCATATCGATCATCGCCATGGCGGTGCCTATGGCCGCAAGCAATACGTAATTGAGCGTGGGAGGCACTCGATCGAGAATCGGCTGTATCATGGCGATCCCAACCACGACCGACAACGCGCCGCCGAGAAACTGCCGCATGCCCAAAAACGTTCCGATCCAGTCGTCCGGTATCATCCTCCCCGCCATGTCCATGAACAGCACATGCCCGACTCCCCCGCATCCTCGCGCGACAAGGTAGCAGACAAAGAAGGAGCCCAAGAGCATTCCGTCCACCCCGAACGTCATCCGCCACATGATCCAGGTCATCGCCGCAAGTGCCATCCCTCGGATCATGGTCGCCGCGATGAAGTACGGGCGCTTGCGAGGCTGGTGTTCCGTTCGCGTGCCTACCAGCAACTGTGGCCCCAGCATTCCCACCTTGTTAACTATGCTCACCAGCGCGACGAGAAAAGGTGACGACGTAAGGGTGTATATCCAGCCTGCCAGGATCAGCTCGGGATGCATCAGGTCAAGCGCCACCGCCGCGGCCGTACCGCTCAGCAGGCCCAACGTCTTGTTTCTGCGTACGCTGCCCTGCTCCATCCTGCCATTCAATGATGAAGTGGCCTCCGCAGTCACAACTTCTCTCTGCATCGCGATCCTATGAAATCGGGAACACGGAACAGCCGACGGCCTTGTTTGGCCGGATTGACCCCGAAGGTCGATTATACGCACCCCGGCCGTCCGCTTCCAGTTCCGTCACGTTCACACGGTGCGACTGAACGCACTTACAGATGCGAAATTCAAAGCGATCTGCTTTGACGAGTAACCACCCGACTACGACCAGAGCACCAGGTTCATCGCGTAGGGGTTGCCCAGGTCCTCATGCTTCGGCAGCACTCTCACTGAGTACCCGTAGCGCCCCGACTCCTCGGTCGTGACCTTTCCTTCGAACCACACCCCTTCCGCCCCGGCGCTATCTCCCGGGGCCAGCGCCACAGCTCGCGCCTTGCCCAGGTGCCCCTTGGCATCCACTCTCCCCACATACAGGTCAACTGACACGTCCGACGGTGTCAATTCGCCCAGATGCACCAGGGACCGCGCGGTGAAAGACGACCCCACCCGCAAGTCGTTCAGGTTCTCCAGCTTCGTTTCGCGAATCGCAACTTCCGCCCAGGCCTCCCGCACTCGCCCCTGCCACCCAGCCAGCCGCCGCGCCTTTTCAAAATCGTTCTCTCGGAAGGCCGCAGCTCGCGACGCTCCAGGCATGTAATACTGCTCAACATACTCCCGCAGCATCCTGTTCGTATTAAAAACCGGACAGATCCTGTCAATCGACTTCTTCATCATGGAAATCCAACGGTGCGGGATGCCGTCCGAATCCCGATCATAGAACAGCGGGATTACCTCCTTTTCCAGAAGATCGTAGAGCGCCGCCGATTCTACGGCGTCTTGATACGCTTGATCCTCGTATTCCTCGCCGCTTCCTATCACCCACCCCGCGCCTACTTCGTAGCCCTCGCACCACCACCCGTCCAATATGCTCACGTTCAGCACGCCGTTCGCGGCGGCCTTCATGCCGCTCGTCCCGCTCGCCTCCTGCGGACGCCGCGGGGTATTGAGCCACACGTCCGAGCCCTGCACCAGGTATCGGGCCACCGTCATGTCGTAGTTCTCGAGAAATATCACTCGCCTCCGAAGCCGATCGTCCCGACTCAGGTGAATGATCTCCTTAATCATCTCCTTCCCCGCCTTGTCGGCCGGGTGCGCCTTTCCGGCGAGCACTATCTGCACCGGGTGATCGCGATCGCCGCATATCCGCCGAATTCGCTCCAAGTCCTTGAAGATCAACGTGGCGCGCTTGTACGCCGTGAACCTTCGCGCAAGCCCAATCGTGAACGCATTCGCATCCAGCACTCTATCCGCCCCGTCGACTTCTGACGGATGTGCGCCTCTCCGTATAAGTTGTTCTCTCAGCCGTTTCCTTGCGAAGGCGACCAACCGGTGTCGCCGGCCTTCGTGGACTTGCCACAGTTCCTCGTCTGGAACGCTCTCGATCCGTTCCCACTCTTCCGGCTCCGACGGGTGCGTGTGCCATCTCGGCCCGACGTACCGATCGAATACATCCGCCATCTCCCGCGAGACCCATGAATGCGTATGCACCCCGTTAGTCACAGACCCGATCGGCACATCTTCCTCCGGAACATTCGGCCACACCCCGTTCCATATTCGCCTCGACACCCTGCCGTGGAGCTTGCTGACCCCGAATGCTCTGTCCGCCAGCCTGAAGGCCAGAGCCGTCATGCACAGCGGCTTCTCGGCGTCCGAGACGTCCTCTCTTCCCAGGTTCATGAATTCCTCTGTGCTGAGCCCCAGTTCGCCCGACAGCTCTGCGAAATACTTCTCCACAAGTCGTTGGTCGTAACGGTCGGATCCCGCCGGCACCGGCGTGTGCGTCGTGAACACATTCCCCGCCGCGGCTGCAATCCGAGCCTCCTCGAACGACAGTCCGTGCTCCTCCATGAGCATCCTGATGCGCTCTATCGTAAGAAACGCCGAATGCCCGTCATTCATGTGGCAAATCACCGGGTCTATGTCCAGGGCCGCGAGCGCCCGCATCCCGCCGATCCCCAGCAGTATCTCCTGCCGCAGACGTTGTTCCGCGTCTCCCCCATAGAGTCGCGCTGATATCGTGCACAGATGTTCCGCGTTCTCCGGGAGATCAGTATCCAGCAAGAACAACGGCACGCGCCCCAGTTGCGCCCGCCAGATCTGAACTTTCGCCGAACAGTCCGCCAACGGGATTTCCACGCGCACCATCTTGCCGTCCCGCCGAATCGGCTCCAAAGGGGATGAGTAAAAGTCGGAATCCGAGTAGGACTCCTGCTGCCATCCGTCAGGATTCAGATACTGCTGGAAATGTCCTTGGCGATAGAGTATCCCCACTCCGACGAATGGGCAGCCAAGGTCGCTCGCCGACTTCAGCGTGTCCCCCGCCAGCACTCCCAGCCCGCCGGAATAGAGCGGCAAGGCTTCGGTGACTCCGAATTCCGCCGAAAAGTAAGCGACCAGCGGATGCTCATCCCTATCCATTGCCCCGCGCGCCCATCCCGTTGACTCCACATACTCCTTCAGACTTTCCCGAACTCGTCCCAGGTGTCCGAGGAAACCCTTATCTTCGGCCAGGTTCCTGAGGACTTCCTGAGACACGGAGCCCAGCAGCTTCACGGGGTTGTGTTCCGTCGCCTCCCAAAGGTCCCGGTCTATCCTTCTGAACAACTCTATGGTGTCTCGATCCCAACACCACCTCAAGTTGTAGGCAATCTCTCTCAGCGGCTCCAGCTTCTCCGGCAAGCTCGCAGCCACGACATAGGTTCCCGTCGGCTTCATTCTATCGGCTCCATTTTCTGCGGCTTCCGAGCGCCTTCGTACCGCCGTCAGTTTCGCTGACCATCCGGCTGATGCGGAGAAGCTCCGCTACGCTCCACGCTTGCGCGATGCAGCCTCCGGCCAAATGCGGGCTGTCCCCGTTGAAGACTTCACTGACCTGTCCCAGCCCGGCTTCCCGCAGGTGCCCTTCCCATACGGACAGCGCTTCTCCGACCTTTCGCCGAGCATGGCGGGAATGGTCGTGGACTTTCAGATACGTTTCGTAGAATGGTCCAAGCAGCCACGCCCACACCGTTCCTTGATGATACGCCTCGTCCCTCGCCTCCTCCGGGCCTTCGTATCTCCCCCGGTAATCCAGTTCCGAAGGCGCCAGTGTCCGCAGACCGTATGGCGTGTACAGGTGCTCGCTAACCACTTCCAGCACCGATTCCCATTTCGCTTTCTCCAGCACCGAGTGTGGAAGGCTTACCGCAAGTATCTGATTGGGCCTCAGCCGCGAATCCACAATATCCCCGGCGACATAGTCATAGAGGCAGCCGCACTCATCGCACCAGAAGACTTCCTCGAATGCCCTTCTCACTTTCTCAGACCGGCTCCCATAGCCTTCAGGCGATCCGGCGAATCGTTGCGAAAGCTCTGCTCCCACGCACAGGGCATTGTACCACAGCGCATTCACCTCGACCGCCTTACCGTACCGCGGCGTCACGGCTCGCCCGTGCACCTTGGCATCCATCCAAGTGAGCTGCGTCTCCGGGCTGCCTCCCCTCAAGAGCCCATCACCGTCCGCGCGAATGTCAGATCGCGTTCCCGCCGTATATGAGTCGAGAAGATCGCACACCTTCGGCCACAGCCGCTCTCGCGCCAGTTGCTCATTGCCGCCGTACGCCAGGTACCTCGCTGTCGCATGGACGAACCACAAGCCTGCGTCAATGCTGTTGAAGGCGTCGTAGGCGGGGTCGGCGGCAAGGTAGTTCGGTACAATTCCATCTACAATCCGGTTCGCGAACCCTGTCAGCACCTGTCCGGCTTCATCGAGTCTCCCCGTCACGAGCGCCAGCCCTTCCAGCGAAATCAGCGCATCTCGTCCCCATACCTCGAACCACGGATAGCCGGCAATTATGTTCGTGTCCCGGCCAGCTCCTCGTACCAGAAAAGCGTCGGCTGCAAGCGCAAGTTCATGCTCAAGCTGACTGTGCGGCGCAAAATCTTCCAGGTAGACGCTCACTCGCTTCGTCTCCCGGTCTCGCTCCGCTTTGGGATCAACACCTTCCAACGTTCCCGCGCTGGCCGTGATCGTAAACTCCCGTTGCGGCCTAAGCGTGACGACGAACGAGCCGGGCGAGAAAAGCTCCTCTTCCGCATCGAATCCGCGTTCGCCTTCGCGCCGGTACGTCATCCGACTAAATCTGAGCGGCTCCTCCTGGTAACTGCCGTCGGACGCATGCAAGTGGGCCTCAAGTCTTCGCGTCCCCCCGTGCAGCTTGACGGCCCGGCTTCCCTCCGCTCGGTGTACCTCATACGCAGCTCCAGGCCCCGCCAGCTCGTGCATACCACGGCAGGCAAGCATCGGAACCACCTTAAGTCTCACCTTTCCGTCCAGCCCCGCCAGCCGATATCTTATGCATACGGCCCGTCGCCCCCGCAGCATCATGACTTCTTTCCGCAGGAGCGTCCCCCCGAGGTCGTATGTCCACTGCGGAAAGGGCCTCAGGCGAAACCCCACAAGGTACCTGTGCCCCCTCGGGTGAAAGACCCCTGGATACTCATTCGTTGAGAGGTTATGTACCCCCTCCCTGATGCTCACCTCCTCCTCAACCGTGGACAGCAGAACAGTCCTATCCGTCGGCGGGCGCTGCGCGGCCACCAGCAATCCGTGGTAGCGCCGCGTGTTGCAGCCAATCACCGTCGAGGATGCGTATGACCCCGTGCCATCCGCAATCAGCCACTCCAGCGACAGCGCCTTCTCCACAGACGATAAGGTTTCCGCGCCAAACGCGATTTCCACGGCGCCTGCGCCTCCCTTCACGTTCCTTTCACCCTTTGAGAAGCGCGTTTCAGCGCCTTGCGCATAGCCGGAATGAAGAAATCGCCGGCAACGGCATCCCAATTCATCCGCCGCGCGAATTCGTATGCGCGCGCGGCTCCGCCTTCTCTATTCTCTTTGGAACGCCTCAGTCTCTCCAGCAGCCTTTCCGCCACCTCAAGCGTAGTTCTGCTTGCCACGCTGTCGAACTCCCTGCGGGAAAGCCCGACCAGGTCATCTACCGAGCCCGCACCGTTCAGCGATACGAAGTCCGCGACGACCAGGCTTTTCTTCGCCTCGTCCGACCCTTGCTCTTCGGCGAATCGCACGCAGCCGCACACGCTGCTGGGGACGCAAGTCGCCCCAAACGTCAGCGGCTCAAGTTGGCTTATCCCGAACGGTTCGTATATCGACTGGCCGAACTCCACGTCCGCCCCCTTCCGAAGGTCCAGGAATTTCATCTCCTCCGGCATCCTTGCCCCACACCTTTCCCGTTCCCAACCGAATTGATTCACGAACACAACCTTTATCGCCCGTGACCGCCTGTTGAAGTCCTGCAGAAAACGATTCAGGCATATCTCCGAACCCGTCAGGTCGGGATACCCCACTCGGTGGGTCCACGGCCAACCGTAGTCCCTTTCCATTCGCATCACGTCCTCGGTGCACCGTACCGCCCCCTCCGTGCTCAATAGGAAGAAAATGCCCGTCTCGCCCGATTCAACAAACCTCCGATCCAGCTCCTCGAGCACATTCACGTCGCGCCAGAAGGCCTTGCTGTTGACCAACCTCGCGACATGCGAGAACACAAAGCCCGGCCTCCACCCCAGCAGCCGTTCTCCATAATCGCGCAATAGCTCCCGCGACCTCCGCAACTCCTCCTCCGGCGCATTCACCGCCGGAATCCCATTCGGCACAACGTCGATGTCCTTGGCCGCGTACTCCTTTGAGAGGAAGCCTAGCTCCTCCTTCACGAACTGGCCCACCGCAAATACCGAGTCGCAGAACCGCGATGCCTTCACCAACGAGTGTTTAAAAAAGCCATCCTGGGAACCGAATACGTCGTCCATATACATACCGCCATCGTTTGCTTGTTTGATCACGTTGTAGAACATCGTATCGTGAGCGGGGTGGTCCTCCACGATCCTTCGTGACGTCGCGACCTCGTGCGCGTGGAATACCGCCGCAAAACGCTCGTCGTTCTCCATCAACGCCCTCAGCGCCGCCGGCACACCCATGAACTCGTGTCCGAAGACGACAATCCGTTCGTGGGGCCGGCTTGCGAGCAAGCACCGAAGCGCGTCGAACGCCGGCTGCGCCAGACGCACGTATTGCTCGAAATCCCAGATGTGCTCGTGCCTGTCCGAATGAAGATCGAATCTCTCGTGCAGTTTCCATTTGAACTCGTTCAGCGGCCCCGGGCTCATGTTCACAACGTCCACCAACAGCACTTCTACCTCGGCGCTCCGCCCCGTCCATTGCTCGCGCAACACCCTCGTCCCGTATATCAATCCGCCCCCGTGAGTCCTGCACACCCGGCCGAATTCTCGTTGCCGGCCTTCCTCGTCCAGCTTGTCCAAAGATGAGTATATGAGCCTCCCTCCCGGCCCCAGCATGTCCTTCGCTGAGAGCCGCGCTTCAAACACCGGCCCCACCAGAATCGTTCGGGACAGCTCCTCCTGATACCTTGGCGACGTGATCAGTCCCTCGAGAACCGCCCCTATCCCTCCCATCTTATGGACCGCTTCGTGCGTCACGTGGACCGCGACAGTCATTATCTTCCCCTCTAACCTAGAGGCCTGCCACTTACGCGAAGTAGCGACTATCGATGTGTGGAAACAGGTTATCCTTCGCTTCCAGCCGCGACAGCCACTGCTCGTCGTAATGCCCCGCCTGAATCTGGCGGTACAAGCCGAGAAAGTTCAGCATGTGCTCCCGGAACCTCCTCTGTCCGTATTCGGCGGTGTTTTCGTCCGCCATCATGAACGGCCAGTCGCTTGACTGAGCCAACAGCAGCTCCCTGGCGGCCTGCGCCTTTGCCCGCCTCCGGATTGTGTTATCGGGCGCTCTCTCGTTCGCCAGTTGCTTAATCTTTTCCGCCGCCCATCTCAGGTGCCGGTAAATGTAATCATTTCTTCCGCTCACCCACACCGTGCTGTCGCTGTCTCGGCCCCAGGTTGAGGGGGACAGTTCCACCACCTGATTCGTCGGGTACTCGTCCAGATAGTCGCTCGGGGTCGCAAGCTCCACGGCTTCTTGGTCGAAAACGGTTTGCCTCATCAGATATTCCAGCCATTCGGGCCCCTCGAACCACCAGTGCCCGAACAGCTCGGCGTCGAAGGGCGCCACGAAAATTGGCTTCCGCTGCATCCACTGGGACAGTTCACACGCCCTGTCTATGTTCTTCTGCAGGAAATGCCGCGAATGCAATCCCGCCTTCCCCAGCGCCGATTCCCTCACATAAACCTCTTTGTTTTCCCCCGGCCCGGTTACCCGCCAGTACTTGTATCCGGTGTCTTTTCGCACGCCGTCACGCGGAAGGTATGGGCCGACGTAATCGAGCCCAAGCTCATACCCGATGTCCCGGTAGTACTCGCGGTAGTCGTGGTCGCCCGGGTATCCGATCAACGACGACCACACTTGTTCCGACGCCTCGGGGTCGCGCGCAAACGCCGCAACCCCGGCACGGGTGTACACGGGCGCGTGGACGCCGTACTTAGCGTGAGGCCGAGCATTCGCGATCGCCTGCGCATCCACGAAAAAGTATCTTATCCCCTCTCTCTCGAGCTCCCTCTCGACCTCCGGGTAATACCCGCACTCAGGCAGCCAGAACCCCTCGGGCCGCCCGCCGAACACCCGTTCGTACAAATCCAGCGCCACCATAATCTGCCCTCTCACCGCGTTCGGGTTCATCTTTAGTCCGGGCAGAAATCCGTGGGTGGCTGCCGTGGTGATCAGCTCAATCCGTCCCTCCTCCACGATGGGCTCTATGCACGCCACCGCATCTGCCTGCCATTCCCCAATGAAGAACTCCCTGGCCGCCGAGAACCTCTCGCGATACATCCCGGCAACCGCGTGGAGGTCCGCGCATTGCGCCGTTCGCACCAGCTCCTTGTCCCCCAGCTCCACAAGGCCGTCCAGGTGCTCACGCGCCCTCCGCTTTAGGAACGGATCCATGAACATGCTCAGCAGCGTCGGGCTCACCGAGAGAGTCAGACGAAAGGGAACATCGTCCTTGATGAGCCTGTGCCAGCTCTGAAGCAGGGGAACGTAACACTCCACCAGCGCTTCCAGGAACCAATCGTCCCTGTGCACGCCGGGTCTGTCTGCGTGACGGACAAACGGAAGGTGGGCGTGAAGTACGAGGCTCAGATAACCCAGGCTCACCGGCTGCAGATCCTCTCTCAGGTACGCTTACGCCGCAGAGCCGCCTCCGGCCGCCCTCCGTCTGAAAGCATCGA
>Ga0180432_10011721_pt1 | contig 10298 bp, 3 predicted proteins | sample SS_ome_10_FD_132414 | JGI IMG/M metagenome (GOLD analysis project Ga0180432, IMG submission 132414) | Hypersaline lake sediment archaeal communities from the Salton Sea, California, USA - SS_1_MS_2 metaG | ecosystem: Environmental > Aquatic > Non-marine Saline and Alkaline > Hypersaline >...
ACGGCGTGCTGACCGGCGACGCCGACAAGGTCAGCTACGTCTACGACTCGGACTACCGGCTCGAGACGCTCAAGTACTACATCTACAACACCGGGACGAGCCAATATGACCAGGTCGAGGTGGATTACGACTACGACACGTTCGGGCGGCTCGAGACGATCACCGACCGGCTGAGCGAGGTGAGCACGTACGCCTACAACGACGACTCGACGATCGAGTCGCTGACCTTGCCCAACGGCACGGTGACGGACTACACGTACGACGACCTGCAGCGGCTGGTGACGATCGCCACGTCGGGCTTGTCGGCCGGCGACGTGATCGCCAAGTTCACGTACCACTACAACAATCTCGGGTTGCGTGATAAGGTCACGATGGGTGATGGACGAACGATCGAGTGGGACTACGACGACGTGGGCAGGCTGGTCGAGGAGCACTTCAAGTCGGGCGGGCCGAGCCCGGCGACGCTGTTGCGGTACGTCTACACGTACGACGGGGCGGGCAACCGCGCGACAAAGAAGACCGACTACGATGACAACGACGGCAACGGCTACGCCGCCACGGCGACGTACACGAACAACGCCTACAACCAGCTCACGGCGGTGGCGGGCACGCCGGCGCGCGGCACGAAGGTCAACGTCACGGGCACGATCCCGACGGCGTGGACCTTTGCGGGTGGCGACGTGCAGGTGACGCCGAACGGCGGCAGTGCCGTGGATGCGGAAATCCGCGGCCGCTTTTTTATCGCCCGGATGGTGCCGCTCGAGGACGGCACGAACGCGATCGAAGCGTCGGCCACCGGCGCGACGACCCTGGCGGGGCACAGTGTGACTGCGGACTCGGTCTCCGGCATCGAGCTGGACACCGCGATGGATGAGGAGTACACCTACGACGACAACGGCAACCTGACGCAAAAGACGGAAGACGTCAACGGCACGACGGTGCAGTGGGACTACACCTACTCGGTCGAGGGCTGGCTCGTGAAGGTCGAGAAAGCCGAGTGTTCATCGTCAGCGTCTTTGGGACAGAGGGGAGGCTCCTGTTAGGTTGCAGATCAACCCCAGCGCCGTCTGCCAAGTGTGTCAGAGATGCCGGTAGTCGGTCGAGCGTGGGGAGTTCAGCGCTCCCCGCAAGCTGGGGTGTCGCTCTGAGCGCAGGAGCAGCTAGATTTGACACCGGCTGCCTTCAGATTCACCGGTGTGGACGGTGCCCTCGCCTTGGAAGTGGCCACCGCCTGGCTCTGACAAGGTAGAGCGCAAGGAGTTCATGAATAGCCGCGCACCATGCCCCCGCTACCAATCCCCTACCTCTCCGCTATCCCCATGATACCCCCGCTACCAATCCCAGAGAAGCCCTCCCCCCAATTACGTTGTGACCACCCCTGGCCGCGGATCAGGCGCAGTAGCGTTTCTTCATGGGTGCCTGGATGCTTCCGGAGCGCTCACTCGGACCCTCCAACGCAGCGCCCAGAGAGCCTTGATATGCAACCGTCCGGAAGGCAGAGCCAGTGCGTGCCTTCCCCGGGCAGGGCGTGTCCGCCTCCCAGGCACACTGACACCCCAAACAGGTTGATCTGCGGTTCGGCCGAGGCTTACCATGTACCCAAAGGGGTCAACGAACAACACGGAGTTGATACATGTGGAGGCTCTTGGCTGTGGCTTTGTCGGCATGGCTGCTGTCACAATTCCCAGGCGCGATGGGGGTAGAGACGGTGACGATGAGAGAGTGGACGGAGGCCTGGTTCCCGAAGTCGAATGATACGCAGACGCAGCGCCCGGTGGGAATCCGCATCGTCGAGGCGTCGAACCTGACGGTGTTCAACAAGAACGGGTGGGGCGGTCCCATCACGCTCGGGGAGCAGAGAATCGAGCACGGGATATACGTGGACGCGCTCAACCGTCTGCACGTCGCTCTGCCGAAGCCGGCGATACGCTTCACGGCGCTGGTGGGCATTGATAACAACGCGGATTCGCGTGCCGGAGCGGGTGTGGGCAAGGGCAGCGTGACGTTTCATGTCATCGTGGGCGGCAAGGAGCTGCTCAAGACCGCGGTCATGACCCTGGCGAACTCACCCGCGGAAATTAACGTGCCGCTGGACGGAGCGACGGAATTCGAGCTGAAGGTGGACCCGGTCGGCGACCGGTCATACGACCAGTCCGTCTGGGGCAAGCCGACAGTGGAGTTCGAGGATGGGACAAGCCTGCTCCTCGACACGCTCGGTGTCAGTCAAGAGATGGTGTCACAGATCCCGTTCTCCTTCATCTACGGCGGCAAGCATTCGTACGACCTGCTGCCGACGTGGAAGCGCTCCGTCGTCGACAAGAAGCTCGATGACAAGCGCACTCTTCGGACGGTGACCTACAAGGACCCCGCCACCGGCCTCGTGTGCGAGGTGCAGGTGACGCTCTTCAACGATTTCCCCGCCATCGACTGGGTGCTCTGGTTCCGCAACGAGGGCGACGCCGACACGCTGGTCCTTGAACAAGTTAACACGATGGACGTCAGCTTCCCGGCGGCAGGCAACGAGCCGGTGGCGCTCCATTGCTCGGCGGGCAGCTCGTGCGCGAACACCGACTTCCAGCCGATCGGGTACGACGTGACGACGGGCAAGCCGGTGGGTTTCGGGCCCGTCGGCGGCCGGTCATCGAACGGCACTCTGCCGTTCTATCAGGTGCAGTGGCCCGGCGGTGGCATCTGCGTAGGCATAGGCTGGTCAGGCAACTGGCGGGCGATGGTGGCACGGCAAAACGGCGTCACTGTCGAGACGGGCATGGCCGGGGTGCATACCGTCCTGCACCCCGGAGAGAGCATCCGCCTCCCGCGGGTCCTCGTCGTGCACTGGGAGGGAGACGACGAGCAGCGCGGCCACAATCTGTATCGCCGCGTCTGCATCAGACACTACCTGCCGACAATCAAGGGCAAGCCGGTCTTCCCCATCATGGCACATCCCTCCTCGTACGACGAGCTTCGGAACTCGAACGAGACGAACCAACTCGAGATAATCAGGGCGACCAAGAAGGCCGGTTACGAGGGCTTCTGGCTCGATGCCTACTGGTTCGAGGGCTACTTCCCCGAGGGCGTGGGGAACTGGGCGATCCCCATCGAGAAGACGATCAGGGCAAAGGATTACCCGAACGGCCTCAAGCCCATTTACGAAGAGTGCGAGAAGCTTGGCCTGAAGTTCATCCTGTGGTTCGAGCCTGAACGCGTCGCGGCGGGGACACACATTGACAAGACCTATCCCAACTGGGTGCTACGCATCAATAACGGTCCCGGCGGCCTGTTCAACCTCGGCGATCCGGAGGCCCGGAGGTGGATGACCGACTACCTCTCCCAGTGCATCAAGTCGTATCATCTCGACGTGCTGCGGATAGACTTCAATATAGACCCTCTCCCCTACTGGCACGCCAACGATGCGGCCGACCGGAGGGGCATGAACGAGATCCGGTACGTGATGGGCCTCTACGAGATGTGGGACGAGATCCTTGAGAAGTTCCCGCACATCTTCATCGACAACTGCGCCAGTGGCGGCAGGCGCATCGACCTCGAGACCAACATGCGATCGATCCCGATGTGGCGGTCGGACTACAACGATAACAACGTCCGGCGCGGCGACCCGATTGCCGACCAGGGAATGACGATGGGCCTGGCTCCCTTCATGCCCATCAACACGGGACCCGCCTGGCGGACCAACCCGTACTACTGGCGGTGCGCGAGCTCGAGCGGGCCGATAGGCTACTGGGACCCGCGAAAGGGCGGGTACTCGATCGAGGAGTCCAAGCAGGCGATTGCCGAATCACAGGAGCTTCAGCCCTACGTCCTCGGTGACTTCTTCCGGTTGACCGCGAACTCGGTCGACCCGACGGTGTGGATCGGGTGGCAGTACCACCGCCCGTCCGAGGATGACGGCTATGCGGTGTTCTTCCGGCGGGACGAATGCCCTTACTCGATGATGGACACGTCGCTGCGAGCGGTGACGCCCGAAAAGAAGTACGAGGTGAGCTACTACTCCGGATACGATCTCGACAAGAGGGAAATCCTGACCGGCAAGGAGTTGAAGAGTCTGTCCGTGGGCATTCCCAAGCGCCGGGGAAGCGTTCTGGTACGCTACAAACCGGTTGGATAATCGGCCGGTTAAGCCGGAAATGCGCTCACAGAATCATGGATCACGTTGGAGGTGTCTCCATGAAAACTGCGAAGAAGCAGATCTTCGGTCGCGCGAAGCAAAACCCGATTGTTTCCCTGCCCGACCTGGCATTCCCGGCGGCCGCCGTGCTCAATCCAGGCGCCACCGAGCAGGACGGTGAGGTGGTGCTGCTGCTTCGTGTCGAGGACCGCGCCGGGTGCTCGAGCATCTACGTAGCGCGCAGCAAAAACGGCGTCACCGACTGGCGAATCGAGAAGGAACCCATTCTGCGCTACGGGCAAGAGCGCTGGCGGTACGAGCGGTGGGGATGCGAGGACGCGCGGGTCACCTACCTCGCCGAAGAGAAACGCTGGTACATCACTTACACGGCGTACTCCCCGACCGGCGCGGCGGTCGCCCTGGCGCGTACCAAGGACCTCTCGCGCGCAGAAAGGATCGGCCTGATCTTCTCGCCGAACAACAAGGACGCCGTCTTGTTCCCGCAACGCTTCGACGGGCGCTGGGCCGTGCTTCACAGGCCCGACGCCGGCGGCATCGAGCATATCTGGTCCGCCTTCTCACCCGACCTCGTGCACTGGGGAGAGCCGCACTGCGTCGTGCCGGAAACGGGCGGGCCGGCGTGGGACGGCGTGAAGGTCGGCGCCGGACCGCCGCCGATTCTGACGGACCAGGGTTGGCTTCTCGTGTACCACGGCGTCAAAGCATACGGCGGACACCTCGTGTATCGCGCGGGGGTGGCGCTGCTCGACACGGACAAGCCATACAAGGTGGTCGCCCGTTGCCGCGACTGGCTCTTTCAGGCGGAAGCGCCCTACGAGCTCTCGGGGCTTGTCCGCAACGTCGTGTTTCCCACCGGCCTGCTTCTTCGCGGCGACGAACTGTGGATGTACTACGGGGCCGCGGACACGTGCACGTGCCTCGCCACGGCCAAGCTCCGCGACGTCCTCGCTGCAATGGAGGAATAGCTGGCACTCCGCCGACCGGCCCGCCTGAGCGCGCGAAGGCCAGGCGTACGTGCGCCGCTAGCGGAATCGGCGCCCCTTTCGCCAGGTACGATCACCCGAGCTCGACTTCGAGCATCGCCCGGTCCGCCAGCTTCTCGAACGGGATCTCCACTTTGTCGGGGCTCTCCATCGCGATCTCGCTACCGTCGAGCGTCACCCTGCGAACGGTGCCTTCCCCCGACACCGCGAGCATGAGCTCCTTGCCACCCCAGGACACCGGCTCGAGCATCTCGAAACGCTCAATCTGCGGCAGGGATGCCGGCGCGATTCGCAAGGAGTTCGCCAGCGCGGTCAACCCAAACGCGGCCCGGAAGAAATGCCCCGGCGCACCGGCACACGTCACGGAATGCGTCTCCTTCGGGTGGTCTTTGAACTGCTCGTGCTTGTTGCGCCCCCAATCGTTGTAGTAGTCAACGCTCAAGTGCCGGGAATGGTCCTCGAGCAGCTCCTCGAGTCGCTCCAGCGTTTGAGGATGGCGGGCGCGCACGTACATCCACAGCGCGCTTCCCCCGTGCATCCAGAAGAACCCGCCGTTCAGATGCGTGCCGGGCGGCGGAAAGCCGTCGTGGTCCGGATCCAGCTCGTCAGCCGGCCGCTCCGGGTAGTTGCTTACTGTAAGATGGTTTTCCGAGAACGCCGGGACCGCTTCGAACCTCTCCGCCAGGCGCCGCCCACGCTCCGCGCTCATCCATCCCAGCACTGCCGCGTTCACGTTGGGCCACCCTTCCAGGTACGCCGACTCGCCGCCGTCCATTCTTCCGCTGCCGTAGGTGCGGCTGAAATCCTCGCTGTAGCCCGACACCAGGATGCCTTGCGGCGACTCAAACCGCCGCAGTCTTTCCCCCGCCGCCTCGGCCGCGTCGCGGTACCGCCGGGACGCATCGTCCTGGCCCAGCATCGCATACACTTCTCCAACGTTTTCCAGCACCTTCCAGTAGTACAGGTGCGTCGAGGACTGGCGTCGCCACCCGGCATGGCCATACTCCATCTGCGAGCCCTGTGGACCGAACAAGAAGTAGCCGCTGGCATCACTCTTGCCCTCGAGTGCACTCAAGAACCGTTCGATCCTCGGGAGGTACTCCTTCGCCGCCTGAGCGTCCCGTTGCCAGAGCATCCAGTCCGTTGCCGAAATGCAGTTCATCAACGGGTAGTCGGGATTCAGGTCGTGGTCGCCGAAGTGGCCGAAGAGATGGTAGCCGGGGTATTTCGGGTCCTCATCAAACGCCCACGTCTCCTCGTCGGCCACGCAATTACAGTAAAACATGGACGGGCTCTTGTTCATGAAATGCTTGTCCGTCTCGCTGTACTGGGCGGGCAGCCAGCCAACGGGCGGAGCGTTTCGTAGCTTGAATGCCGCTGCCAGATACTCTCGCGATTCTTCCGTCACCTGGTCGAGAAACCCGGCGGACCATGTCGAGAAATCCGCCTGACGGATGTCGCGGCCGGCAAACGGCCTCCACCCGTACAGGGAATGAAAATGACACTGAAGATCGGTGTACAGCCACCAGCAGTCATCGTTGACGAACACTCTCCTGCCTGTCGGTGTCGTCTCAAGAAGCTGGTCCAGGGTATTGCCGTCGCTCCGGCCCGCCAGAATGCCGAAGGCGGAAGCCAGCACATCCTGCACCCCTCCGTCACCAGCGACCTTCACGAACGGTCTCGGTGTCTGAACGTCCTTCCAGGCCATTGTAAGCGTTCTCCTCGTCGAATAACCTCCCGTTCGAAACGACATCCCCAGTTCCCCCTTCGGCCGGCGGAAGCCGCAAGGCCCTCCCCGCCAACCATAGCACAATGCCCCAACGCCGCGGGATGTCGTCCTTGCCACATTTGGACCGGCGCCCGAGAATCCGATTCGGCCTTCGCTCCTGCATCGGCCGCGCCGTGCACGCCATCATGATTACCACGCCCGAGTTGCCACGAAAAAATCAACGCCGTCCTTGACAAGGACCCGCGTGGCAGCCTACAAGCTTGGGAAGTGGCTGAGGAGTGGACAGTTGCTTCTCCCAGAACCATTCACCACAGGTACCCACACCCTCTGCAATTGCCGCTCTCGACATCGGCCCAGTTCCTTTGTCCGTTGACGCGTTCGACTCGTCTTGGCCGCGCCGGAGGCGCAGAGAATCGATGCTGAAGCGGGAAGGCACAACGGGGTGCGCGCCGGCGCATCGGCGTGGACGCCTCGGACACACCGACCGCATCAGCGCCTCATGTCGAGTACAGCATGAGACTCTTCCTTTAGCTTCACAACGCAGAGCTTACACAAGCTGGCGGAAGGAGACGGAGCCATGGCATTCATTCGCAGACACCGGGTGTTGTTGGCACCGCTGTTCGCGGCGGTGATTCTTGGCCTGGGCGTTCTTGTCCTGGTGCGCTCCGGTTCGGAGGAGCCTGGTGGAGAGGCCCCGGGCGACCCGATCGTTACCGTCCATCCGTGGGCGGAGGTCATCGGGGCGCGCGATGACCACACGCGCGAGTGGCGCGTCGTGCGAGAGGTCCAATGGCTGGATCCGGAGACGGGTGAGACAGTGACTGATGAAACCGTCTCGACGGTGCGAGAGGTCGGCTCGAACCTCTGCTACCGCGACGGCAACGGTGATTGGCAGCCGAGCGTCACTGAATGGCTAGCGATCGAGGGCGGCTTCAAGGCCGACCGCAACGGGTATCAGGTCTACTTCGGGACCACGCTTGAGACCGGCTACACAAAGGTCGTGCGCGGCAAAATGGTCCGCTTGCGCGCGCGCTCACTTGTCCTGAGTGACGGTGCGCGCATGGCGCTCGTGGCCGAGATCGATCCCAACGCCACCGGCCGCATCGATCCGGATGATTCCTCGAAGCTCATATTTGCAGATGCATTCGGCCAGGCTGTCGACGCCGACCTTGAGTACGTGCTCGAGCGAGCCTCATTTCACCAAAACATCGTCCTGCGCACGCCTCTCGTCGTGCCGGACGGCTTCGACGCGGAGACAACACAGCTCTACGTGTTCACCGAGCTCGGCCTCGATCAGGCTCTGATGGACCCCGATGTCTCAGTGCGCTACGCCGGGGAGGAGGTTTTCGTCGTCCCGGATGGGAGCCTTACGCCGTTCTCGACGGACGAGCCCATCGTGTTCCAGATCAGCACCGTCAATGAAACGGGCCAGATCGAGACCCAAGAGCTGTTCGCGTTCGACGCCTCGCCTGCCTATGACAGCGCCCCCAACGACGCCACCGAGACACGGGCCGAGCGCAGCTTGTGGCGCGATCCGACGGATCGCAAGACCTATCTTGTCGAGCGCGTCTCGCACGCCTGGCTGGCGGACGCCGCCTATCCGGTGACACTCGACTACACCGACAAGAGCGGCAGTCTCACGTCGGACGAGCTCTGGACCGCCGACACCACGTACTACGTCACGAGCGACGTGAACGTGGGGGCGCACACGTTGACGATCGAGCCGGGAACCGTCGTCAAGTTCGCCGACGGCTCGGCCATCAATGTGACCAGCTCGGGCTCGAAGATCGTCGCGAAGGGCGAGCCGTACCGCTACATCGTGTTGACGAGCGAGAACGACGACGACTCGGGCCAGCAGATCACGGGCAGTTCCGGCAATCCTCAGGCGGGCGACTATGACATGGCGATCTACATCAGCTCAATCGCATCATCGGACTGCGAAATCGAGTACTGCAAGATCGGGTATGCCTCCTACGGGATCATTGTTCAACGTGCCATCGGCACCATCCAGCACTGCATCATCCGAAGCTGCTCGGACTATGGCATCCACATGTACGGCACCACACTGCCCGACGTGTTTAACAACCTGATTTGCGACTGCGGCTACGGCATCTACGTCCTCGTCGGCTCCAGCGGACCGGAGAGCAAGATGCGAAACAACACGATCGATGATTGCGGATATGGCATCGCCCTTTGCTGCCCGCCAAAGGGGTCACTCACGGTTTCATTCGAGATTCGGAACAACCTGCTGTCGAACAACACCTCGTATGGCCTGTACCGCTCATCGAGCAACTTGAACACCGTCACGGTGTCCAACAACGGCTACTACGGCAACGGCACGCCCGTGTACAACCTCAGCAGAACGGACCCGGTGGATCTTACGGTCAACCCCTATAAGACAACTGACACGCCGCTCGGTGACTATTTCATCGACACGACGGACACCGGCGGTGTCGATGGTTACGACCTGCTCGACGCCGGCTACGAGAGCGAGGACGCTCACGACCTGTATGGCGACGGGACGCCGGACAGCAACACCCTCTTTGAGATCACGGCGCCCCCCCTCGTTGACGGCGACGTCACTGCGACGGTCACCTGGGACAAGCGTCCTGCCGACGGCAGTGATCCGGACGCTGATCCCGAAACCGAAGACGACCCGGTCGACATCGGCTACCACCATCCCCGCGTGGACACAGTCATCAATGCCGCCCGCAGCATCGGCACTTCAAGCGACGTGACGTTGACGATCAGCCCCGGTGCGGTGATCGCCTTTGCCGGCTCGTCGGCCAAGCTGCAGTTCAACTCGAGTGCAACCGCCGATCCGACGCTCATCTGCGAGGGTGAGCCAACCGATCCGATCATCCTCGCAGGCAAGCCGTTGACCTCAATGGCCATTGAAGCGAAATACGAGGACTGTACCGGCTTGTACCGCAATGACACGGGCAACGCCACGGCAACCGCCTCATGTACGTACACACGGGTGATCGGGCTGGACAAGGGAATATACCTGCGGAACTCCTCGACCGACGAGGTGGAACACTGTATCTTTGATCGAAACAACTATGGCCTGTACGTCTACAACCCCTACATGCCTGAGAACTTCAGTTATTCGATCCGCAACTGTCTTTTCCATGACAGCAACAGCGGCTGTTATATCGAGTTCTACTTCTACCCGTCTTACACCCAGCAGATAACGCTGCGCAATTGTGCTTTCGACACGTGCAGTGATGGCGTCCAGGCGATGACGAGTGGCGTGGTGGATGCAACGTTCAACATTTACGACTGCCTGTTTACGAACAGCACTGTCGGCATTAACGGAACAAACAGGACTGTGGGCGTGGAGTGGAACGAGGACTACAATGCGTTCTGGAACTGCGAAACGAACGTAAAGAGATACGGTGCCTCGTACCCACTTGGCGCCAACTCGATCGAGTTGGAGACG
>Ga0180432_10011723_pt1 | contig 10297 bp, 8 predicted proteins | sample SS_ome_10_FD_132414 | JGI IMG/M metagenome (GOLD analysis project Ga0180432, IMG submission 132414) | Hypersaline lake sediment archaeal communities from the Salton Sea, California, USA - SS_1_MS_2 metaG | ecosystem: Environmental > Aquatic > Non-marine Saline and Alkaline > Hypersaline >...
AGATACCTGCAATGCATCCCAGACTAATCCCATAATCCTAACACTACACAATAACTCGAACGATGCTGATGGCATATACCTTAAGGGGACTAACTTAACATCTGGGTCAAATCAAATAGGTGTGAGAAATGTAAGCTGGGCTCAAGTAAATTTCTGTCCTTTGGCTGTCAATCTCACAGGGAGCTGGGAGATTATCCAGGCGAATGTGTCAGCTGGAACAAATATTAATACGTATTATTTCATCGATATACCGGCTACGCCGGGATTAACATATGTTGGCACAGCCTATGTGATGGCTAATGCCTCAGTAACATAAAAAAAAGTAAGGTGTGAGTATGACAAAAAATAAAACAGGGAAGGGAGTGATTTTGTTGGTGGTGTTATACTGCATGTTCAGTGTCTCAGCAACCAAGATAGAGCTGGGTAGCGTCCCAGGAAACAATCAGGGAACAATATACCCTGGGGATTCAGGATCCTTCACGGTTTCGCTATTTAACATGGGTGGGGAGCCAATCTATCTATCAACAACACTGGAGTATGACAGGGAGATTGAGGTCGAGGTCGCTCCCCAAGAGATAGTGTTAAGCAACGAGGTGACGAGAAACGATACCAGCCAGCATGCTTCATGGCTTATACTGGGTGACGGGCGAACTTACGTGCGATTATATCCAATAAAAGTCTATGTTTACGTCCCTGACGCGGTTTCAAAAGATACGTACAACATCAAGCTTATAGCAACGGCCAAGAGCACTGGTGGAGACATAGAGGGGGGTTATGGTCAGGAGATGGCCCAAATTAGGGAATACACGTTCACCGTGAAAACCAAGAGAACCGTTCCCACCTCAGCAGGGGAAACAGATGAAGCGGTTGTTATATATGATCGGGGTCCTGAGAGGACGAAATCATCATCCACAGGTGATGAATCCAAAGAGTATAAACCATCATCTAGAGGAACAAGGGAATCAGGAAACGATATAGTCTATCCCTCTGGTGGGGGGTCATCAACCCAGGGAGGTGAACCATATAAATCAAAGACCATTGACAGCAGCCAGGACAGCAGCCCCCTGGGGATAACCAATGATGAGAAAGGAAATACAAACATCAATCTACCGACCGGGAAGATTGTTTTGGATAAGAAACAAACCGAAACGGTTATGGACGTGGGATTAATAACCTTAATAGTAAGTGTTTTATCTCTTGCGGTGAGAATCATAAAGTGATGCGGAAATTGTTTACACGGGCTTTGTTCATATTAATGTTGACTGTAGCGTTAGCTCTCACAGCAAATGCGGCTCCTCCAACAATAAACAACGTATGGCAGTCTCCTACCACATGGATTCAATTGGACAGAAATATAACCATATACTCTAGTGTGATAGACGTAGACGGCAACCTCAACAGCGTCTCACTTGATGTGATCAGGAGACCTGACGGTAGTAGTGATATTGGTAATTCCATGTCCCTTGTGGGTGGGAACTGGGAGGTGAGCTACAACGGAACCCAAAGGGGTGAATACAACTACAGGATTCATGCCGTTGACACCATAGCCGAGAACAATTATTCGTCGAATTATACGTTCTACACTCTATACCTGGATGACCAGTCAGATACAATAAACGTTACCGTTTATGTATTAGCCAGCTGCTGTGGGGCTATAACCTATTTTTATGTTCCTGAACAGATAATCCAGAACCAGACCGTGGTATTCCTGTTGTTTTTCCAGAACTGCGGTAATACTAGACTGGATGAAAAAATAAACAACATAACAGTATACACCCGAAATGGCACATTTGTGGCCGAATGGATTGGTCCAGGAAGCCCTTCCGGTGGTTTAGACCCTATGGAGGAAAGCGTTTTCTGGACACTCTGGTCTACCGCAGGACAGCCAATAGGTAACTATAGTGCGGTTGGTCAGGTGGAATACTTTGGCATGCTCTATAACGAAACCAACATCACCGAAAACCTCACCCAGTTAAGCCTAAACTACAACTGCACCGGGTTGACTGCAGATAACAGATCCAACTGCACCGACAAGGTTATACTGGAGTGCTCTGATACTGCATCACCCACTAACTCAACAATTATAGCAACCAACCAGACATCCCTTATCGCCAACGTTACAGGAATGAATCCTGGAACTACTGTGTATATGGGGGGTCCAGTAGTGCTAAACGGCACATCCTATGATATCTACACATTCAATATGAGCTCATGTGATGAATACTGTTACGCATGCATCAGCAATGATGCATCCATGGACGGGGGGGAATGTGCCTATGAGGACTACATGGTTTATGTGGAGGATTATTTCATATCTGATGTGGAAGCAGACGGAGGTGAGGTAACCATCCGACCTGCGCAGGAGAAATGCAACTACAAGCTGACTGTATGGGAATGCAAGCAGATTTCATCTGAAGGGACTGCAGTCTGTAACAAGACAGTGTACTGTTATGGTAGCGTAACAATGATAAACGATTTCGAGATTGTGGCACAGATTGGCGAGTCCATGGTTAACCTGACCACACCATCACCTGAATCAGGGCCTTTTCCGTTGATCCTACGGGAGATGCCCCCCCAGATAAACCAGCAATCAGGCTGCAATCCAGCAGACCCCTGGAATACATGCACCTATACAACCGTAAGGTTTATATTATTCAACGTTGGCTTAATAGCCAATGCATCAAATATTGTTCTAAATGAGCAAGGGAGTCTTGGAAACTGCAGTATAGGGAACTGCAACTCTGTTGCCGTAAGATGTATGAACACCTCTGAATACACCTGCAGTGTCCTACCTGATACCGTGTCAAGTGTAGTCTTTAATTTAACCAATCCATTAGCACCCAGAGACTATGTCATACTCGAATACGAGCTGGTACCCGCCTACAATACATCAGCTTATACGAATTCAGTAAACAACAACTACTATTTTTTCAACTCCACAGTCTACTTTAATGATTTAAGCAGGCCTGATCGGGCCAACTTCACCTATGTCGTGCGTGAAAACCACCCCATCTACAATCCATTACCCTCCAAGTTGATGAATCTCATGGACGTTGATGCCTTCAACTATAACATAACAGTCTCCATGGGGAATAATACCTACACCGGTAAGGGAAGGGATTTTTATACAAACACGAACACAACCTTCAACCTAACCGTTACTTCATTAACCGGGCAGGGACAGACCAATAATGCATGGAATATGGATGTCCCCATCCCCAACCACTGGACGATTACGGACTGCTGGGTTCCATCGCCTGCATACTCCTGCTCGTTCACACCAGCCTCCCTGCAATACAGTGGTACCACAACCCCTGCAACAAACACGGATATTCTGTTCAGGTTCAACGCTTCAGTGGATTACGAGCACTTCTACCTCCTCCCTCCAAACAAGAGTCTTGGAGCGGGCTTGTATGAGGAATACATCCCCGGATTGTTTCTTTTGACTAACGAGGCGATAGAAGAAAACATAACCCAGAATGTCACACAAAACGTCACAGTAAACGTCACCACCACCGTAACCACCACCGTAACCTTAACAGTCACAACTACAGTAACCACCACGGTAACCCAGACCGTTACAAGTACCGTTACCTCAATTACCGTTTCATCGACACTGGAGCCTGATGAGCTCCGGCTGGCTATAGATATCAAGCCAGTTAATCGAACAGTTAACGGGACTCAGGGAGTTTTTAATCCGGTAGTCTTTAATGTATCAAACATAGGTAACGTGCCGGCTGAGAACATCAGCATCATTCCCATAGTTCCTGAGGGCTGGGAGTACAAGGGCGCTCTTGTATCATTTTTGAATGTCTCGGAGACGGTTAACAGAACACTATTCGTCAAACCACCTTACGGGGTTACCGGACAGTATGTAATCCCTGTTCAGGCGGTTATCGGAAACTTTACGGCTGATATGGACTACTTTTATATCAATGTCAAAAGGGCGGTTAATATAACTGTGCTTGAGATTATTGAAGCGCCCCGGAAGATTGAGTTAATGCCTAATGAGAATCTCACAGGATCCATCCTGATAAAGAACGTGGGAAAGATACCGCTTCATGACATAAAGGGCAGGATAGAGAATGCTGAACTCTGCCTGGAAGAGTTCGATTTTGAGGGAGTGTCCACTATACTCCCCAACGAAACCAGGAGGGCTTACTTTAATATCCTGGCTACCGGGCAAGCCGGCAGGATATGCAACTCCACCCTCATCATCTGGTCGAGGGAAAACGCTTACGCATTCACTGACACAACACTGTACACACTATCACCCCCGCCCCTGATACCAGCTATCAATAAATTAAACCTGCTTATGGTTTTGCTGATATTCCTCGCCATACTATATGTGGCCCGAAAAAGCGAGCAAAAAAATGAACGAAAAAGAAGGCGAAAGAAAAAGAAAAAAGGAGACCGGATTATCAAAATAATAATTTATCTCATAGCTAGCATAGTGATTTTCTCCCTGATATATCTGGCGTTCACTTATTTCGGGGGATTTCCTAAATTGATATGATAGGAGCTTATGGGCCAACCAGCCCCACCCGCTTAAGGTTAAGAATTAACTTTTCAGGCTATAAATCCTTATCGTTTTTGAGAGGATGAGATGGTTAACTTAATTCCTTCACAGCACTCTTCGCTAAATTAAGTGCCTTATTATAGTTTGACACACCCTCAATGTTTGCGTACATCATTATGGACGTTGATTTGAAGAATCTAATCATCGACTCCCTTAGTTTCTTGTCCATATCTCTTTCTCGCAGCTCCTTAATAAGCTCTATGTAGGTTAATTCACGATTGATGTCAAATCTAATCTGCAGGAACTCCTTCAAAACACAGGCCACCGCTACAGTAGCCTTTCTCTGATCTCTAATAGCGTTTGTTTTGTCCAGGTTTTCCATAGTTAAGCGCACCAGCTTCTCTTCTCTGCCCTCAACTGTGGTTTTTTTTACAAAATGCTTTATCCTATCCAGAATACCCTCCTCCTCTTCGAACTCATCCTCAAACTCATCCTCTTCCTCCTCCTCTTCCATGAACTCCTTTCTGAGGTCAAGTAGGTTAATGTCATCCCTTATCTCACCAATGAATTCATCACCCTCTGCTTCATCCACCCACCTACCCTCACCTAGGCTGCTTTCCTGTATGCTCCTTAATATATCTTCCACATCACTTTCTTCCCCACCACCTAAAGTGATATCTTCCCCGCTTGTTAACTTGCTTAAATCAATGAGTTCCCCACCAATCTCCATCTCATCATCCCCCTTACCGACCACCACTGAAATCCTCCCGTTTTTTCTTATCAAGCGCACATTAGAGTCTGATGGTATCTCTATATGCCCCTCCCTGAGAACAATACCTGGCTGATTAGATGATGCAGTTTTCTCCTCCTCGATAGGTTCCTTCTTAGGGGGTTCAACCTCCTTTTTTATCTCATCAAATTCACTCCCCTCACCATCTTTTTCTTCCATCAACTCCAACAAATCCTCATCAGCCTCGAAATCCTTTTTAAACTCCTTAAATAGGTCATCAGCAGTCTGCTTATCATCCTCTTCAGGAGGTTTCTCCTCATCTACTATCTTCTCTTGCTCTGGAGGCTTATCATCTTCCACGGCCTCCTTAAGGGGTTCTTTCCCCTCATCCTTATCCTCATTTTTTAACTCGAAAATAGAGTCGAAGTCGGATTTATCGTTTTCACCCATTTTTTTACATTACTATATTGAACTACAGACTGATATATTTTAAGGCAACGGCCTGTATCTTGTTATCTCGAAAGCCCAGTCCATAAGGAGTATGGCTGCTAAAGCCAGCAGAAACTCCTTGTTCATATCCTTTTTGACTTTCCTGTATTCAAGAGCTGTTTCAAAAGCCCTCTTGATTGCGTTCTCGTTGTCTATTATCATATACCTGCCGTTGGTTTCATTGGCTATATATCGGAGCATTTCCTCATCAAGGTTTGGGAACTTAGTGGCTGTAGCATTCAACCCTATTAGCTCAGGTGGTATCTCACTTTCAACCTCCTCCTTGCTTCCCACCCCAATAGCCAGGATTTTTATCCGACTGTCATTAATTGACTGAAGAGCTGAGCTTATGTTCACACCCGCGTTTTTTTTACCGTCTGTTACAAGTATTATGGTATTGTTTCTGGTTGAGAGAAGATCCTCGCCATCCAGGATGCTGGCGGATGATACTATAGCGTCGCCTATTGCTGTTCCAGCCGGCTCCTCCCACTCCAGATTGTTTATCTGATCTGCCAGCTCCTCCATATCGTGGGTGGGCTTTGATTTAACATACGCTCTCCCAGCGAAAGTGACCAGCCCGATTTTTGTACCCTCCACCTTTCCAACCCATTCATTCAGGGCTTTTTTAACCGCTCCAAGCCTTGTTGGGTTATAGTCTGGTGTCATCATGGATGCTGATGTGTCTATGGCCAAAACGAAATCGCTTTTTGCCATATAGCTTTCTCTTACCACCTCCACATTCGATAAAAGCAGCACTATCAAAACAACAGCAAGAATCCTTACCAGTAAAATAAAAAAACTCCATGGGAGCATCTTCCTGCCCAAAACCTTCTCCAGCGTCTCAAAGTTCCCGAAGGTGAGAACTCTTTTTCTTGCGAAAATCCTGGACAGGAAATAAAGTACGATAATCAAACCCACAAGCAACACCATCAGGTTAATGTACTTGTCCGAGTAATCTATCTGTGGTATGTCCATTTTATCAACCAAGTGTCAGGTATTTAATGAGCGGTTGAACGAAAGGCTCGGTGGTGTACACCTTAACAAACCCCAGCCCCACATCCTGAAAGTCTTTCTGGATTTTTTCCTCCTGATTCTGGGCTAGGTAATTATATGGCTCTCTTACCTTGTCCGCATCCACTGTTACCATCTTTTCAGAGAATGGGTCTTTAAGTCTCAAGTAACCAACTCCTTCAGGCAGCTTGGAGTCTCTTAAATCCCTTGACATTATACCGACCACACGATCCAGCTTGCCTCCCATCATTTTTAGGGCATCATCCCAGTTCCTGTCTAATCCAATAAAATCTGAGATTATGAACAATATAGTATTTGCCTTGACCATGTTCAGCATGTAGTTGAGGGATTTACCCATGTTACATCTACCACCGTAATACTGGGGGTCGACAGCATGCCTTATAATCTTGTAGTACTGGGTTATATCGCTTTCTGGCTCGAATGAGATATTAACTTTGTCGCTGAACATCGCAAAGCCTACGTTGTCCCCTGACTCGATTGCAGCATAAGCTATTGATCCAGAAACTATGGTAGCATACTCGCTTTTTAGCTTCCCCTGAGAGCCAAAAAGCATAGAACTAGAGCAATCCAGCAGGATAAAAACATCCAAGTCCCTCTCCTCCTCGTACTGCTTAACATACAGCTTGTTAGTTCTTAACGAGGCCTTCCAGTCAATCTTTGTGGCATCATCCTGTTCTGGTATGTACTCCCTTAGACCTGCGAATTCAATCCCACTGCCCCTGAACATTATCCTGTACTTTAAAGCAAACCTGAAGGTGTCCACCAACTGCCTCACGTAGGCGTCGATTTCCATCATCAAATCCTCAATGTATTCATCCCTCTCCAAGGGGTCTGCAAATTTTTTCTTAATCGCTTCAGGTTCCATATCCAATCAAAAAAACTAAATAACAGGGACGCTTCGTATTATGTTATCAATTATCTCGTCTGTGCTAATGTTCCTTGCCTTCCCCTCATAATTTAATCCAATCCTGTGCCTCAAAACGTTGTGTGCGATAGCTCTCACATCCTCCGGAACAACAAACGTTCTTTTGCTCATGAGAGCATTAGCTCTGGCACCAAGTGCCAGGTTGATTGATGCCCTTGGAGAGCCTCCCCAATCCATATATTTACCTCCAGCTATCTCGTACTTTAGAGGGTATCTTGTAGCGTCAACTATGTCCACTATATACTGTTTGACCTCTTCTGATACCTGTATCCTCTTAACGCAATCCTGTATATCAACGATTTCCATCTTGGTTAATACCTTATCCAGGGCAAATTCCTCGATAGTCTTGATTACGGAGTTATTGTTGAGTATTATGAACTCCTCATCTTCTGTGGGGTATGTAACATACACCTTAAATAGGAAACGATCAACCTGAGCGAATGGTAGGGGATAAACTCCTCTCTGCTCAAGCGGGTTCTGGGTCGCAAGCACAATAAAAGGTTTAGGTAAATCAAATGTTTCTTTTCCGATTGTTACCTGCTTCTCCTGCATAGCCTGCAGCATCGAGCTCTGTACTTTAGGAGGTGCCCGATTAATCTCGTCACCTAATACGAAGTTTGCGAAAATCGGACCCTTCACGGTATAAAAACCCCTCTTCTTCTCGTACACTGTTGTTCCGGTAATATCTGTTGGCAGAAGATCTGGGGTGAACTGGATACGCTGAAATGATGCTCCATCCACAGTCTCAGATAGCAATCTAACCAGCAGGGTTTTAGCCAGCCCCGGGACACTCTCCAAAAGGACGTGTCCACCGCAGATAATGCACTTCAGGACAGAGTCTACGGTATCCCTTTGACCTGTGATGCCCTTCTGGACCTCAGCTTTTACTACATCCAACTTCTCGTTGTATTCCTTCACCTTATTAGCGAAGTCTTCATCCATTTTTTATATGACCGGAACTCTTTTGATTATCTCCACCACTATATCATCAGTGACTATACCCTTAGCCTTACCCTCATAATTTAATATAATCCTGTGTCTAAGGACGTGGGGTGCGACGTTTCTGACATCCTCAGGTAGCACAAAGGTTCTCTCATTCATTAACGCTGTTGCCCTAGCAGCAAGAGAGAGGAAAATCGAAGCCCTCGGAGAACCCCCCCACTGCACATACCTGCCTGTTTTAACATCAAACTCCTCAGGATAGCGGGTCGCCTTAACCATGCTCACAATGTATCTCCCTATCTCATCAGACATATGCACTCGTTTTACTACATCCTGTATTGAGAGTATATCACCAAGAGAGATTGGCTTTTCCAGTTCGAAGTCTGCTACCTTCTTCACTGTTATGTTCTGGTCAATGATAAATATCTCATCGTCTTTATTCGGATATGTGACCTCAATCTTGAAAAGGAAACGGTCCATCTGGGCTTCAGGGAGAGGGTATACCCCTTTATCCTCCAGGGGGTTCTGGGTTGCCAGCACAAAGAAGGGATTAGGGAGATTATATGTTTTTCGCCCGATTGTTACCTGCTTCTCCTGCATGGCCTGCAGCATTGAACTCTGCACCTTAGGTGGTGTTCTGTTTATCTCATCGCCCAAGACGAAGTTGGCGAATATAGGACCCTTCACGGTATAAAAACCTTTTTTCTCCTCGAATACTGTTACTCCAGTAATATCTGTTGGCAGCATATCGGGGGTGAACTGGATACGCTGGAACTTACAGTCCCTTACTGTCTGAGTCAGCAATAAAATCAGGGTGGTTTTAGCCAGACCAGGAACGCCCTCCATCAAGACATTACCATTGCAGATCAGGCACTTTAGGACGGAGTCTATGATGGGATCCTGTCCAATAAGCCCTTTTTTTATCTCATCCTTAACCTGCCTCAGCTGGGAGCTGTGTTCTTCCACCTGGGTCTGTAGTTCCTTATCAGTCATCTTTTACCCCTGAAGGTTATATAAAAAAGAAATAGGATAGTATATGGTCTATATACTACATAAACTGCGTGTAGGCTGCAAAAAATCCAGCAGCTTCAATCCCTTTTCCCCTTCTCTATAACCCGCCACATGACCTTAGTCTGTCCGAAGTGGTTTTTAACCCTCTTCATGTCCAGCAATCCGATTGACTTCAGCTTGTAGCAGTGGGTGTTCGCTGTAGACCATGAGATATTAGCGTTTTTTGCTATCTGGTATGTGCTGAGCGGCTTTTTAGCCTTATTCAACGCAAGCATCATCAGCCTGTCCACGGCATTTATATTTTCATTATTCATTTGAATCACCTATTTTAATAAAATAATAAACCCCCTTGGAGGGGGATTATTTACTTTTCTTTTATACGTCGTTCACTATCGCTGTTATGTATCCTTGGTTGGAAGCTCCCTCGTATATTCCATAAGGTACTCTCACCTTGATTCCCATCACAAACGAGTCTCCTGGAGTCAATTGCCCGTCCACAGCGCTATCCCATGAATACTCTGCGTAGGGGCTGTTGCACAGGTTGAACGGGAAGTCCTTGTTCCAGCGCGAAAAGAACAGCCTGCTGCAGTTTGATATAACAACACAGTAGTGTTCTCCGCTAATGTTAACTTCCGCGTAACCGTATGTG
>Ga0180432_10011724_pt1 | contig 10297 bp, 9 predicted proteins | sample SS_ome_10_FD_132414 | JGI IMG/M metagenome (GOLD analysis project Ga0180432, IMG submission 132414) | Hypersaline lake sediment archaeal communities from the Salton Sea, California, USA - SS_1_MS_2 metaG | ecosystem: Environmental > Aquatic > Non-marine Saline and Alkaline > Hypersaline >...
AAATATATTATCACTGATTCCAAAGAGATTACTATACCTGATTTGAGTGAACTGGGATTTACAATAAGACCAAATAATGAATATAGATGGTGTGTAAAAAAATACACAAGCTTTGATAACATAGATGATTTTGTGTCCTCACCTTATAACGAGAGAAAAGAAAACGGTTCAATAATCCAAAGTGAGCGCAGGAAGTTTAGAACCTCCCCTAATTATTAATCGGAAATTTAGATAAAATACTTCGAGTAATAAGCCTGAATCAATAATGAAAAATTAATTTTTCTATTGCTTATTAATTATCTCTTGGATATTTTTTAAAAATTAAAATCGGAGGAGTCATGCAAAGGATATTTTTTTCAGTTACATTTCTACTTTGTTTCTTATTATCTTATTCCGTTTCTATTTCCCAGGTATCAACGTTTGACACTTCTTACGTAATTTGTTCATCAAAACATTTCGATTACACAAATCCAAAAACAGTAAAATCCGGATATTATTATTACTTATCTAAAAACTGGCTAGCTTATGAGAAAAAGTCTTCTTCGTATTCAAACATAGTAATAAGAGAGATGGCATATGATGATTATGAGCCCGAAATAATGATAACCAATGATACAAACTGTTTTAATCTTAATCCAAGTTTTGATAACAACATTATAGTATGGCAATCGAATAAATACGGTAACTGGGATATTTTCTTTTCACTATATAATAATGGTATCTGGACGCAGCCACTGAGAATTGATTCCACTTCTTCTGATGAGACAGAACCATTCGTATTATACAAGAGTTCGGGTTTAATTCAAAACGTTTTTTATTACCTGACATTTAGAAGAGACAATGATATAGGATTTAAAAAATTTAATGTTTCTGAAGGTAAATGGGCTGGTGATACAATTATAACAGCGAGCATTAATGAAACTTGTCTGAATCCTCTAATACTACCGATACTGTTTTACGAATATAAAGTTTGTTTTCTTAAACAAGTAAATGATTCGACAAGAAGAATAAGTTATAAAAGTTTTGAAGAACTAAATAATCCATACCATATCTCATGGTTACATAGTGTTGAAATCTATCAGCCAAAAACACAGGAGAATCTTGGATTTAGCTGGGGGTATTATGCACTTTATTTGACTTATGATTATGATACATTAAATGCAGTACATACTGTCGGGGCTGAAAATGGTATATTTTCTTCTATAAATGTTTTCACAAAAATTCCCAGTGGTAAGAACATTCAGGGAAAAGGAATTGAACCTTACATTGGAATATCTTTACCTTCAGATCCTCCTAACTTTAACGCTTTTGAATTTGCCGCTTTTGCTTTCATTAGACAGAGTAATGATTCTACTATGATGTGTGCTTCGAAAGAATATTATGAAAATAGTAATCCCCCTATTAAACGATTTTATGTTGGAGATGAGAATACTGAACTTAAATTTGTTATAACTCCAAGGAGTTTTACAACGGATCATTGGTATAAGGTTAGAGTTATTTGGGAGCAAGAGATAAACAATAAAATTGCTCTTGTAGAAACTTATATGACAGATTTTATCACTCACTATACTAATAATCCTCAGAGATATTCATTGCTTCAAAACTATCCTAATCCTTTCAATCCGATAACGAACATTCTTTTTGAAATTCCTTGTAATTCACCTGTTAAGTTAACTATATACGATATTCTTGGAAAAAAAATAACCTCACTTGCAAATGGAAATCTAAAAGTTGGTAGATATGAAGTTGATTGGGATGCATCCGGATACCCTGACGGTGTATATTTTTACAAATTAGAAACAAAGGATTTTAGTGAAGTTAGGAAAATGGTTCTTCTAAAATAATTATTCAAAAATAATTCAAACAAAAAAGGGGTCATCCAACCCCTTTTCTTCTACAAAATCGAATTTATGGAATATTACTCAACAGTAGTTTCTACAGTAGTTTCAACCAGTTTCTCGACTGCTTCGGGATGAGTCTTCTTAACTTTTTCCATAAGGTCTTTCGGATAAGTTTGTAGATTCAAACCATATTTGAATTGCTCTTCCATACGGCATGACCATACGAGTTTACCTTCCCAGACAGTTATATCCGGACAGCCGTCACACATGTTCTGCCTGCCGTCTTCTAATACATCAATAGGTTGAATTATCATTACAGATTGGTAATGAAGTCTCTTGAGCAGGTTCAGAGGATTTTTAATGAATTTCCCCAGAGTCTTTCTTATTTTCTTGTCAAACGGACTTAACAACATCATTGACCTTCCTTTCCTTGTTTCCTTAGGAGAGGAATAAGCAAGATACCTATTTTTAAACAAGTGATGGAAAGTCTGTATAATCTCAAGTGTTTTACTTCCAACATAACCGTATATCTTACCCTTTGTACCAAGCCTTCCACCCAATAACCATTTAAACGAATCGGGTTTTTGACTTCCATTGAGATAACCACAGCAATCATAATCAGGATATTCACTTCTGATTAACTCAACAATCTCGTCAGCTTTAATATCATCCCTTTCAGGAACATCTTCATTGTAGACAAATTCATCCATATCAATTTTCATCGGACCAAGATAATAATCAGCAAGTTTGTTATTTACTGCCCTGTATAAAATAAAAACCATCACCTGTACGATATCGATGTGCTTCTCAGCCCATTTCATCATTCCGGGGATGTACTTCATAGTACCTTCAAAAACAGTCGAATTAAAAGAACAGGATATGTTCCCAGCATCGGCAAGCATTCTTGCGTATTGGTATCTTAATTCATTCATATCTAATTCATTCGCATCCTTCCAGCCGGGTCTGTTCTGCCGACTGTCAACATGAAATGTAAATCCAAAAACTCCAGCCTTTTTTAATTCGGCAAGCAGTTCTTTTGTAAGCAATCCACCGTTCGAATTAATTATAGGCTTTAAACCTTCCTCCTCAGCAATTATCCTTACAATCTCAACTATATCAGGATGAATCAGCGGCTCACCACCTGCGATCGATATCCCGTCTGTCTTTCTGTTCTCCCTGAACACTCTCAAATCTTCTCGGACCTCTTCGACAGATTTATGGCTATTTATTTCATTTTTTCTGTAACATCCCTGGCAGGCTAAATTGCACATTGCAGTGGGTTCTAACCATGAAATAGAGTTGTCGGTAAGAGTCCAGGGAAGTCTATAATAATCTAAGTGATTAAGCTTTGTCATTTGCTTAAGATTTTTATTTACAAAAAATTCTTGTAAAGAATATTCGAATTAATTAATCTTTTCTTAACACCTTGTATATTTGCTACGTCGTATAGTATAATCTATATCGTACAAATATCGTATTTATAAAATCAAAAATCCATACACAGAATTATGTATAAACCTATATAAAATTTTAAACACTAACTTATTTGTCCATAACTATCCAGACCGTCTTCATAATCAATTGTCAAAATAAAACTTAATTAAAAAAAGTGTAAAGAAATTTCATTTTAAATTATATTAGAAATATTATATTATTATAAATCTAATTAAATTCTAACAAAATTTGCTGCAGCTTATTAAGCATATTATCGATTTTATTTTTCCGAAGATCAGCATTGTAACTGGAAACCGATTAAACGAAAACAATTCAAACGATTATGTTGAGGACAATATTTTGAACTCTCTGGAAAAAGTTACTCCTAAAGAGCTTAACAGATTAAACAATAAAGTAAATTCTGACTCTGCATTTAGTCTTTATGATTTTGATGAAAGCAGCCCTATACAACAAATCATCCATCACTTAAACTACCGTGGGATGAAAAGAGTTGGAATACTACTTGGTGAGTTAATTGGAAAAGAGCTGGAAAAAGATTCTAATGAAAACCTTGAAGAGTTCGATTATATAATTCCTGTTCCTTTATACAAAACAAAACTCAGAGAAAGGGGATACAACCAATCGGAATATTTGAGTAAAGGATTAAACAACGTTCTTAATATTGAAATTGTAAATTATCTTGTTAATAGAACGCGTCATACAAAATCACAAACAAAGCTTACACTTGCAGAAAGAGTTGAGAATGTAAAAGATGCCTTTGAAATTAATAAGAAGTACAGAGGAACATTAGATAGTAAAAAAATAATTTTGGTGGATGATGTTATAACAACGGGGTCAACACTGAACGAAGTAATCAAAGTACTTAGAGAAGAAAATGTATCTAAAATTTTTGTAATAACTGTTGCAATGACGAAGAAGTGAGAATCCAAAAATGTTCTTTTTATATATCTACACCTAATATCAAAAACGAATAATGAACAAGGATTAACGATTTTAGAATTGTGAATTTGATAAAGATGTTTAAACCTAAACTTCCCGATTGATTTATATAGTATTTATAAAATCCTGAATCAAGATATCAATTCTTTGAGTACGAAATAACTTCTAAAATCAAAAATCGATGTTCCTTGTTCATCATTCAATTCCTCTTAATTTATCCAATCACTAACAATTCATCAGTCAATTTTTTTATATCCTGCTCATTATTAAATATATGCGGGGACAAACGAAGATAACCTTCCCGGTAAGAAATGAATATATTTTTCTTTTCAAGTTCGTGGTGTATAAATTCATTTTTTGATTTATCAGCATGCGAAAACAAAATTATATTTGAACGATGTTCGGGTGAACGGTCGGACTCAATCCTATAATCGCTGCCTTTTAATCCTTCCATGAATACATCTATAAGATTTAAAATGTACGAAAAAATATTTTCAACACCGAGTTTTAAAAACAAATCAATAGAGGATTCGAGTCCAATCATACCGAGACAGTTTACAGTTGAGTTTTCATACGCTTTTCCATCTTCTCTGAAATTGAGTTTGTAGCTAAGAAAATTTTTAAAGTCAAACTTGATGCTCCCTGTACCGATAAAAGTAGGACTGATCTTATTTCTCATGTCTTCTGAGATGTATGCAAACCCCACCCCCGATGGAGCCATCATCCATTTTTGAGAACCACCGGCAAGGTAATCTATCCCAAACTTTTTAACATCCATTGGACACACACCCAAACTTTGAATAGCATCGACCATGAGATAACAATCATTATTCTTACAAATTTTATTAATGGTACCCATATCATTTCTAAATCCTAAAAACTCAACTGAGCTAATCGCTAATACTTTTACATCGTTTTCTTTTATCTTTTTTTCGATGTCTTCAATTTTAATTATTCCTCTATCGGAAGGAATCAATACTGTGTTTATTCCCTTTAACTTTTCAAGATTCACCCAGGGATAGACAACTGCAGGGAACTCACAATTGGGAAAAGCAACTGTGTCTCCCCTATTGAGATCGATTCCGTGAGCAAAAATATTTATACCGTGAGTCGTACTTGTCGTTATAATAATCTCTTTCGCATAAGCTCCAATAAGTTTCGCAATCTTTTCTTTTAAAGTCTTTGATTTTTTTTCGTTAAAAATACCTAAATCTATATTTGTATGAGTAAACTTGTTTATAAATTCGAAAAGTCTCCTGTTTGTTTCCAATGAATATTGTGAATAGTGAGCAGAGTCGAGGTAAACACAGGACTTAGTTATAGGAAACAACTTCCTTACATCTTCAATCAAACTTATATTATCAAACATTTCCTTTATCTCATTCATTGACTTTATTATTTATGTTACAAAAACCTACTTGTTCTTCTTAGTTTTCTTTTCCTCTTTGAGATTACTTTCGTACATTTTTTTATACTCATTATAATAAAACATAATACTCCTTACATAATTGTATGGTTCTTTCCAGTTATCGAGTGTGCCATAAGGAGGTCTCTTCGTTTGGGGCCAAACGAGCGCGTGTATAGAATCTTCAGAAGATGCAAGAAGAGGATAAGCATCCTTAACGTTATCCCACTCGTTATAATCTAAATCATAAAAATGTGTGATAGTCATTGCATCAATCACCCTTCCAAATCCTGCATTATAAGCCGCGAGTGCGAATTTATATTTGTCTTCCCCAACAAATTCGAAACTCGCTACTAGAGTCGCATAATAATATATTCCGGCTATAAGATTATTTTTCGGTGTTCTTGTGTCTTCTAAACGCAGTTGATTTTGCAAACCGGAACCTGTCCCTGGCATTATTTGCATTAAGCCATAAGCTCCGGCTCTTGATTTCGCATAAGCATTGAAAAAAGACTCTTGTCTAATAATTGCAAGCACTAACCGCCAGTCAAGTTTGTAATAATTGCATTCAGTTACTATAAGATAACCAAACTCTTCAACCAGCCTGTTGACATTCCCAAGTTTAAATTCTTTTTGGACTTTCCTAACCTTCTCTGTAATTCTTTCGAGGTCAGCTTTATTTATTGTCTTAATCTGCTGCCGGAAGTTTGCATTCGATGAAAACAGGTCAAACAACCTTGTCCAGTTCTCAAGAAGGGATTCAATATAGTCTATATTCCGGTATGAATTAAAATAAACAAGATTACTAAAATCAGTTTTTTCTTCTGAGACTTCTTCGGTTGGAGTAATTATTAAATCACTTTCTACATTCTTTATTGAAGGATTATATTCCAATTGTTTTTTTGTTTCCTGTATAGTATTGACTAAAGAGATAATGAGTATAATAACAAAAAGTACTATAGGAAGAATTATGAACAACCTGTCCTTAGCATAAATAAATTTTAAGAAAAAATTAATTCTTGTTTTTATTATTTTCAATAAATCCTTCATAAAGAATATCAACTTTATAATTTATAAAATTAAATAATCAATATTTTAATTCCACTACAAAAGAATATTCTGTTATTTTCAAATCTTGATCAATCAATTAAACCAAACACAGACATTATTTGTCTAACAAACAAATTTCAAAACTAAACCATAAGAAAATGAAATACACAAAACTTCTCATCTTAGCAGTTTTCATATCTTCTGCCCTATTCTATTTCAATGGATGTGAAAATTCTATCGTTGAACCAACCGGAGACGATGACGAATATTTGAAAACCACAGCAATAACGACATTATTCGATAACAGCGACGACCCTGATAACATCTTTGCAAATGATATTGCAGCATTTGATGATGAGGGTGCCGTTCCTGATTTCGATGGTGCAACTTGCACAGTTCCCCCCGGAGGATTTAGCTGTCCAATAGATTCGATACTCAGACATGGAAGAAAACTTGATAGAAATTCACTTGTAACAGTGGCAACTATTACTAATGTCGGGGATAGTCTAAAAAATGTTAATGTCAAAAAGACCATCAACGGAGTATATATCATAGTCGGTTATGTACAGGGAGTTCTCGATACAATAATAAAGCCTATCACCCTCGAAAAAGAAAGATTCGTAGTTTTCAAGAGAGTTGCCAACACACCATACCCAAGAAGAAACTGGAGACTGTTTAAATTATCTGCGGCCGATGGACAAACCACTGTACCGCAAGTCGGTGAAACCAACATTCTCTTAAACAAGGTTGAAATTTACCGTAATGGAATTTTATTAGAAACATTATTAGGACCCGACTTCACTCAGAATATATTTTCATCCAGAATATTCAGTGGTTCAGGTATTATGAACTTCAGACACGGTGATGCAGTAAGAATAAAAGTTTTCCTGAACAGCAATCAACAAGCACCCGATTTAGTAGCATTGCACTGGGGAAAAAGATATGTCGGGCATTACAGGGAAAGAATACCAATGATTTCTCAAACACCTAATGGTAGTACATACGACAGGATCTTTGAAAGAACTTTCAACATAAGTACTGCACACAGGTTCGGAGTATTTAACGCATTCATTTCAGGAACAACATTCAAGTCCTTATTCGACACGAACACAAACATTTTCTCCACGACAGCTGGAGGAGCTCCATACAGAATGCTCCCATGATGTAAAAATAGGTAAAAGTTAAATAAAATGGGAAGTCAATCTTCCCATTTTATTTTTTTTGTATTTTTATTAAACTTTTTTATCCTAAAATTTGTCTAACTTAAGGTAAGACACGGGTATTGAGAGATAACAACTTAAACATACAAAGTGACGACAATGAATTAATTGAAAGTTTTAAAAAAGGAAACAGATACGCATTCAATTTAATCGTTCTTAAATATCAAAAGAAAATTTACTGGCTTGCGAGAAAAATGGTGCTTGACCATGATGATGCAGATGATATTACACAGGAGGTGTTTATCAAATTGTATAGTTCGATTAACAAATACAGAGGAGAATCAAAATTTTTTACTTACCTATACAAGATAGCTATGAATTTATCATTAAATCATCTAAGTAAAAACAAGAGAAACTACTCAAGAAAAGTAGACCTGAACTCAGAAGCTTATAGAATAAGTTCTACAGAAAAAAGTTCCGAGGAGTTCCTTGATGAAAAAGAAAGAAAAAAAATTCTTGAAGAAGCTATCAGCACATTACCGGAACAGCAGAGAGCAGTATTTAATCTCAGATTTTATGACAATCTTAGTTATGATGAAATCGGAAAAATTATGAAAAAATCAACCGGCGGTATGAAAGCAAATTATTTTCATGCAGTAAAAAAAATTCAAGAGTTCCTTAAAAAAAAGAAGAACATTAAAGAAATAATAAGTTTTTAAAATTCCTTAGCATAGGAAAAAATGAAAAATAAAGATAAACAAAAAGAACTGCTCATTAATCTTCCTGATTATATCGAAGGAAAAATTAAAGACCTCGATTTAATAAGAAAGATAGAAGATGAAATGAAAACCAATGAAGGTTTCAGGAATGAGTATGAGGAAATGAAGAATTCCTTTTCTTTTATAAAAAAAGTCAAGTTAGAAGAACCACCAGAACATTATTTCAGCACACTGCTGCCCAAGATTAATGAAAGAATTGAAGCAACTCATAAACACGAAGAAATATCCATCTGGGAAAAGATTTTTTCGTATTGGAAGTTTGCGATACCTGTGATTCCAATTGTGTTACTCATTGTAATTCTAAAGATAGACTTCTTTAATCCTGATGAAACTCTTAAAAAAGATGATATCAACAATACAATTATCAAAGAAAAAGAAGACAACGTTATAAAAGAAGAAAACAAAGACCTTGCCGTTGTAAATGAAGACACAAATAAAGATACCGAAACAAAGATTTCACAATATCAAAAATCAAGAACCTCATATGATTATGAATACACAGAAACTAAAGACGACTACGATTTTTTAAATTCAAATAATACAAGCAATATAGATGATTATTTAGAAGAAGTGAAAGATTTCTATCATGATGAAGATTTGCTTGAAGAAGATTATGAAGAATTGAGTATCGAAGAACAAAATGAAATAATAATAAAACTAAAGGAAGAAGACTTTTAAGTCTGGAGGAAAAAATGAAAAATATTTTCAACATAACACTAACACTGTTTTTAATATTTGCACTGCATAACTTTTCTTATGCTCAAGACGATGATCCAAAAGATTTTAAGGAAAGAATACGTAAGGTTATGAAAGAAAAGATAATGGAGAAGCTACAATTGGATGAACAGACAGCAGAAGAGGTAATCGAGTTAGCATCTAAGAATAGAGAGGAAATTACTATACTAAACAAGCAAAGACTCTCGATATACAAATATTTTGAAGATAATCCAGAAGCAGAAGATACTGAACAAAAACTTGATGAATTAATCGATATAGAATATAAAATAACTGAACACCGCGAAAAACTCTTGACTGATCTTAAAAAAATATTAACTTCCCAGCAAATAGCACAGGCTCTGGTTTTTCAAGTGAAATTTACAAAATTTTTAAAAGAGCAGATAGAAAAGCATAAGAAAGATGGAAAGAGAAAACCGAAAAGGAAATTCGACAAAGATTAAAAATTCTTGCTTCTTGCAACTTGATAAATCAGTCCGTCTTTTTGTTCATCATATATCAACACACCATAGGCTTCGTTCCAGTACCATAGAAAAGTAATATCAGTCGAAAATGGATAATCATATTCTAATCTCTGCTGCAGCTTGTACGCAGGATAGCGTCCAAATCCTGTGTAGATCGTATCTTCGGTAATCAAACTCGTAATTTTTAACTTCCACCTCTGTCCTTGAAGTATCTCATCAAAATATTGTGTGTACTCATCATTAATTTCATCGAATCTAAATAGATCAATCCATCTTGGAATTATTCGATAATAACCATAAGACAGAAACATCAAATCACCATTATAATCATAAGAAAAATATAACGTATCGACTCTTATCAGACTCCCCTGTCCATAATTAGGAGTATAATTAAAAGTAGAATCAATAACTGCATAAGCTGATTCACCTAAGATTGTTCCAATTCTCCCGATGGATGTGTAATTTATAT
>Ga0180432_10011725_pt1 | contig 10296 bp, 6 predicted proteins | sample SS_ome_10_FD_132414 | JGI IMG/M metagenome (GOLD analysis project Ga0180432, IMG submission 132414) | Hypersaline lake sediment archaeal communities from the Salton Sea, California, USA - SS_1_MS_2 metaG | ecosystem: Environmental > Aquatic > Non-marine Saline and Alkaline > Hypersaline >...
ACGGCTCTCATGAAAGGAGAGCGTCGGGGCGGATACGGATATGCCCTTTCGCCAAAGGAATTCGGCGAGTCCTTTGACTTCATATGAGCTGCCCGCCAGGCCGTGAAAGAGAAGAGCGATTGTATCCCTGTCCGCTTGGAGGAATAAAGATTTTGTATCCGCATCCATGGGATGGGGTATCTTAGCAGATTCAGGGTGTTCAAGTCCATCCGGCGATTTCGGCTGCCGGAATGTCTTGTTGGCGCCTTTTTCCTTGGGTTGAGGACCGGGATTGACCTTATGAGGCGCCTGTCGGCCGGCGCAGAAAAGATCACGGCTTGACAGGGTGGACGCTTTGCGGAAAAATAGTCTGGCCGAGAAAAACGCCGCACAGAGATGGATTTTTCGTTGAAAAAGAGATATCCGTTCAGAGCCCGTTCCCAATTCTTTCTAAAGGCCGGATGGATATGGATTCCTTCACTGTTTTTGAGTGTTTTTCTGGCCGTTCCCGTAGAATCCCGCCTTGCCGGAGCAAATCTCCGGGGCAAAGTCAGCGATGCCGGGACGAACGAGCCTCTGCCGGGAGTCAGGGTGGATCTTGTGGGTACAGGTATCCAAGCCGTTACAGACAAGGCGGGACATTACCGGTTTTTCGGAATCGTTCCGGGAAAGCATGCCCTGAGATTCTCTCATTCCGGATATGAAGAGACGGTTCGGAAAGAAGTGACGGTTGCCGTTTCTTCGGACACCGTTTTGGATGTCCTGTTGGAACCATTGGATTCGAGAATCCACGAGGAGGTTACCGTAGTCGGCGAAGCCTCGGAAATCGAAGCCGGAGCCGCGGTAAGCCCTATGCATGTGACAGCCAAAGAGTTCCGGGCTATTCCCGGTTCTGTACAGGATGTGAGCCGTGTTCTGAGAGTGAATCCCGGAACGGCCCACGCCAGTGACCTGTCCAATGACCTGATAGTCAGAGGCGGCTCGCCGTGGGAAAACGGCTTTTATATCGACAACATGCCTGTTCCCGACATCAATCATTTTCAAAGACAGGGAAGCAGTGGAGGGCTGGTCAGCGTCATCGATCCAACCCTTCTGGATGACGTGACATTTTATACAGGAGGATTTTCCGCTTCCTACGGAGACCGGATGTCATCCATTGTCGCCATGCATTTCAGGGAGGGTGACCGCGATGAAACCAGAACGAGGCTGAACCTGGATGCCGTCGGCATCGGAGGCTGCATCGAAGGCCCGTTCGGAAATACAGGGTCCTGGATATTATCCGCCAGGCGGAATTATCATGATATTTTGGCCAAAGTCATCGGCTACGGCGTCGCGCCCCGCTTCGGCAATGCAAACTTCAAGTTGACGCTGGACCTGGGCGGCGGGAACAGACTGACTCTGCTGGACGTATATGGGCAAAGCCGCCTCTCCTACGATCTCGAAACCGCTATCCAGGAAGGCTACAATAATTTCCTCAATCTCAAAACAGATCAGAATACCGTCGGCATAAACTGGTTTTGCGGCTGGAGCAAGACGGTGGTTTCGAACACTTCTCTGACCTATTCTTACTTCAGGAATGACTACACCGTATCCCGTATCGATGATGCGGTGGAATATCTGGCTTCGGACGAGCGACACGATGGCTTCTGCTTGAGGAGCATCAGCCGAGTGAAGCTTGGTTCGCGTGCCGGATTGGAGTTCGGGGGGGAGGTCAGAAGGGAACACATCGGCTTTTTCAACAAACTCGAAGAATACATCAACAGATGGCAGGATGTCATCCCCCGTTTCGTTTTGCGCGGAAGTGAAAAAACGACGAAAACAGCGCTTTTCTTCTCGTATGTCTTCGCTCCCGCTGGACGCTTTTCCGCCACTCTAGGCTTCCGGGGGGATTATTTTTCTTACAGCCGGAAATTTCACCTGTCCCCCAGACTCACTCTTGCTTACAAACTCAATCCCTCCCTCCTCCTCAAAGCGGGAGCCGGTCTGTACTATCAGTCGCTGCCTCTGTTCCTTCTCACGGGAAGCGCGGCCAACCGGGATAATGCGGATCCCCGGGCTATCCACCTTATCGCGGGATTGACCTGGAAGATCGAAGGGGATGTCCGGATCGTCCTTGACGGCTACCTTAAACGGTATATCCATATGCCGCTTGCTCCGGATGATTTGACCTATTTTGTCATGGACAGCGGCATTGATTATGGTTTCTACAGGGCCTATGAAGTGCTGTATGATTCGGGATGCGCTACGGCTGCCGGCGTGGAGCTGCTGGTGCAAAAAAAGCTGGGCCCCGGGTTTTCCGGCACCCTGGCGGCCTCCTTTTTCCGTTCCAGATTCCGTGACGGCTACGGGATCTGGCGGAACCGTATCAACGACAACAGGTATCTGTTAGCGGCCATAGGGAGCTACGTGCTGGATGATTGGGCCTTCCATTTCAGGTGGAATTTTGCAGGCGGCGTTCCCTACCCGCCGCTCGACGAGAAGCTTTCCCGTGAGTTCGGCGTGGGGATTGTGGATTCAACCCGGAACGGAGTGTATCGCTATCCTCCTTACCACACCCTGAGCTTAAGAGTCGAGAAGGACTTTTCCTTCCGGAGTTCGCGATTGAAGATCTTTCTGGAGGTCATGAACACCTACAACCGGAAGAACGTAGACCGCTACTACTGGAATACCAAAGAAGAAAAGATCGATGCGATCTATCAATCGCCGATTCTGCCCGTTTTCGGGATGGAGTTCGATTTTTGATCCGTTCTTCGGCGGCGGCAGAATTGTGTGCCTTTTCGTCATAGATACAGAAAGTCGGGGACGATGAGAGAAAAAGACCCATACAAAATCAGAATCGTCATCGCCACCCACGCGGTGGGTTCCGGACACAAGATTTTCGGCGATCTCATTTGCGAAAAGCTGACGCAGGAAGATGATTTCGATCCGGTCTGCATTGTCGAAGACGGCGGCGCCGTCGATGAAATCTATGGATTTTATGTCAGGCATGCCGATTTCTGGATGAAGATAATGAACCGGATCAACGAGCTTCCCGTTTTTGACTGTTTGGATTTCTATAAAAACAAGGGCATGTATGCCAGGGCCGTCCATGTTCTTCGCAAGGAAAATCCGGATATCGTCATCGCCACCCGGTTCTCGCAGAGCATTCCTTTTTCCGTTGCCAAAAAGGTCTTGAAAATGCGGACTCTGGTGATCAACGCCGTGCCGGACTACGGTCCGCCCCTGAGGAGAGATTATCCCCGGCTCGATGTGTTCAAGCCCGACTACCTGATGGTCACGGAGGACGGATCCCTGAGAGAAGCGCTGAAGAAATTCCGTATGAATGAGGGAAGGGTTTTGCTCTGCGGGCATGATACAAGGACAGAATTCCGCCGGATTGCGGCAAAAATCCGCACGAAGGAGGCGGCCAGGGAGGCTTTTCTGGATTCATACGAGCATGCGGCACTCCTGCGGAAATTCGATTTCCGAAAAAAAACGGTTCTTCTCATGGGAGGCTCCAAGGCGGCGGCCAGATTGATGCCGGTGATGCGACGCTTGCCGAAGGCCCGGGCGGATGTTTTGAAGCAAGCTCAGTACTGCATCGCATGCGGCACGGATCAGGGCCTTTTCCATGGACTGGTCTCCATGAAGGAGGGGAACGGGGACATGGAAAACATCTTTCCTCTCCCCCGTCTCCATACCGAAAATATGGCCCTGCTTATGGCGGGTTGCGACGTTCCCGTGCTGGGGAGTATCGCTCCGGCCAGCCTGAATGAGCTGTGCGAGACCCGCTGTCTTCCGCTGATAATTTTCCGGCATATCGCTCATGAAGGCCACCATGTCCGGTATGTGCAAGATCAGGAAATCGGATTTTATGAGCCCCGCCTCCGGAATTGTCTTCGGAGATTGGCATTCTGCCTGTCGATGGATTCGGGCGAAAAAGAGATCTATGGACACAGGGCGGGTGCCTTGCGGGCTCGGCACAGGAATGGCTTCCATTCGCTCCCCCGGTTGTTGAAAAGTCTTCATGAAAAATCCCTGAGACAGCATGAGGCTTCGAATTGATTCCCAATGTGATTCATTTTGTCTTCGGCATGAAGAGAAATTTCGGCGGCAAGCCGTTCAGCCTGGTCCATTATGTGGCGGTGAAATCGGCCCTTGAGGTAAACAAACCCGGGAAAATTTATTTTTATTATGCTTATGAGCCCCGGGGAAAATGGTGGGAGAAGACCAGAAAACTTGTGGAACCGGTCAAAATGAAAGCGCCCAGGAAGACTTTTGGAAGACGGCTTCGGGTGTACGCCCACCGTGCCGATGTCCTTAGGCTTCAGATCCTGCAGGAAAAAGGAGGTGTGTACCTGGATTTGGATACCATATGTGTCAGACCTCTGCATGAACTTAGGGAACATCAAACCGTGATGGGTTTTCAAGGGAAACCTCCATTGACAGAGGGCCTGTGCAATGCCGTCATCCTCAGCCGGAAAAATGCCGAATTCCTCAAGATATGGCTCGATTCCTTCCGGTCGATGAGATCGAAAGGCCATGATGCCTACTGGGATGAGCATGCGGTGAAAGTGCCCCATAGACTGTGGAAAGCGCATCCCGATAAGCTGACAGTGGTGGGATATGACGCTTTTTTCTATCCTCTCTATGATGAAGAAGGGCTGGCCGACCTGTTTCTCAGGAACAAGCGGTTTCCCCGCGCTTACGTCCATCATCTCTGGGAGCTTTTAAGCTGGCCTTATGCGGCGGAGTTGTCCGTGAAGAGAGTTAAAGAGGTGGATACGACGTATAATGTCCTGGCCCGAAAATTCCTTTAGCAGGATTTTCCCCATAATATGGAAAAAATGAAGGCGCGTCCATGCGCAAGACGCTTTCATCGGGCCGGCACCGCCGGAGCACTCCTGAGAATCATGCTTTTTTTCGTGATCTCGGCGGCAACGCCGGAAGCCCGGGAGCCGCCTGCAAACGGCATTGCCAATTCCCATGCGTGGACGTTTTTTAAGGTGACCGGGAAGGTGGAAAGGCTCGTTTGCTATGACCGCTTGGAAGCCGCACTCCGCGAGCGGTTGTACCGGGGATGTGTCATTGACCCGGACAACATGGATTTTCCCCTGGCCGATGGAGATGTCATTGTCGCCGGCGAAAGCCACTCGGCCTATGTCTTCCGGAAACCCTATGTCTCCCACTTCCGGGGAACCCCGCGGCTTGAGTGGTTGAAACAGAGCCGGGAGTTCCGCCCCCTGAAGGAGCTTTTGGCCGTGCCGGTCGATGCGCTTCCCTTTTATCCCCGGAATGTCAAGGATAAGCTTTGTGCGGCGGCCGGTGACAGAGCAGCCGCACGTGTCCTGTCGGAAATGGAGAAGAAAGGCATCATCGGATTTTTCCACGATCGCGATACCCTGGGCCGAGCTATGGCCAGAATTTCCCTGTCCGGAAAGCCGGAGGTTTTCCTCTGGAGGAGACCGGAAGGCTTGAAGATCATCTACAGGAGAGGACCGGGCTCGGATGCCGCTTGCTGCGGTGCGATTCATCGTCATCAAAAAAAGGGACAGGGGGAGGATGTCCTCACGCTCTTCGAGGGTGAATACGTGTCGTTCAAGGCGGCCTTTGTCTATTCCCATCTTGAGAGCAGAATGGAATTCGTTGCAACCGGGGCAATGGAATGGGAGCCTGCGGAGATATTCAACGGCGCCGGTTTCGTAGAGGGGCGGAAGGTAGGCAGCTCGCGCAGGAAGATCGTCGTTCGGCACCGGAAATACAAGGAACTGGCCGCCTCCGTATTTCTCGAGCTGGAACCGGAACCCGCCATCCTGGGTCAGTGGGATTGGTTCAACGGAGGGACCGTCCTCATCGAGGGTTCTCCGGAAAGCGGCCGGATGAGGCAGACCGCCTATGACGGCAGGGCTGTAAACAGCGGCATCTGGAAAAGAACGAATCCCTATGAGAGGCTGTACGAGTTGAGGTGGCAGGACGGGGGATGGGTGGACATCCTCATGCTCTCCCGGGATGGCACCGTATTGAAAGGCACGAACAACCGGAGGCACGTCGTTTCCGGCGTCAGGAAAGATGACGACCGGGAAAAATTGTCCCGGCGACTCAAGGATTGACTTTTGTTTTTATTGATTTTATTGTAGCAGGGACAAATGTATCCTTAAAACATTGCGGCTTGAAAGGAGTTGCCATGATGCGATCGAGATTATGGGTGGTCGTGTGTGTTTGTCTTTCGCTTTTTTTATTCCCTGTTCTGGGAACAGCGGCCAAATTCAAGGTGCGCGTTTCCGCGGAACTGGCTAACGTCAGGGCGAATGCCGGTTTCGACAGCAAGATTCTCGAGACGGTTCCTCTTGGGGCCGTTTTGGAAGGGGATGTACAGAAAGGGGAATGGTATCTCGTGAATCTTCCTCCGGACGAAAAAGGCGTCGTCATAACCGGCTACATCCATTCCAGCATGGTGGAGCTCCTGTCGACGGAAGAAGTCAGCCCGAGGGTTGAGCAAACCCGGCCGGTCAAATCGCCGCCGCCGCAGTACCAGCCCGCTCCGGCAATGTATTCGGGCAGGAGGAGCTCCGGGTTCCGGATACTCGGCGGTCTGAGTATGGCCAATATTGCCCATACCGATACCGATCTGACCGACGCCGATACCACCGCCAGGATGGGATTCACCGCGGGTATAGGCTATGAATTCGCCGTTTTTTTTCCTTTATTTCTGGAAATAGACGTTTTGTACATCCAGAAAGGATTCAAATTCGAGGAAGTCAGAGACACGACGATCACCATCGGGAGCGACACCTATTCCTACAGAGACAAAGTGGTCTTGAAGGGCGATGAGCTGAATGTTCCCGTCCTGCTCAAGCTGAGGTTTTCGGAAGGAGCGTCTCCTTATATCTGCGGAGGATTCGAGGCCGGATATGTTCTTTCGAATAAATTCGTCTGGGAAGGCACCACCCTCAAGAACGGGGAAGTCGAAGAAGAAGAGCAGGATACGGTCGACGTCAAGGAGTTTACCAAATCGCTGGATTACGGGCTCGTTTTCGGCGGAGGGATCGAGCTTGGTCTCGGGGGGGCTGTCCTGACTTTGGACGGCCGTTACCATTTCGGACTAGTGAACATGATCGACGGCCCGGCCATAGAAGATGAATACGGCGTGACGGTCGAAACCGATGATTATATCAAACCGAGAACGTTCGTCTTTCTGCTCGGATTCAAATTCTGATCCGGTTGGTTGGGGGGATGCCGCTATAAAAGCTCGTCCCTGTCCTTTTTTTTGAGCCGGGCGACGATGTCCTTGACCTTCTGATCCTGATCCTTCCGGCAGACGAGAAGGGCATCGTCCGCATCCACCACGATGATATCCTCGACTCCGACGAGAGCCGTCAGCTTCTTCGGAGCATAGACCAGGCAGCCTTTGGAATCCAAGGCGACAGTCTCCCCTCTCAGAGAGTTGCCGTCCGGATCTTTTCCCCAAATAGCGGCCAGAGCCGACCAGGCCCCCACGTCCGACCAGCCGAATTTGCCTTCGCACATCAGCACGCTTTGCGCCTTTTCCATGAGGGCGTAATCGATGGACATAGAGGGAACGGCGTCGAAGACGGCGGCTATTCGTGCGTCATCCTTTTCCTTCAGAGCCTTTTCGATTTCATGCCAATAGGCAAACCATTCCGGAGCGTGTGTTTCGAGCTTCCGGGCGAAGGTTCGGGCTTTCCAGAGAAACATCCCGGAATTCCAGGCATAATTGCCCGCATCGAGAAAGGCTTTCGCCTGTTCATAGGCCGGCTTTTCCTTGAATTCCCGTACGGCGAAAAAGGTTTCCCCTTTGATATCTAAGCCGTCCTCCCGTGAAAAACGGATATAGCCGTATCCCGTGGAGGGAAATGCCGGGGGAATGCCGAAAGTGATGAGACTGTCCTCCCGGGCGGCTGTTTCGGCGCCGGCCTCGATCTTTTTCAAAAAGAGCGGGACATCCCGGATGAGATGGTCGGCGGGAAGTGCGGCGCACACGGCTTCGGGATCGCGCAGCGCGATTTTTGCGGTGGCCAGCAGCAGAGAAGGGGCCGTGTTTTTTCCCCTCGGTTCGATGAAAAAATTTTCCTTTGGGATATTCGGAAAGAGATCCGATATCGCTTGTGTCTGCCGGGCATCGGCGATGGTGGTTATGTTTTGGGCCGGGAACAAAGGCAGGAGGCGGTTGACCGTCTCTTCGATCATGGTTTTCTCGGTGATTATGGGAAGAAACTGCTTGGGCTTGGTCCTCCGGCTCAAAGGCCAAAAACGGGTGCCGATGCCTCCGGCCATGACGATTGCATATAAATTCATTGAACTACCCATATCATCGGATAAATGGCACAGGCGGTATGATAGTAATCATGCGGTGAAAAGTCAAACCTGCGGCGGCAGCGACAGCCGTCCCATGTGACATGAAAACGGGCATTCCGGGGGTGTTTTGAAAGATGACGCGCCCTCCTGGACGACAAGCCATAAAAGCGCAGTCATATGAAAAAGGTTGCGGGAGCCTTGTGTCCGATCAGAAATGCCGCCGGTGTTCAGATTGACAGGACCCGCCCTGACTGCTACATTTAGGCCGCGGTTTTGTGCAGGATACCATGGAAATCATTCTGGCATCACAATCCCCCCGGAGGCGGGAGCTGCTCAAGAAAATCTGCGCCGAATTTCGAGTCATCCCAAGCCGTATTGAAGAAGAAAGCTGCCGCAGGGAAGACCCGCTCCAATTCGCTCTCGCTGCGGCCGAGGCCAAAGCCAGAGATGTGGGGGAAAAGCATCCCGGCTCTTTGATTATCGCTGCCGACACTCTGGTTTGTATGGGCAATGAAGCCTTCGGCAAACCGGGGAATTATGAGGAAGCCGAAAAAACACTGGAAAAACTCTCCGGTCGGAAGCACCGGGTGATCACGGCCGTAGCCCTCTTTCATAAGGAAAAGGGCGAGCTTCAAACAGGCTATGAGATCAGCTATGTCCGGTTTAAGAATCTGAGCCGGGAAGATATCGATGCCTATCTGGAAAAAAACGAATACATGGACAAGGCAGGCAGCTATGCCATCCAGGAGGCGGGGAATGTCTTCGTCGAAAAGCTCCAGGGGGATTATGACAATGTCGTCGGCCTTCCCGTCAGGAGAGTCAGAAAACTGCTGGATTGTTTTCTGACCCCTGAACTTGCGGTCAGGATTGAAGATATGGCGCTGCCCGAAGCGTGGGGAGTGGCGAAAGCCGGCGGTGCGGTGACTTTTGTTCCGGGAGCCGTAATCGGCGACGGGGTGCGGATAAAGATAGAGAAGAAAAAAAGAGGGCACTATTTCGGACGGCTGACAGCCGTCGAACAGCCCTCTCCTTTCCGGGTCGAGCCCGAATGCCCCCATTTCGGTGTGTGCGGAGGATGCGCCTTCCAGAATCTGCACTATGCCAAACAACTGGAGATCAAGGAGCGCTATCTCTTCGAGACCCTGCGGCGCATCGGACGGATAGAACCCCGCGATCTGGAAACGGAGGCGATCGTTCCCTCGCCGTATCCGTTCTCTTACCGGAATAAAATGGAGTACGCCTTCGGAGGGGAAGCGGGATCCCTCTTCCTGGGTCTGCGCCGGAGAGCCACGCCCCTGAGCAGCTATCGAAAAGAACCGGTTCCGCTCGAAATGTGCCCGATTTTCAGCCCGCATGCAGGTGCGGTTTTTCGTCTTTTCACGGATTTCGCCGGGAGGTCGGGACTTCCTCCCTATGATCCGGTGTCCCGGCGGGGATTTTTCCGCAACCTTGTTTTGAGGGAAGGCAAAAGGACCGGTCAGCTTCAGGCGGTTCTGGTGACGCGGAGCGGTGGGCGCCTGGATTTCCATGGTCTCATCGAAGCTGCCGGGGAATGCCTGCCTCAGTTGAAGAGCCTGTGGTGGGTGGAGAACGACCGGATATCCGACGTCGTCGATTTCGAGGAAAAAACGCTGGTTTCGGGAGAGCCGCATATCGATGAGGAACTGGGGGGATGGCGTTTCAGGATCTCCCCCGAGATGTTTTTTCAGCCCAATCCCTCTGCTGCGGAAATCCTTTACAGCCGGATCCTGGAAGAAGCGCGGATGCCGGCGTGCCGGAAAATTCTGGGGCTCTATTGCGGCCCGGGTTCCATCGAGATGTTCCTGTCACCGGCGGCCGGTGAAATTGTGGGTATCGACTCCGAAGCCGCGAACATCAGGATGGCCGAGTCGAACCGGCGAAGAAACCGCATCGCGAACTGCCGATTTATCGAGGGCCGTGTGGAATCCGTTCTCAAAGCACATTCCTTTTCAGGCTTCGATCTTCTTGTGGTCGATCCCCCCCGGGCCGGCGTCAGCGGAA
>Ga0180432_10011726_pt1 | contig 10295 bp, 18 predicted proteins | sample SS_ome_10_FD_132414 | JGI IMG/M metagenome (GOLD analysis project Ga0180432, IMG submission 132414) | Hypersaline lake sediment archaeal communities from the Salton Sea, California, USA - SS_1_MS_2 metaG | ecosystem: Environmental > Aquatic > Non-marine Saline and Alkaline > Hypersaline >...
AAAAGAGTCGTAAAGGAACTCCTTGGAATGAACTTCGTCATTCAACAACCATCACTTCCTGATATTATATCGACATTAAAAGAGACCGAAGGTCAGGGGAAAGATAAGGACGACATCAGTAAGGTTCTCGCATTCCTTGAAGCCGAGTTCGCTGAAAGATGGGAATTGACTCTCAATCCCGGTGAAGCTTATCTCGAAGAAGAGGAGAAATGGAAGCCATTTCTTAATAAGAAAGGCGAGTTCTCCTACACCTATGGAGAAAGGCTTAATGGAGAGGTAGAACAACTTGCTGGCCTTATCGATAGATTATCGGAACCATCTAACCATAAATCCCGCCATTTCTATCTCAGTGTATGGGATAGGGCTAAAGACTTTCAGAATATAGCAGAAGGAGATAGAGTTCCCTGTACCATAGGATACAATATCAGAATACAAAATAAGGTTCTGGTTGTTCATCATCTGATGAGGAGTCTCGACGTAGACAATTGGCCTAGGGATTATTATCTCACCTACCATCTGGCCAAAGGGCTCAAAGAATGTGCAGAGTTAAAGGAGATGAGTATCCAATTGATATTCACTGCCGGTTCACTTCATCGATTCTACGAGGTGTAAGATGGTCAATTTCGATATCATGCCGCAGATAGGAGAGCTTAGAAATCTCGTATCAGTTGAAGGGGAAAAGGTAGGGGACACTCTTGAATATATCGGGGCTAATCTATCTTATACTTTTAACCCCGGTGAGGATTTAGTAGCAACAGGAAGAAGGGCTATCGAAAGATACGGGAAGAAAGACTGGAAGAAGAAATATTACGATGAGCATCATCATTATAAAATGATCACCTATGGCATGATACATAAAGCAAAAGAGGTGAGGTTTTTTCATAAGCAAGGTCTGGATTCTCGGAAGATAGTATTATTCTCAACAGATTGCATCTCATTCCTCCAGATGATAAAGAGAGGGAATCGATTGTGGTTGTTCTGTACTATGAGGAGTTCCGATATATTAGACCTATTACCTCTTGATGTGATGGCATTATGCGAACTGGCTCAGGAGTATTTCTTCTTCTTTAAAAAGGAATGCAAAGACGTTTTATTTATAGAGCTGAGGATAAACATCATCTCAGCCCATTATTATTTAAAGAACAGCCCAAGGAGTTAATAATGAACTCGAAAAGGTTCGAGAGAATAGAGGAAATAGAAAACCTGAGAAACCTCATGGGAACTCTTCCAGAGAAAGGCGAAGACCGTAACCATGTTGAAATGGTGCAAGGAGTGGAAGGTATCAAAGTCAAGTTAATCGACTGGCCATCCAATCCTTATAAAGCCATATACACCCTCGGAACAACATGCTGGGGCTTCGATGCAGACAAATGGTCGAAGACACATACAGCTCACAGATACCTGGTTGTAAAGGCTGTACTAGACCGTAATGCCTTACCATTGGCTCTAGAAGCTCCTAAGTTCACGTTCGTTATTGAAGGGGTCAGTCGTTCATCTTTCGACCAAATTGCGAGAGCAAGAATAGGAGTCGTATTTTCAGCAAGAGGTTGCCGAGACAACAACTGGAAGAGGTTGAAGATAAGAGTTCCCGATTCAATCTGGGATAACGACGTCTTCAGGGAAAGATTTCGAGTGCACATGGAGCACATGAACCAACTCTACTCTGATATCGTTGACACCGGCAAGAGTTCATGGCAAGATGCCAGGGCCGTAATGCCTATGAGTATCGTCTACGGATTCTCCATGTCTATATCTTTTGCCTCATTGATGATGATGTGCGGCAAAAGGATGAAGTTCTGCGAACAGGCCGATACTGTCGCCTTTGCATGGCTCCTTCGGGAAGCAATAAGGGAAAAATTCCCATTGCTGGCCGCATATTTAAGGCCAGGATGCGACTGGTCTGGTAAATGCGGATACCACAAGTCCTACCACATGAGCGAGATGTTCGGCTGTCTCTTCAAGTCATGTGGAAGACATAAGGTCGAGGAAGATGATGGGTATGCAGACTTCGACTTCAGCTGTGCCAATAGAGGCAAGATGATGGAGCAGCTTAATATCCATATACCAAGACCGAATGAGAAAATCTGGAAAGTCCCCGAGACTCTTGATGAGTACAGCAAATCTCATTATCATAATGACTTCAACCTATTCTTAGAGGAATAATGAATAGAGAACATTATGTCATCGGAGCAGGCCTCTCCGGATTAATCTGGGCCTTCTATCATCCTAATTATAAAATTATCAGCTCTGATGTTGGTGGGAGGTTTAAAGAGATAGCCGGCCCGAGGTTCATTAAGAAGACCGAATGGACTGAGAGGCTTCTCACCGACCTCAATCTTCCTCGTAATAAAAAAGAGGTCAAAGTAGGATATATGGATGGCCATGTGTTAAGGTCTGAATGTACTCCGAGTATGAAAGCCATCTACCTCAGAAAGACCGGAAGATTCCATCTCGATTCTCAAAGCTATATGAGTGATGGAGAATCAGTCTTTGACGCATGGGATATCGACCCTAACAGATTCGTCGAAGCATTAAGGGCAGAGGTTGGAATGGATAGAATCTTATACGGCAAGGTCAATGCCTTAGACAGTCAGAAGAGGTTAATCCATCTCTCTAATAATGGGAAGCTATACTACAACAATCTCGTCTCAACAATACCATTCAATATGTTCTGGTTTTTTTATTATCCTACTATTCAAGTAGAGATACATGCAGGCCTTCCAACAATATTTGTCAAAGCAATCCCTACAGGCCTCTATTCGAGAAGAAGGGTTAGAGAATTCTCTCAATACGATTATATCTATGACTGCTGTGAAGCCTCCTGGTTCCATAGGGTCAATATTCTTGATAAAAGTACTGGCTTATCGTCATTCGAGACTCATAAAAATGATTACGAAGGCCTAGGTGGTCTCAATTTCTTCGGTATTGAGTATAAGATAACCGATATTAAGAGGATGGAGAATTGTCAGATAACAACCAATCCCCCCAAATATCCAAAGCTAAATAATATAATGTTCCTTGGAAGGTTCGCTGAATGGAACCATAAAATAAGAACAAGTGAAGTCATCGAAAAATCTATAAAATATAATGCCAATTTGGAGACATCAAAATGAGAAACAAGAGGTGGGAGTTCAGCGACGAGAGGAAGGTCTGTGGTATAGATATCGACGGAGTCCTTAACTACTACCCACTACCATGGATGGAGTTTTTAATTAGGGAACTTCAATGCCCACCATATAATTTTCGTCTTCCGAAAAAAAAGGACGTGGACCTGAATTGGATTAAGGACCGAGTTCCTTATAATATGTACCGTCAGCTCAAATATTACTGGAGGAAGAGTGAGGAGAAAGCGGAGATGGAGTGCAGGGAGTATGCCCCAGAGTTTCTAGCTGCACTCAAGAAGGCAGAGTATGAAATTGTTGTTCTGACAGCAAGGCCTATTCATCAAATTCGTTCCCTATACAGACTCACTATTGATTGGCTTGAGAATAATAATCTTCGGTATGATTTTATAATATCCGGAAAAGATAAACATATAACAATAATACAGGAAGTTCCTAATCTAAAATTTATGATTGAAGACCATAGGGATGTAGCTAATCGGGTAGCCAGATGGGGTTACAAAGTCTATCTCATGGCCAACGACCATAATGACGGGGACCTTCATCCGAATGTTAATCGGATATACGGCTTCTCTGAGATTTTGAAGTATGAAGGTCTCCTTTAAAGGGAAATTGAATTGGAAGAGAAAAATAGAGCAGAGCTGGAAGAGATGTTCTTCGATAATCTCGGCCTTGTTTATGCCATTTCTCTAAAACATAAAGGCCTTATAAATAACTCCCCATACAGCATTAGAGACCTGGTTCAAGAAGGCTGCGAAGGATTGTGGAAGGCGGTTGAGAATCATCAGGAGGAGCACGTCGACGAAAGAATAAAAGATAAATCCCCGGAAGTCGTCGAGAGAATAAGAAAAAAGAATCGTAGTTATTTCCTGGGCAAGTCTATTGAGCATAAGATTTTAAACTTCATTGAAAAATCCAGATTGGTCAGAACTCCTAGAGTCAGAAACAAGAAATACGACAAGAGGATTCCTAGAAGAGTCAGAGAGACGATGAATAACAGGAATCTGGTAAGGATGGCCAATCTTAATCTTCCGCCCGGCACAAGCGAGATAGTGTCGAATATCCGTAAGAACTATTATCTTTCTATCGATGTTAGAAACAATGACGAAGAGGAAATTGATATTAGTAAGAATGAAGCCTTCTCTCAAGAACCAGAGATATGGAAAAGAGATTATATCTTAGAATTTATAGAAAGTGGCTTAGACCCGATAGAGAGAGATATTATAATTCTGACCTACGGGTTCTACGGACTGACCTCGGGCAACGATATTTCCGGAAACAGAATGGGAGGGGTTAAAAAGAGAAGGCAAATATTAGGGCTCAGCGTTCGGGAATATAAACTTAAATATAAAAGTGCGATGGAAAAGATAAAGAAGTTCCTAACCGATAATAAATACGGAAGATATAAAGGAGGTACTAAGATGAAGCCATTACAAACCTCGGAACAAATACTATCCTTTATGGATTCCCTTATCGAAGCTGGTTATAAAAAACTGGTGGTAAAGATAGAGGGGAAGCTGGAAGTATTATTTATTAGTGTGGTAGATGGATTCGAAGATAAAGGGTTCGGATTCGCCTATGGCATTAACAAGAAGGATGTCGCCAAGCTTCAAATGGAAGATAGAAAAATCAAAGTTCCATATAAGAAGCGCTATAAACTCCAGGATATAAATCGAGAGGATTATATCTAATGCCCTATTACGAATATCTCTGTTCATCGTGTGAGGGTTCCTTTGATAAGTTCGTAGAGTTTAAGGATTTTGAGAAGATGGAGTATATAAAATGTGAGCTATGCCCATCTGAAGGAAAAACAGCTAAGAGGGTATTCCGGCCAGAGTCGGTCAATATGAATACCATAGGAGTTTTTTCAAAGTCAGAGCATCAGGCAGTCAGAGAAAGAGCAACAGACCATTTCTTTAAACACGAGAAGGAAGATTGGGAACATAAGTCAGGGATGAAGTACACCAAGAGTAAAGAACAGAAATTGAAAGAAATAAATCAAAAACATCCATTAAAAAACGGAGGGTAAAATGTCCAACGATAAGAAGCAGCCGGAGACCGAAGTGAGTAAGGAACTCGAACTCAGACTGGCTCTCGCCTATAAAGGGGTCGCTTATCTCACTTCGGCTGTCCAAGCATGTCAGGGATATTATCAGAAGCTCATTAATTTGGAAGTGGATATTGAGCATCTCTTCCAGAAAATCAAAATGACCAAGGACCCGGTGGCGAAAAAGAGTATGCTCATTCAGATAAATAATTCCATGGACCAAAAAGCAGATATGCACCTGACTATCACCTCATTTGTCAGAGACCTGGAGGATGCGATGAATATCAACGCTCTGGCGGAAAGATTCAGCAAACAAGACGTGAAGCTCAAGGAGATGTGGGAAGAGTTTAATAAGAAATATCCGCCAGCGAAAGATGGGAATAAAAAGTAAAGTCTTTTCTTCGATGAAAATTGTTTAGTATATAGTGAAGAAGAAAGTTAGTTATGGCGAAAAGATTATACGACTTGAAACTTATATCCGTCAGATTACTGGATGGAGCCATAACAAAATGCGAAGGAAGGTGGCCAAATACACAATGCACGAGAAGAGGAGACATAAATACGAGCCACTTTGGAGAAGCGGTAAGGTTGTCAAGGCTTACCGTAGGTTTATAAGAAACTATATCTACAAGAGGTACCCACATGCCGACCCTTCCTAAAGGTCACTTTCAAAGGGATATCGGGAAATTTAAAGGATGCTCTTTGGAGAGGAGAGATTACAATTTCCCAGTTATGAAATTCAAGGATGCCCCTAAAACCTGCCGTCTTAAAAGATGTCCTTTCCTTATTGACGATGGTGGTTTATTCAAATGCGGAAGAGAGAACGAACTACAGCTCTATACTGCCGCATTTCATAAAACCAATTGGGATAACCCTAAACCTATGAGTATTATCCTTTTAGCCAAGAGGTTCGCACATTTAGGAGGGCCGATGGCAAGAGTAGCTAATACTCCGGCGAAGGACAGGAAGAGGGCTGCTCTTCAGTGGATTGAGGAAGTCAGGGCCGAAAAGAAAAACGATGTTCAAGGATTCTTCTAAAGGAGGAAGTATGAAGAATGTGACCGATGCCAATGTTGTCCTGGAAAAGGATAAAAAGAAAAAGACTCTATGTCTCTATCAATATCCCGATGCCAAGCCTGAAATCAATAACTGGCTCAAGTGCTTTCGGGATAAGATTATGAAAGTGAATCTTATCGACGAGAGAAGTCAAGTTGTTCGGATGTTTTATGACGAGCAACTTCTCCTCTGTGATATCTCCGAGCAAAATCTCGAAGCGGCCGAGACTGTAAAATGGGATAAGATTCTCATCTTCGGGAGAATACCAATCGAGCAGGACTGGTTTCTGCATAGTCTTACAAAGATAAAGGAGCAAGTCAAGAAGGTAAAAGGATGAAAAAACTCCAAGACGAATTAATCTTCCTAGGGTTTCTGGACGGTATCAATCACGGTGACCCAAAACAAATAACCAGGGACCAGGCCATTGCCTCGGATATATTTATTACCATAAGAATGGAAAGGCATAAGGATAACGAAAACAAAACAATTCATTGCCCATCGGAAGTGGTCTACGTCAATCGGTTAATGCCCTGTTCATTCAAACTCCCATTCGGAAAAGGGATGCTTCCTACAGTATTATTGTTCTTTCGCCTTTACGATATCCTCGGGAATAAAAAGAGCTTCAGTAAGATAGAGACTCAGCAATGCGAGCTCTTTGAAATGGAAACCGACCAGTGGCTACTTGACTTCCAGGGCCAGAAGAGTGAAGATTACGTCAAAGAGTGTAACGAGAAGGGAAAAGTTCCTATATCCATTCCTGAATTTTACAAGAGTGGTAGAATGAAAGTCGATAAATGTAGATGCGGCTCGACTGCTGCATTCTATAATTCCGAGGCTCTTCAATTCCATTGTGTGAAATGTTACCGGGTTCATCCAGAGATAACAAGCCTTAGGCCGGAAATGAAGTTCGATAATATATAGGGAGGTAAAATGGAAAGGGATACCGTAAGAGCTTTAGTCATCGCCGGAGGCGGGATAAGAGGAAACATTCCCTCCGTGATTCTGTGGCACATTCTTCAGAGTATTCGACTTAATACCAAAAACTTGGATTTGGGATATAAAGATATCCTCGATTTCGCTGCCGGGTCTTCTGTTGGTGGTATAATTGCGGCTCCTCTTATCTGCGGTATCCCTATATCAGATATCAATAAAGCTCTTCGGGATAAAGACATCTGGCAAAGGAGATATGCCCCCTGGACTCCTAAATGGAAGAGGGAACCGATTCTGGATAGACTCTCGAAAGTTTTGACGGATAATAAGGTAAGGAATGGAGCCGATATAACTTTCGGGGATATTGATGATATGTATAACGGCAGTAAGCTCCTTATGGTGACTACCGTTAATAAGAATAGGAAGTATCCGGCGGCCGAGAATATGTTCTTTAAAAGCTGGCAACAGAGGTGGAGGCATTTCAAGGTTATGGATGCGGTGGCAGCCACCTTCGCAGCATCTTACTATTTCGGGAATATTAATAACGACCAGCTTCAGAAGGTCCTTGCTGATGGTGGAGAGGGTAACCAGAATTCACCAATAGCTCAGGCTATGGGCTCCATAAACCGCCGTATTAGGAAGGTAAGGCCTGGGGCTGATATTCGTCTCCTTTATATCGGAACGGGCTTCTACACCGAGTATAGGAGCTATAAGAAGGCTTCTAGAATGGGTATGGTCCGAGAGGCCGCGAATGTACCGATGATGGCCATGGAACAGGCCTGGGAGACCCAGAGCTACCTGGCTATGACCCAGGCGGAAATAGACCCGAGATTCGGCTTTAAGATGATAAACCCTCCTTTACCAAATAAAGAACTCAGCTCCCTCGACCGAATAAAAGATATATCGAAATACGTTTCAATAGGAGATGAGGTCGGTAAAGAAGTCGCGGAAGATGTGGCTCAATTCTGGGGGTATAAATGACCGAGGAAGAAGAAGGGAATTTTGGTCACACCACTATTTATGGTGAAGACGGGAAACCAATAACAAGACTGAACGAAGTTTTCGATACAAGAAAGGAGAAAGAAGATGGCGAAAGGAAAGAAAACATTCAGAGGTAGAATGGTCGTTTATTACGACATTATAGCCGATACAAAGGATGAGGCCCGGTCAGGAATCGACCATACCCATTTTGATTTTAAAACAAAACCGGATGTTGTCGTGAAAAACACGGACATTAAAAAGATGGACTTAGTTGAGAAGGACGAAGAAGAGGAGTAAATGCAATACAGGCTAGTCACTGGGTGGGATAGGCAAAGCTTTGAGAGGCATTGCACCGCGGCTCTCAAGGAAGGTTTCGAGGTTGCTGCTCCGGTGACTGTTGTCCCGGATGGGAATTCGATAAAAGATACCAGCCATTATTATCAGCCCATGGTTAAAAGGAATTCCCCAGTAAAGAGGAGAGAGGTTTTAAATCGTATTCAGAGAAGGTCTGATAATGTGGCCAGGCAATTAGGAGTCGACGGAAAATAAAACTCCCGCCTGGCTTTCAAGCATAATCTTACCACATGATTCTTGTAGATAAGACTGGCCATCTGGTCTCGGATAAATCTTGGAGCGAGTTGCATAAGTTCGCCAAGAAGATTGGTCTGAAAAGGGAGTGGTTTCAAAATAAGAGTAGATACCCTCATTACGATTTAACAACCAAAAGGATGATTCAGAAAGCAATAAGGAACGGAGCCAGTCATGTTACGAGCCGGAAACTATTCGTGAGTGTTATGGAAAGTGGATTATGGGACTCCTTAAATATAGATAGAACTAATGGCTTGAACCCTGCTGAATAAAGGCCTTTTTATAGCATTTCTAGCAATAGTGAACTAGTTCTTTATAAGCGTCGACGTCATACTAATACAATCTTTACGAGTGACCTCGCGAAGACAAATCCCTGAAGATTTTTCCTATGGCTTTTTTGCGTAGAAATTCGTTATTATAAGTAGGATGAAAAAGGTAAAAGTTCCGATAGGAAAACTAGGTGAGTGGAAGGTTGAAAGATTTCCGGTCACGAGGAAAGCAGCCGTATGGATGAATCTGAGAAATGCTTTTAATCCTCAGAGGGGTGATAGAAGCATTGAACCTGGAATCTATACAAGATTAGTCCGAAACAGAAATACATTAGTCATGAGTGATACTCCAGCGGAAATGAGAGATGCGGCATACTTTATTCGAGAGGCTCGCGGTCATGTTCTGATAAACGGATTAGGACTAGGAGCCGTCCTGAATGAGGTTATGGTGAAAGAGGAAGTGAAGTCTATTAATGTAGTGGAAATATCCGAGGAACTTATACAGCTCGTCGGAAAGCACTTCCAAAACGGAAAAGTCGATATTGTCCATGCTAATGCCTTTCATTACAATCCTCGGGAGTATATGAGGACAAAAGGGATAGAAAAATTCGACTGGGTTTGGCATGACATCTGGGATAGTTTTTCCGAAGACTTTAAACCTCAGGTTCATAAATTAAACAGAAGGTATGCCCATTGGTGTCATAACCAAGATAATTGGATGTCTAAAGGTTTGCCTTCTATGATGAGATAGGAGAAGAAATGTCGCATCATTCAGGAAGTGGATGGAAAGACGGAGAGCCAATAACAGACCAGGTGGTCAAAGCTGTTGCCTCAGCCATTATAGCCAACCACAGAGAAAATAAACGGAGAAGGTATACCCCGAGCTCCTTCATTGTTATGAATGATTCCGATAAATATGTTTTCTTCATCGGTCATCTTCTTGATTTGATTGGGGTAAACGAATGGACAAAGGAAGGTTTAAAAATAGTCTCCGAGGCTGATGAAAATATTAACGGGGAAATGGTCGAGAGAGTTCTAAGAAATCTTGGAGTGAAAATCAGAAACTGATGCCATTCAAACTTATAAAAATATTTATCAATGAACATCCGTTTATCAGTCTGATAGTCTGGCTGGCGGTATGGATGATTTTAATATTTGGAGAAGTGTATCATGGACGAAGAGATGAAAAGGAAACTCGAGGAACTGATACAACAGGCGATTCAGAGAAATGATTTATTGAGAGCTCAATTTATTCTTACCCTTTTCGGATTCGCGATTATTGCGCTCTTTATAGTTATAGGA
>Ga0180432_10011727_pt1 | contig 10295 bp, 6 predicted proteins | sample SS_ome_10_FD_132414 | JGI IMG/M metagenome (GOLD analysis project Ga0180432, IMG submission 132414) | Hypersaline lake sediment archaeal communities from the Salton Sea, California, USA - SS_1_MS_2 metaG | ecosystem: Environmental > Aquatic > Non-marine Saline and Alkaline > Hypersaline >...
CCCCTCGGCAGGCTCGGGGCCGACGCTTGCCCTGGGCTGACCTAAGTGGCCCTTTCAGGGCGACGGCCTTGGCAGCAAGCGCGGGCGACTCAACGTCATCGGGGGTTTTCAACAGGCCCTGACGCCCGAGGCTACTCGCACACGCCCCTGACGGGGCTTCGGAACGGCCCTGTGCGGCAACGGATTATGCCGTGGGCGACGACTGCGCCACCGACCCGCTGTGAGAAATCCGGGCTCGTGTCGCGTCTCCGAAATACACTCATATAAGTCGGGGTTGTCGCTTTCTCTATACAGGGAGCCCTTTCGGCGCTGAGTCCTCCGACCGGGTGCTAGGCGCCTGTGCTAACGAACTTGCGAGACGCGATACTAGCGTGTGTGGCGGGGGAGGCGAGGGGGAGTGCGAGTTCAGTTGGGGCTTGACAGGATGGAGAAATGGCGGTATTTATTTGAGATTAAATCTCAGTAGCCACTCGTGGCCGCGTCTGGTGGTGCTTCGCCGGCGGGGGCGCCTGGGGCTGCTCGGCGTGTTCAGAAAGGAACGTGCGCGATGCCGAAGGCTTCGCTTGCGGAGCTGAGACCGGGTCTGACCGGCCGCGTCGAGAGCGTCGGCGGGGAGCCGGGCATCCGCCGGCGGCTGCGTGAGATGGGCGTGGTGCCCGGCACGGCGGTCAAGGTGGTGCGGGTGGCGCCGCTGGGCGATCCCATTGACGTGGAGCTGATGGGCTATCACCTGTCGCTGCGGCGGGCCGAGGCGGAGCGGGTGGTGGTGAGTGTAGGCGTCGAGCCCGGGAAGGGCGGGGTCCCGCTGGCGAATGCCGAAGTGGGCCGTGACTACGAGGTCGTGGACCTGGACGGCGGCCGGGGCATGCGCGACCACCTGACCGGGGTGGGGGTCGGCGAGGGCGCGCGGGTGACGGTCGTGGACAAGGCGGGCGATTCGGGGCCGGTGACGCTTCGGGTCGGCGAGTCGCAGGTCGCGCTGGGCTCACGGATGGCGCGCAAGGTGACGGTCAAGGAGGGCGTGCCGGCCGGGAGCGTCATTCGCGTGGCGCTTGCGGGCAACCCGAACTCGGGTAAGACGACGGTGTTCAACAACCTGACCGGCACCCGGCAGAAGGTGGGCAACTATCCGGGCGTGACGGTCGAGCAGAAGGTCGGCACGGTGACCGTCGCGGGCCGCAGGCTCGAGGTCACCGACCTGCCGGGGAATTACAGCCTCACGCCGTACTCGCCCGAGGAGCTGGTGGCGCGGCGTCTCATTCTCGAGGGCGGGGCGGACGTGGTGGTGGACGTGGTGGACGCCTCGAACCTCGAGCGCAACCTGTACCTGGCGACGCAGCTCATGGAGATCGGCGTGGCGCTCGTGCTCGCGTTCAACATGAGCGATCTGGCCAAGGCGCGCGGCGAGTTGATTGACCACGAGCGTTTGTCCGTGCTGCTCGGCGTGCCGATCGTGCCGACGGTGGGCAACAAGGACCGCGGCACGCGTGAGCTGCTGGAGACGATCCTCGCGGTGGCCGACGGGGCGCTCGAGAGCCGGCCCCGGCTGGTGGGGTACGGGCGCGACATTGACGCGGAGCTCGACACAATCCAGCGCTACCTGGTCGAGCAGACGCAGCTTGCGGACGCGTATCCGACCCGGTGGCTGGCGCTCAAGCTGCTCGAGGGCGACGAGGAGGTGCGCCGGACGCTGCGGGCGCGCCACGGTGTGGACGGGCGGCTCGACGAGCTGGTGGCGGCGAGCGCCAGGCATTTGCACACGCTCTACGGGGACGAGCCGGAGGCGTTGATTGCCGATCGGCGTTACGGCTTCATCAGCGGCGCGTGCCAGGAGGCGGTAGCGAAGTCGCCCGAGCGGCGGCACAACGTATCGGACCAGATTGACACGGTCGTGACGAACCGCTGGCTGGGTCTGCCGATCTTTGCGTTGCTGATGTTTTTGATGTTCTTGCTGGTGTTTGTCGTGGGCGACCTCGGCATCAAGCTGGTTGAGGCAGGGCTGGGCCGGCTTGGCGGGTGGCTCGGGGGGCTGCTGCCCGAGGGTCTTGTCCGCTCGCTGCTGGTGGACGGGATCGTGGCCGGGGTGGGCAACGTGGTGGTGTTCCTGCCGCTGGTGGTGCTGTTGTTTCTGGCCATCGCGTTTCTCGAGGACACGGGTTACATGGCACGGGCGGCGTTCGTCATTGACCGGCTGATGCATGCGATCGGGCTGCACGGCCGGTCGTTCATCCCGATGTTGCTTGGTTTTGGGTGCTCGGTGCCGGCGGTCATGGCGACGCGGACGCTGTCGAGCCGGCGCGACCGGCTCACGACGATGCTCGTGGTGCCGTTGATGAGCTGTGGGGCGAAGCTGCCGGTGTACGCGTTGCTGGTGGGGGCGTTTTTCGTTGGGGCCGAGAGGACGGTGGTGCTGTTTTCGCTGTACATTATCGGCGTGGTGCTGGCGGGGGTGCTGGCGAAGGTGTTTCGCACGACGCTGTTTCGGGGGCCGAGCGTGCCGTTTGTGATGGAGCTGCCGCCGTACCGGGTGCCGACGCTCAAGGGGGTGTTGATCCACATGTGGCAGCGGGCGTGGATGTACCTCAAGCGCGCCGGGACGTTGATCCTGTTGTTCTCGATCGTCATGTGGTTCCTCCAGGCCTTTCCTCTGAAGCGGGCGCTGCCCAGGGACTATGAGGCGGCCATCGCCTCGGCGGAGGCCTCGGGCGCTTCGGCGGCGGCGGTCGAGGCGCTCAGGCACGAGGCAGCGGCCGAATGGGGCAAGCGGAGCCTTGCCGGGCGCCTCGGCACGGGGATCGCGCCGGTGCTCAAGCCGATCGGCCTCGGGGACTGGAAGATCGGCACGGCGCTTGTTTCCGGTTTCGTCGCCAAGGAGGCGGTCGTGTCCACGATGGGCCAGGCGTATGCCGTCGGAGACACGGAGGCGGACGACGCGCCGCTGCGCGAGAAGATCCGCAGAGACCCGTTCTACTCGCCGCTGAAGGCGTACACGTTAATGGTGTTCACGCTGCTTTACGTGCCGTGCATGGTGGCCGTGGCGGTGATCCGGCGGGAATCGGGCTCGTGGTGGTGGGCGCTGTTTGCGGCCGGCTACACGACGGCGCTGGCGTATGTCGTGTCGCTCATCGTGTATCACGGCGGGCGGCTCCTGGGGTTGAGCTAGGGTGTGGCGCGGGCGAGGCGGCGCTTGTCGCGGGCCGCGCGGATGGCTATACTGCTTTTCCTTGATTACTTGAGACGCAGGCGACGGGAACGTCTATGGGCTGCTGCCGAGCACTCCTGTTTGGCGCCCTGGTGAGTGGCATCGTGCTCAGCGCGGGCCCGGCGACGGCCGGGGACGAGCTCATCTTCCGCGAAGATAGCCGGGGGCCGTACGCGAGCTACACGCTCAAGCAGGGCGAGAACGTCTGGCGCCACGTCGTGCGCCGGTTCACGTCGAGGACCGACGGCGTGAGCGACGAGGATGCGGTGGCGCTCGTGCTCGAGCGCAGCGGGATCAAGGATGCGCGCCGTATCCGGCCCAACGCGGAGGTGAAGATCCCGATCGAGTTGCTGGCGAGCACGTACCGCCGCGCCGACGCGGCGCCGGCGGCGCGGAAGCCGCTCGCGGGGGTGGTGGTGATCATTGATGCGGGCCACGGCGGCATTGACACGGGCGCGCGGGGCCGCGACGGCGTGTACGAGGACGAGGTCGTCTATGACATCATGTGCCGGGTGAAGCGGATCCTCGAGCGCGACACGGCCGCGACGGTGCACGTGACGATCCGGGACAAGAGCCGCGGGTTTGCCGTGACGGGCACGCGGACGAACTTCCCGCGCGACCGCGACGAGTACATCCAGACCAGTCCCACGTACCAGAACCTGGACTCGACCGTGGGCCTGCACCTGCGGTGGTATCTTGCGAACTCGCGGTACCGGGCGGCGCGGGACCGCGGCATCGCTTCGGACCGGGTGGTGTTCACGAGCTTTCACGCCGACGACCTCGCGCGGAACGCGCGCGGCGCGATGGTGTACGTGCCCGACGAGGCGCTCTGTGCGGGCACGTACGGCAAGGGGGGCCGCACGTACCGGCGCTTCGCCGAGGTGCGCGAGCGGCCCAAGGTGGCGTTTACGAAGCGCGAGCGGCAGCGGTCGGAACGGCTGTCACGGGAATTCGCGGGGGACCTGCTCGGGGCGCTTCGGGGGGCGCGCATCAAGGTGTTCGCCAACGAGCCGGTGCGCGACCGGATCGTGCGGCGCCGGGCGTTCGTGCCGGCGGTGCTGCGCTACAATGCGGTGCCGACGAAGGTGCTGATCGAGTGCGGGAACCTGAACAACTCGCGCGATCGGCGGAACCTGGGTGATCCGACGTTTCGCGAGCGGTTCGCGCAGGCGTACGTCGAGGCGCTCATTGCGTTTGCGTCGAAGGCGCACTGAGTCGGGGGTCTCAGGCGCAGCCGTTGGGGCAGACGAGCGAGCCGGTGAAGTCCTTGGCGCCGGCGCCGGCCATGACGATGTCGAGCAGCATGGGCGCGCCGCACTTGGGGCAGAGCATGTCTTTTTCGAGCTGGAGCACTTCGGAGGCGGTACCCGCCAGGCGGTTGAGGGGGACGCGGAAGCGGCGGCCTTCGCCGTCCGCCTCGTGCCGGCCGAGGACGGCCTGGATTTTCTCGACGAGGTCGCTCGGCGTGCTCTGGGTCTTGATGAGGTAGTCGTCGGCGCCGAGTGCGAGGGCGGCGTCGATGTCCTCGGGGGCGCCGCGGTTGCTGAAGACGAGGACGGGGATGGCGTGCCAGTCGGGGTGGTCCTTGAGGCGCTGGAGCACGGTGAGGCCGTCGAGGCCGGGCATGACGAGGTCGAGCACGATGGCCTGGGGCGTGAGCTCCTCGAGGGTGCGCAGGCACATCTCGCCGTTGGTGGCGGTGATGACGTCGAACTGGTCGCTGGCGAGACGCTGCTCGTACAGGCGCAGCAGGAGATGATCGTCGTCGACCAGCAGGATCTTCTCTCGCATCGTTCGTCTCCCCAGGCGCACGGTGACCGCGCGCCCGCTTCTCTTCCTGGGTATCGTCCGGGCGGGGGCCCGGCTTGAGCGAATTCTGTGCGGGTTTGTGGCGTGGCCGTCGGGGTTTCGGCTCAAGGCCGGGGGCGGATGCGCCGATACCGAAGTGAAGCTCGGTACGTGCCGGGTTTTGTCGTTGTCCGGGACACGCCGCACAGCAGGGAGACGCGCCGGTGTCGAAAAGCGCACTCGAGGTCCTCGTCGGTCGGATCGCGCACCTTCCGTCTCTGCCGCCGGTGGTGCATCGGCTTATCGAGGTGACCCAGGACCCGGACGCGAGCATCGAGATGGTCGAGCGGGTGATCCGCACGGACCAGTCGCTGACGGCCAAGGTGCTGCAGCTCGTCAACTCGGCGTTCTTCGCGTTGTCGGGCCGGGTCTCGACGGTGCGGCACGCGGTGGTGATCCTGGGGTTCGAGGCGCTGCGCAACACGGCGTTGGCGGTGTGCACGTACGAGTATCTGAGCGGGTGCGGGCGCAACGAGCAGTTCGATAAGCGCGCGTTCTGGGAACATGCGGCGGCGGTCGGGATCCTGGCTAAGCGGATCGCGGCGGCCGCCGGGGCCGCCAAGCCCGACGAGGCGTTCGTGGCCGGGCTGCTGCACGATTTGGGCAAGGTGGTGCTCGACGAGTACTTCCCGGCGGAGTTCGCGGCGGCGCTGGCGGCGTGCCGCCGGCGGGAGATCGCGCTGGAGACGTGCGAGGAGGAGGCGCTCGGGTTCAACCACTGCTTTGCGGGCGCGGCGGTGGCGCGGAAGTGGCGATTCCCGCCGCAGCTTGTGGAGGCGATCGGCCGGCACCACGACAGTGCGCCCTACGACGTGCTGTCGGCATCGGTGATGCTGGCGGACGCGGCTGCGACGGCGTGGCGCCTGGGTGCGAGCGGCGATCCGCTGCTGCATCCGATCAGTGCGGCGGTGTGGCAGCACATCGAGTTGGACGAGGCGGCGCTGGGCCGGACCGTCGAGGGCTCGCGCGACGAGATCGCGCAGGTGCGCGTGCTGTTCTACTCCGATCTGGAGGAGGGCGCCCCGGCGTCGGGGCGGCGCGAGTGGCAGGGTCCGCTGGTCGAGGAGGCGGGCGTAAAGCGCGTCGTGCTGGTGACGACCGATGCCGCGCCGCTGGTGCCGCTGAAGGCGTATCTTGAGGCGTCTGGTTTTGTCGTGGACATGGCGCGGCCGGACGGGCCGCGGCCTGCTGACGAGGCTGAGGGCCTCGCGGACGAGGCTGAGTGCCTCGTGGTGCTGATGCCCGACGGCGAGAGCGCTGCGCAGGTCAAGGACGAGCTGGTGGCGACGTGGCCGGGTCTGACGTCGGTGCCGGTCTTGTGCGTGGCGCCGCCGCTTGATCCGGAGGCTGTCGTGGCCCACCTGCTCGGCGCGACGCCGGCCGAGGCGGCCGACACGGTCTAGCCCGCATTTCTCACGGCGCGCAGGGCGCGGGAAAAAATAGGGACAGGCACCTATTTTTCTGCGCCAGGGTGCATCAAATGTGTCGGGCATTTACAGAAAAATAGGTGCCTGTCCCTATTTTTTCGGCGTCGGCTGGGCCTTGTGCTTCCCGTTCGAACCCGCCGCGTCTGACCCCTTCCCCCTTTTCTTTCAGAGGAGCATGCCGGCGATTGTGGCGGTCATGAACGCCGCGAGCGAGCCGCCGAGGATGGACCTGAGGCCGAGGCGGGCGATGTCGCCCCGGCGCCGTGGTGCGATGCCGCCGATGCCGCCGATCATGATGGCCAGGGAGCCGAAGTTGGCGAAGCCGCACAGGGCGTAGCTGGCGATGATGGTGGAGCGGGCCGAGAGGGTCACGGTCTCCGCGGTGAGGATGTTGTTGAGGCTCGTGTAGGCGATGAACTCGTTGAGGATGGTCTTCTCGCCGAGCAGCGTGCCGACGGTGGTCGCCTCGCTCCACGGCACGCCCATGACCCAGGCGATCGGGGCGCACACGTAGCCGAGCAGCATCTGCAGGCTGAGCTGCGGCGCGCCGAAGAGGCCGCCGACGGCGCCGAGGATGGCGTTGACGAGCGCGATCAGGGCGATGAAGGCGACGAGCATGGCGATGACGTTGATGGCGAGCTTCGAGCCCTGGGCGGCGCCCTGGGCGGCGGCGTCGATGCCGTTGCGGCTCGTGCGCGGCACGGTGATCTTGACGCGGCCGCGGGTGAGGGGTTCGCCGAGCTCGGGGACCATGAGCTTGGCGATGGCGACGGAGGCGGGCGCGGACATGACGCTGGCGCACAGCAGGTGGGCGCCGATGTCGGGGATGGCGGTGCTGAGGATGGCGACGTAGGCGGCCATGACCCCGCCGGCGATGGTGGCCATGCCGGAGTTCATCACGCAGAAGAGCTCGGACTCGGTCATGTCCTCGACGTAGGGCCTGACGAACAGGGGCGCCTCGGTCATGCCCATGAAGATGTTGGCGGCGACGGCGAGGGATTCGGCGCCGCTGATGGCGAGCAGTCGCATGACGCGCGCGATGCCGCGTACGACGAGCTGCAGGACGCCGTAGTGGTAGAGCAGCGACGAGAGCGACGAGACGACGATGATGGTGACCGGGATGAGGACGACGAGCGTGGCGGTGCCGGGGCTTTGGCCGGCAATGGCCTCGCCGAAGATGAAGGCGGTGCTCTGGTGGGCGATCTCGATGAGGCCGACGAAGCCCTGGCCGAGGACGTCGAACAGCCCCCGGCCGACGCTCCACTTGAGGATGAGCAGGGCGAAGGCGAGCTGCATCCCGACGCCGACACCCACGATGTCCCAGCGGACACGGCGACGGTTCGTCGAGACGGCGTAGGCGATGCCGATCATGACGAAAAGGCCGAGGACGCTGACGAGCCTGTCCATGCTTTTCCTCCCGGGCGCGTACCTAGACGTCCACCTCGAGCCGGCGGAGGGTGTCGGCGTGGGCGCGCCGCCGGCCGTCCACGGTGACGCTGAGGCCCCTGGGCGCGGCGTCGGTCTTTCGCGCGCGCCAGGTGATTTTCACTGTATGGCCCCGGAGGCGGAGATTCTCAACCGTGAACTGCGCCAGGCCGAAGTCGAGGGGTTCGACCACGAGGCGGTCGGCGTCGAGCGTCTGGACGCCGGCGACGTACTTGAGAATGAGCTCGACGATCCACGAGTGCATGTAGTCGTCGGTGGCGCGGAAGAACGGGGCCTTGCCCGTCAGGGGATGATAATACTCGTACGAGGTCGGGCGGTCGAGGCGGCCGTCGGTAAAGAGCATCCGGATGAATGTTTTGGTGAACTCGACGGCGCGGGGCCGGAGGGTCTCGTCGAGGGTGAGGGCGGCGTTGGCGAGCGCCTCGGCGATGTGGCTGTTGGTCATGAGCCAGGTGGGGCCGGACCAGGTGCAGTGCTTGCGTTCATTTTTCCACTCGCCGTCGGGGTCGAAGTGGGGTGATGTCGCGCCCGTGGAGGGCACGGGGTAGGGGAGCCAGAACTCGTCGGGGTTGAGCAGATGGTCGCGGAGGGCGTCGAGGTGCTCGGGCCCGGCGATGTCGGTCATGAAGGGGTAGAAGCAGACGGCGGCGTCGTGGGGCGAGCGCTCGCCGGTCTCGGAATGCACGTCGCAGAACATCCGACGCTGTGGGTCCCACATTTTGTCGAGGACGGCCTGCTTGATCTTTTCGGCCTCGCCGGCCCACGTCGAGGCATCGTTGCTCTTGCCGAGTGTGGCGGCCATCCACGCGAGCTGCTTCTTGAGCTCGTAGATGTAGACGGTGGCGTCCACGCCCTTGAGCGGGGTGCGCAGCCGGTTCCACTGGTCGGCGTGCTCGTCGGCGAACAGGTAGCGGCCCATGTACTCCTGGCCGGTTTCGCCCTGGTGCATGACGTCGTAGAGGCCGGAGCCTTCGCGGTCGCGTTCGCGGTCGAAGTAGCCAGCGTAAGCGGCGAGGGGCGCGTAGACGCGCTCGAGGAAGGCGTCGTCGGGATGGGCCTCGTGGAGCTTGCGCACGCCCCAGCCCCAGTTGGCGTGGAAGAACGCGGTGCCGACCGGGCCGGAGGCGCGGTTGAAGATCGAGCCGTGGAACGCGCCGTCGTCACGCTGGGTGTGGATGAAGTTGATGAGGCTGCCCTGGGCGAGGGCGGGGTCGTGCATCCAGCGGCACTCGAGCATGTGGACCTGGGCGCTGTAGGCGATGTGGTGGGCGAACCAGCCGGAGTTTATTCCCTCAAAAACGCAGGGGCAGGGGATGTGGGCGTGGTCGCTGCGGACGCGGCACAGGTAGAGGCCCCACCAGCGGTACCAGTAGTAGCGCTCGAGGTAGGGGTCGGAGCACCGGAAGCGGGGGACGGAATCGAAGAAGTCACGGCAGCGGCGGACGGCGGCTTCGATGGGCCGGCGCGCGGCGAGCGCGTCGTCGAGCTGCTGGAGGCAGCGGTCTTGTGTGGCGGAGATGGAGCCGGCGGCCACGATCGTCTTTTTGCTGCCGGCGGGGAGGCGGAGCGGCACGTGGTATGCGGCGAAGAGGAAGGCGTCGGCATGGCCCGGCTTGTGGCCGCCCTCGGTGACGAACTCGCCGGGCAGGCCTTCGGGCCGGACCTTCCAGTAAAAGGGCGTCCAGCGCCACCAGGGCAGCACGTCGTCGGTCTTTTCCGAGAGGCTTACGCACGTCGTGGCCGGCGCGGGCCTCATGGCGAAGGCGGCGGCGTACTCGGCGTGCAGGGCGCCGTCGTCGCCCCTGACGCGGCGTGTCCAGGCGAAGCGGTCGCCCTGGCGCTCGAAGCCGGTGAGGAAGTCGGCGCCGGGCGCGTCGTGGCGCGTGGGGATGCAGGTCCAGGCGACGACGTTGAGCTTGAGGGGCTTGGAGCTCCCGTTCTGCAGGGTGAGCTCGGAGACGAGGGCGTCGGTCTCGGTTATGGCGCGCCGCTCGACGAGCGCGAGCTTCTTTGGGAGGGCGTATTGCTGCGTGACGTGGCTGGGCGTCCAGCGGCGCGTCTTGAGGGTGAGCGGCAGCTCCTCGGCGGTCTCGTCGAGGACGGTGACGGTGAACAGCGGCCCGACGCGCCATTCGAGCCAGGTGGCGTAGGGCCAGAAGCCGGGCACGTCGGTCCACAGCGGGAGTTCGGGCGCGTAGATGAGCTCGCGGCCGCCGCCGATGAACCATTTGTCGTCGCGGGCGAGCAGGTGCTGTGGGTCGAAGGCTGGTGGCATGGGTGCGGTGTCCCCTCGCGATGTCGCGGCTGCGGTCCGTCTAGACGCGCGCACTATACACGAAGCGACTGCCGCGGCAAGGACAAGAAAGAGAAGG
>Ga0180432_10011728_pt1 | contig 10295 bp, 30 predicted proteins | sample SS_ome_10_FD_132414 | JGI IMG/M metagenome (GOLD analysis project Ga0180432, IMG submission 132414) | Hypersaline lake sediment archaeal communities from the Salton Sea, California, USA - SS_1_MS_2 metaG | ecosystem: Environmental > Aquatic > Non-marine Saline and Alkaline > Hypersaline >...
ATAGTTCTACAGGATACTCTGTGGAAAATTATTATCTTACAGACGATGAATGGAGTACTGATTCTCCATTAACTGTGAATCTATATGATATTAATGATTCAAAAGATACTGTATTTGAAATAACTGTTTTGGATTCAAGATATGATGAAACAGATGGTGCTTATATTAAATTAGAAAGATACTTCCCTGAAGAAGATGATTATAAGATAGTAGAGATGGCTAAAACCGATACGTTTGGTCAAGGATTACTCCATGTCGTCTTAGAAGATGTCTTCTATAGATTTATTGTAGAAGAAGATAATGAGGTTATATATTCTTCATCCCCTGGAAAAATATATTGTAGTGCAGCTCCATGTGAAAAAGAAATAATAACTGCTGATGATGTTTCATCATTATATTCTTATTTAGAAGATGTTTCTAATTTTGCATATAATTTATCTTATAATTATACCTCTAAAATATTAAGATTAGATTATTCAGATACTTCAGGATCTCTAAGTTACGTTAGAATGCTCGCTCGTAGAGGTGGCTACGCAACTAATGTTTCAACAATCTGTGAAGACAATTCTTCTTCAGCAAGTGGAGCTTTAACTTGTAATATGACTAATTATACTGGCGTTTTCTTTGTAGATGGTTACATTTCAAGAAGTCCAGAAGTAGATATTATTGGATTCATTGGAGAAGCTTATGAGAATTTTACAAGCGGATTTGATACTTTCTCAACTGAAGGATTATTCTTCGGAGCAATATTAATTATAGCTATTGTCTTTATGGTTATTTATAACCCTAAACTTGCCGTAATATTTACTTGTATAGCTACAGGAGGAATTTATTTCTTAGGTTGGCTAAAAATCAGTTGGACTGCAATAATGTCTTTGATAGGTTTAGGAGTAGTTATAATATATGTACTAATGCGAGGTGAAAAAAATGGCTGATTATTCAACTCCTCCAACAAAAATACTGATTAGTATAATTATTTTTGTGAGTATGATGGGGGGTTTTATTTTAGTAATACAAGGTATGAACGAACATTACAGTTCAACATTACCTTTAGATGAGCTAAATTCTTCTTTCTCAAGATTTGGTTCTTTAAATTCAAGTGTTCAAACATTAGAAGATGATACAACTACTTCTATTAGAACAAGTGAATCCTTATCTTTAGTTGGATTAATAGTTGAAGGATTAGGTGGAATGTGGAATACTCTTAAAACAACTCTTGGAGCTACACCTCAAATAGCTACAGATGTAAGCGAAATATTAAATTTACCTTCCTGGTTCTTTGGATTGATAACTATAATCATTTCCGTAATTTTAATAGCTGCGATTATTAAAGTAATCGTAGGGAGGGATATGTAATGCTATATGATACACCAAATTCAACAACAATAGGATTTGTAGAAATAACTAAGTATATAAACAATGCTCTAGTCGGAACTGGAGACTTTAACTATATATTCACTGCAGGAATAGTTATTTTAGTTTTCATAATGGCTCTAGTATATTTAAGCAATGCTTACAGTCCAGAGAGCGCGCTAGCAGTATCAAGCTATATTGCTTTTATAATAAGTGTGTTGATCTTCTATGCTGGAATGTTAGGAACTGGCTTCCCTATACTCTTCGCAACACTCTCAGGAATAGGAACTGCTTATCTATGGTTTAAGAAATAAATGTTACAGAGTGTTACATTTTGTTAACTTATTCATAAAAAGGGCTACTTAGAATTTCTTTCTAGCACAGTCAAAGACTTGTGCATTACTTGAGGTTAAAAGAGATGAAATTTTTCAAGAACAAGAAAGGAGCCTCATTACAAAGCCTATATCCATCCATTATGGCTTTCATAATGGTTGCGATACTATTGGGTATCGGATTAGTTGTATTAAACGCATTCATGAGCACAACTTCCGTATCAGGTACAACTGCAGAAACAGCAATAAATGACACAATAAATGCTTTAGCAGACTTCCCTGATTGGTTCCCAATCATTGTAGTTGTAATCGCAGCTGCAATAATTATAGGAATTGTAATTAGAGGATTCAGTGGTGGAAACAGACTTTAAGTAATTAGAATGGAATAGTCCATTCTTTTTTTTACTTAAAAAATGGCATCAATGCAAAAGCTATATCCGGCGGTTATGACCTTTATCCTAGCTGCGCTTGTTTTGGGTATCGGGTTAACAGTTACTCTTGAATTAAGAGATACAACTTTAGATTCAACAACAGACGATATTACACTTCTTAACGGAACAGCTGTTAGTTTAACAAATACAGGGGTTAGATCAACTACGTTTACTTTAACTAACTCTTCAGGAACAACTTTAGGTAGCGGTAATTATACTCTTGCAGCAACAGCTGGAACGGTGACTCTGACAGATAACACATATAATAATACTAATTGGACAGCAAGCTATGATTACGGAGAAGATGAGGTCGCATATACTGCAACGGATAGTACGTTAGATGCACTAGCAGACTTCCCTGATTGGTTCCCAATTCTAGTTGTCGTGATAATGGCAGCAATAATTATAGGAATTGTAATTAGAGGATTCAGTGGTGGATCTGGTCTATAAAACTATTTTTTTTCTTTTTTTATTTTAATCCAAACAAAAGTTACACCTTTCTCAAAGGTTTCAACTCTCTTTTCAATGTAGATATTATCTCGCCAAGGATTATGTTTCATCAACTGAGACATTATCTTATTAACAGAAATTCTCGAAACTTCTTTATTTTTAATTAAATTATAAATCTCAGAAGTGGCATACTTCTTACCTTCTTCCATCAATTCAAGTAAATGATCATGAATTGTTTTTACCATTGTGGTTGAAATTGAGTACATAAATCACATGGATTCGTACTAAGCAGCTCTACATAACTCATCATATAAAACAATAAATACGCCATTAACGCATATACCCCTACTATTGCTAACCAAAAGATTAACTTCTTTTGCTTCTGTGTCAAATTAAAAGACACTTCATCTTCAGAATTATTTATTTCTTTCTTATTATTCATTTAAAACACCTTTAATATAGCTTAATTACGTTAAAATTTGTCTTAGACAAAAGCCTAAAACAAAAGAAGATATAATTATTGGAACTAAAGTTCCTGCTTGTTGCTTATATCCTGTATGAACTAACTCTTCAGGAGAATATATATTGCCGTCTGATGCTTTATCTTTAAGGTTTAATGGCGAGATTGCTGAGATATATCTTAGATTCCATCCCAGATCAATATTATGAAAACCTTTCTGATAATTATATAAAGCAGTAGATAGAACTGAAACAGACATAATAATATAAGCTACTGCTATTACCTTCAATAACTTACTAAAGAGTTTACTATCAAAATTCATTTTATTAATATTGCTGCAGAGACTATTGCAGCTCCAACTATAATTGCTTCAGCAATTACTAACATATTATATCCAATTATCTCATTCCATGCGTGAAAGTCATTATTTCCAAAATCAGAACAATGTGTTAGTCCATAGCCAAAGCCTATTTCTATAGAGCAATTATATCCTCCAGTATTATACGCTATCTGCTCGTGAGCTTCCTCGTGCATAACGGTCTGTGCAGTTATTAATAGCAGTAATAAAACGCACGATACAGCAGACAGCCAAATAATTTTTCCTCCAGCATTCATTTTTTCTTTTTAGATTCTTTATATGCTTCAATTTGTTCTTCAGTATAGCCCATTTTTTTGAGCTTAGCTTCAGTCTGCTCTCTAGCCATTACTTTTGCTTCTTTGTAATAATTTTTTAGAAAATCTATTATTTTTCCCATCTTATCTTAACCTATCTATATCTACCTTCTCTTTGTCACTCAACTTCTTACATTCTTTACAGAAAAAGTAAGAATAAATATAAGGAACATCAACTTTATAGTAAAATGAATAATGTACCTTCGTCTTGAGATTTGCGTGACAAAAAGGACAGATTACTTTCTCAACTTTAGTTCTTGGTTTCTTTTGCCACATTTATTTCCATTTTATTCAGCTTACTGAATATTTCAGAACGTTTCATTTCTATTGTATTCATCAACTCAGAAATCTCTTTAGGTAGTCTTCCTTCAAACTTTGTCTGAAGTAAAGAATGAAGCTTAGAAAGATAATTACCTAAGCTTCGAAGTTCTTTATTCACTCTTTGCATCTCCAGCGAGAAGTTTTTCTGCTTCTTCAGATTCTTTCTTTTTTGCGCCTTTTTCACTAATCCATACAGCTACACCATTGCCTTTGAAGTCTGGTTCTTTATCGTCTTTTTTCTCCTTGTTCGGAAAGGCAGCTACATAATCGTGTCCGACTAATTTTATTGTTAGATATTTTTCTCCAATTTCCATTATAATACTCCGTCCAATAGGACTATAATTTCCAAGAACCCTTTTAGCCAATTACTTCTGTGCTTCGCCTTCAGCACATAAACTAATCATTTTATCACAACGTTTAACAAACCTATCAATAAAACTTTCTTCAAAAGCCATCGTTAATTGCTTCTCAAATTTAGTTATGGCTAATGATTTTGCTCTAATAAAATGAATCTGAGCAGATCCATAATCTCCTTGTTCGTATTTGGATTCTCCAAGAATGTAATCTGCATTTAATTCCTTACATACCTCATAATAATCTATCATTCATTCACCTCTTGCTTATCATTTTCTATGAAACGAATAAAGTTCTTTAGAGATTCTAGTTTTTCTTTAGCAATTCTAAGATCTTCTTTAGCTTCATCAATTCTCTCCTGATCCATTTTCTACAGTATAAATTGAATGATTGTTCTCATCTAGTAGCTTAACAACCTCTCCACTATCAACGAGTTTTTTGAGAGCATAGTAATATTTCTGCCTAACTTTTTCAGGTGCACTATCTACAGCTAAATTTTCTAAAATTTCAGGAAGGTACTGTTTGTTTGGATAAACTTGTAACAATAAAGATAATATTTTATCCATCTTATCTTGTACTTCAGAACCTTCAGGTCTTCCTTTCGAAGAAGTCCTGCTACTTTGAGCAGGACTCCTTCTAGGTTCTTTCTTGGCTTTTTCGGTCTTGGATTTCTTGTTAGGCTTTGCTTTGATAGGTTCTCCATCAAAGCTAATAGGTAAGTATTCTTTCTTTTCTCGATCAAAGAAAGCAACTATTTCTTCTACTTCTCCTTCACAAATAATTCTCATTTTAACACTCCAATTATAATTATGATAATAGAAATTGCAACAGTTATAGCTGCAATTACTTTATCTGCTTCTTCTTTTTCGACGCCTGGAATTCTTTTCTCAATTCCGATCGTGTTTTTCTCAAATTATTTCTTAGCTTTTGAACTTCATATTTCAAATCTATAATTTCCTTATTCGATTCAGCAATTCTAACTGCTAAACCTTCCATAGATCTCGTAATCAGATTAATCTCTCCACCCTGAGCATCAATCTCAACTCGGACTCTGCTAAATGCTTCTCTTATAGCTTCTTCATTCACCATCTTCAATCTTATTCTCCACAATTTTTACTTTTGCATAACAGCTAGGGCAAGTAGCCATAAGCATCTCGCCACGATAATTCCATTCATGTTCACATTTTGGACATTTCAGTTTCATTTTTTACCTCTTGCTTTTTTGCATGATAATCAGCTAACATTTCACTAACCTTCCAATCCCAGTAAAACCTCACTATTGGAGTAAGGCAAACTAAAAACCAATAGCTGGTCTTTAGCTTTCTACTCGCGTTTTTAATATCGAATGAACTCATTTTTAGCAGCTTTAATCTTGCCTCCACTAATCTCTAATTCAACTTTCCATCCACCAATACTTGGATGCAAACCTTTTCTACGAGTAAAGTCTGTGTCGCCCATGAAGCAGCCACCCATGTAAGATAGTGTACCTTGAACATCTTCAAATAAAGAACAATGTAAATGCCCCATTGCTAAAATATCAGGATACGTATTTATTGGACGTTCTCTTAAATAAGTTCTAAACTTGTAACCTTTTGTATAAGGTGCTCCACCAGTAGGATGGCTCATTTCTAAAAGAACATTTTGTTTTAATCTAGCTCGTCCATAACTCTGACCTAGATATTTGAAGTCCTTTCTTTGAATTGAAAATTGCTTTACTGGATCAACCCCTTGTCTTTGATAATGTTTTAAATCATGATTTCCTGAAATAATATATGTTGTAATATCTTTCTTTTGAGGATATTTTTTGACAGCTTCTTCTATTTGACCTTCTAAAGATATACAGTTTGGTCGTAAATGATTAATTTGACCTGGATAGACACCAACACCTTCAAGTAGATCTCCTAAATGAAAGACATTCTTAACTCCACTATCAGCCATTCTATCATAAAAATCATTTAAGCATTCAGGTTCATTGTATTTACTACCAAAATGAGTATCTGCAACAATTCCAAAAAGATCTGTCTGAATTTTTGGAGGAGTTACTGGTTCTGTTTTAAGAGGAATATAATATACTGTAGAACCATTGCTCCGTTTCCTAGAAACATTTACTCCCCGTTCTATTAACGTATTAAGATCTTTTCTAACTTGATTCTTAGAACACTTCCTTTCTTTAGCAAGTTGGTTTAAAGTTGTTGGTTGTTTTATTAAAATTGTATTTAGTTTTCTCATTTTACTCTCCAAGCTATTGCGCTGTTCTTTGTTACAGCACATTGCCGTCTTTGATTTTCAGTTATCATTCTCTTTTCTCTGAGCTCTTTGACTCTAGGTGTAACTCGATTAATATCCCAGCCAAGCCACATAGCTAGCTCACGATTAGTCCAATCCATCTGAATTTTTTCTATATCTCTAGCTGCTTTGAGAATTTTTGCTTGATTCTTGTTTATGTGCGGTAGAATACTTTTGAAAGCTTCAAGGCTAGTTTCTTGTACTTCAAAATCTTTAAACATCTATTTCACACCTCGCTTTTGTTTTTTTACGAACTTTAGGATATTTTTTACAAACTTTGAGATTGTATCTTGGAATCTTTCAAAGAGAACAAAAACTATCCAGAAAATCACTAACAGTTCTATTGCTAGAATCATTATCTCTGTCATAATCTTATCACCGCCTGGTTTAGTCGATACAGTTTTCTATTTTGAGAAATCTTAGCTCCTATAATCCAAGATGGCTCTTTTGCACTCCAGACAGCCAACTTTCTTTGCGCTGCAAGATAGCATAAATCAAATTGTGCTGCTACTTGAGCTATTGATTTAGGATTAATTAAGAAAGCTAAGATTTCTTTATCTCGATCTTTAATTTCTATTTCTGATAATTTAATCATTAATCTCACCCTCCAGTCTTCTAATCTCTCGAGCTACTGCTCCACGAACAAAATCAGAAATTCCAGAATATTTTAGAGGATTTTTTTCCACTAAAATATAGATTTTTTTGAGCATTTTGTCAGAAAATCTTATAGAAATTTTATCTGAAAAATACATTATCGCAACACCTCGTTACAATTAGAAAAAAGTATATATATACTATACATATACTTTAGAATTGTAAGGTATGTAGTTTGTATGTATGTAGGACAAACTACATAATATAATAATATATTTGTATTATGTATAGTATATAGTATATATACTTTTGATTTATAAAGGAAAGAGTAAATTTGCTTTCCCTTTAATGGTTCAGTAACTAAGGAAACTTTGGCTAATCTAGAATTTAAGAAGAAGTTTTTCAGCAAGTCTACAGAATAGCAACCTTTGGAGGTGTCATAACAAAAGAGGAAGTCATGACAATTACTATTACTGTCAGGGCGATTAGCCTTCAGAACTCCTGAACCATCTAAGGATCTAAGCTTTACTCTTTCCATTCTTTTCTTTTTCCAAGTATTTTCTCAATTCTCCAAGATTGTTCTCAAGAATGTCAATATAGTTCAAAACTTGAGAAATTACTTTTGGAGAAGATTGAGAATTATCTTTTACTTTTCGCTCTGTCTGAATGTTAGACATAGCATTTTCAATTTCAGCTCTAATCAATTCTTTTAACTGTAGTTTCTTTTGCTCTTGTTGAGCCTGCACTGCGTGCTGTTCTTGTTGTCTGTAATATTTTTCAGCTTCTTTATCTCGTTTGTTAAAAAATCCCATATTTACCTCAGTATAATTTTCGTGTCTCTAACTGATTTAGAGAGAAGTTCGTTTCTACATTTCATAGTTCTATAATCTTGAAGAGAAATCTCTCCTCGAGAAAGTAGTCTCTTTGCAGCAAAAAGTAGAGAATCAGTGCCTACAAGTACAGTCTTATTCATTGTAGACCTCCCTGACTAGAGAAAGTTTCTCTTCTCTGTTTTCAAGGAAGTCTCTGTAATCTTCAAATCCATACCATTTGCCAAAAAATCTGTGCTTTAACCTTTCTAAATAACTCATTTTAATACCTCCAGTAAGAACAAAAAATCTGTTCACTAGATCATAACAAAACTTAAGAATTCGAGAGCTAACACTAGATGTCGATTTTAAAAGTAAAACGCTATCGGAAGAAGTATTTCCGAAATATAAATGTTTCGTACCTCTCGAAAAACTTTTAAACTCATTACTAAAATTAAAAGATTTAAGAATGACTACCACCCCGCTTTTTACGAATCTTAATAAATTCTTCAAGCACGGTGTTCCATGTTTCCTTTTTGTTCAAATATTCTTTTGCTTCATCCCACAGTTTCCTGTTGATCTTGATTGTTGCTAGTTTTTCTTTTTCTTGCATTAAGTATCGTTAGGAATGGTTAGTATATAAATCTTTCGCTAATTTAGGGAGTGATATTGATAGATATATTATAAAAAAAGAACATAAATTAATTTTAAAAAATAATAGTGCCCTCTATAAGAGTCCGGAAATATACAAAGGAGAAAAAATCCTAATTAGAAAAACTGGAAACGGAATAAAAGCCGTATTAGATAAAAAAAATAGATATTTCATTCAAGTTATATATTATTTCAAATTAAAGAAAACAGAACATTCCTATGAATCTATTTTAGGAATACTAAATAGTAATCTAATGAATTACTATTATTTCAACAAATTTGGTGAGAAAAAGAGGAAGACATTTCCTCATTTAACTCAGAAAAAAATTTTATCATTACCAATACCTAAAGAAAAGGCAAATAATAAATTAAATCCGCTTGTAGATAGAATGCTTGATCTTAATAAGAGATTGCTAGAAGAAAAGACTACAAATAAGAAAACATTACTGAATAAACAAATTGAAGATACTGATGATCAAATAAATAACGTAGTTTATTCTCTCTATAAATTAACCAACAAAGAAATCAAAATAATTGAAGACAGTTTTAAAGAATCTTAGATTTGTCTACGATAGGAAGTTCCATCTTAGTCCTAGAATCCTCAACTAAATGAAGCCAATAGCCTAAAACAAAAAGTATATATAATTCAAATTATAAATAAATATAATCCAAATTATATATAATGACATTAACCTTTTACAATCGGAATAGTGAACTAGCTCTTCTAAAACAAAAATTTGAAAATTTAAATAAAGGAGAATTTGGTGTAGTTTATGGAAGAAGAAGAGTTGGAAATTGTAAAGCGAGTAGCACTCTCTTCTATGCCTTATGATAGATATAAGTTCTTTAATTTACTGGTTAAATATGGTGGTAGACTTGCTGGGGAGACTATAGAACACGAATTAGGATGTAGTAACAGCTCCGCACACAGAACTATGAATGCTTTTGGTACTTTAGGTATTGTAGATATTAAAGACTTACCTTTAGAAGATCAAAAAACTGGTAGACCTCTTAAATTTATAGAACTAAAAAAGGAATTTTCATGGATTTTAAGTTACACACAGAGTACAAAATATGAAAAAAAGAGTTTTTCCCAAGAAAATGTCAGTGTGTCTAATCTAGTCGTTGAACATGCATATGTTCAAACTGCATTTTCCTGGTTTTGATTTCAATTTTTCGTTTATACATCCATTGTTGTTGAGGAGTCATTGACTTTAATTCGCCAGGAGAATTCTCATTTATATAATGCTGACCATGTAATTCTACATATTTTTCCCAAGGATAATAAGCAAATTCATTCAAAATATGAGCATATTGTGGTCCTGAGTTATTTCCTGGAAATGAACCTTCATTATAATGTCCTTTTAATGGAGAAGTAAACGAATCAAAACCCTCTTTTATCAGTTTTAAACCGTATGAAGAAGAGTAATCTCCTTTATCATACCAATTTACAATACATGGATTTGTTTTTGCATAATGAGATAGCTCTTCTATTAATTTATCAAAATAGGCTTTTTTAGGATTATATTTATTTTTAGGCCAAAGAAAATTATGACCTTTTATTGTACCGAGATAGATAATG
>Ga0180432_10011729_pt1 | contig 10295 bp, 5 predicted proteins | sample SS_ome_10_FD_132414 | JGI IMG/M metagenome (GOLD analysis project Ga0180432, IMG submission 132414) | Hypersaline lake sediment archaeal communities from the Salton Sea, California, USA - SS_1_MS_2 metaG | ecosystem: Environmental > Aquatic > Non-marine Saline and Alkaline > Hypersaline >...
ATACAAGTATCAGGATCCCGCGCTACGGGCCATGGGCTTTGACGGCTCCAACGTCGAGGATCTCTTTGATCCCGAGAACCCCATCCCGCCCACCGACTGGCTCCTCGTGGGTGTTGCCGTAGACGATGCGGCGGGAAAGGTCTACTGGCTGCATGGGTCGACCCCCGGCCGCATACGGCGCGCCAACTTGGACGGCAGCGATCAAGAGTCGCTCGTGAGTGGTTTGAAGATCCCGCGCGGACTCGCCCTCGATCTGGTGGGGGGTAAGATGTACTGGTCGGCGGCCCCGCCGGAGGGCAACGCCGGTGGATTGGTGCAGCGAGCCAACCTCGACGGTACCGATCTCGAGACGGTCTACCTCGACCCCGACTACGATCCGGTTTCCTCGAAGATCGGGCGACCCACGGTCGATCCGGTGAACGGTTGGGTCTATTTCGCCAGCAACCAGCGGATCGTCCGGGTCAATCTCGACGGGCCGCCGTTTGAGATCTTCACCGTGGTGACCGGGGTGAGCACTGCGCGCGCGGTCGACCTCGATGTGACCCGGGACCATATCTACTGGATCGGAGCCGACACCATCGAGGATGTCGTGGTGCGGGCCCGGTTCGACAACACGGGCTTCACCGTGATCTATGACCTGTCCCCCGACTCCGGCGGATCGAACGGTCTGAGCGACATCGCGCTCGATTTGGCGGGGGAGACCTACTTCCTCTGCGACGACCTACGCAAGATCGTCGGGCGGGGCAAGCTCGACGGCAGCGGCTTCGGTGAGATCTACACCTCGCCCGCGGGATTCGCCCCCAGCGCTCTGACGCTCAACGTGCCCGTCCTCCAGCCGATGACGGATTGCAATGACAATCAAGTGCGCGACATCGACGAGATCATGTCCGGCAGCAGCCTGGACTGCAATCACAACGGGATTCCCGATGAGTGCGAAGAAGACCCCTGCGTCCCGCCCGAGTACTTGATCGATCAGAGTGCGGACATCACCAATCCCGGTAGGCAAATCGGCGGCGCCCCCGAGAATCAACGCTGGATCGTGTTTCAGCCCTTCGACGTGGAGGCCGGTGGGGGAGAAGTCGGCGAGATTCACCTCAACGGTGTAACCTGGACCTACCGACCGGAGGGCTTCACGGCGACACTCCTGCCGGACAACGGACACCACTACCCCGACGAGACGAACCCCTTGGCGGCGGGCGATGCGGTCTTCCGCTTCAGCCCGGAGTGGGTAACTATTCCCATGGTGGTGACCCTTCCCGAGGGTCGGCATTGGATCCAACTCACGGCCAACGACGAGAACGCCTATGTGGCCAGCGTCAGCACGGTCTCCGAGGGGCTCCCTTCGATGTCCCGCTCCGGGCTCGGCAACGACTTCTTCGGCCAGCCGCCGATCGGACTGAGGATCGTTGAGCGATCGACATCTTCCGTGCCAGAGCAATCTGATTCCGAGACGGCGCGCGCGCCCTACCTAAGACTGACGTCATCCAATCCATCCCGTGGGCCCATGACGCTGCAGTTGACCTTGCCGGAGGCCAACTCGGTCCATTTGAAGATCTACGATGTCCGCGGCCGGCAGGTGTGCACGCTCATGCGCGGCAGTCTGCCGGCCGGGGAGCACGATGCCGTTTGGGATGGGAAGGACGATCGCGGTACGCCGGTGATTGGCGGGCTCTACTTCGCCCGGTTGTCGGCCGGAGGCGCCCAACACAGCGTTCGGTTCCTGCATCTCTGACGGCAGGTCAGTGGGCCAGGATGAAGGATCCTGTCCGCACCTGATCCCGACTGACGATGCGCACGAAGTAGGTTCCGGTCGGCCACAGCGATGCATCCCAGCTCAACTGGAGCTCGCCCGGCTTGGGTTGCCCATCGTACAGCCGTGCGCGGCTGCGTCCCATGATGTCGAAGATCCGCACGTCTAGCGGCGCCGAGGACGCCAATTCGAGCTTGATCTCGGCTCGGCCTCGCATGGGATTGGCCAAGTGCAGGGCGACGGCATCCGAGACCGCGGGCGGCGGAGGGTTCGCCACACCCGCCAAATCCCTCGTCATCACGGTCAGCGCGGTGTAGTCCGTAAAGTAGATGAATGGATCCTCCAGGTGGATGTTGTTAAGGCAGCCCGCGGAGACATAGGTCGTCAGTGGTATGGGCTGGAGGGGATTGCTCACATCGAGAACCCACATCCCGTACTGCCACCCACTGGCGACATACAGGTCATTCCCGTCGAGCTCGAGGCTGTACGGATAGCCATAGGCGTAAGTAATCTTGTGCTCGGGGGCATCCGGATCGTGGATCCCTATGATCGCGAGCCCCTCTTGGCCTCCGGCACCAATGATGAACTCGCCGTGCTGCGCTACGTCGCGGAAGCAGTAGAGGCCCTCGGGGTCACAGGCTCCCCGCAAGATCGGGTGCTCCAAGTCGGAGATGTCAATGATCTGTAGCCCATAGATCCCCATGGCGGCGTAGAGAAAATCCCCCTTTACGATGACGTTGAATACGAGCCGATCATGAATGGAACAGCTGCTGATCAGTTCCAGGTGCGCCGGATCACTCACATCGTAGATGCAGACGCCTTGGTCGGGCGTAGACAGGAAGGCCAAGTCGCCCTGGAGGAGGACGTTGATGGCCGAGGGGGTCTCGATCGCCTCGATGCGGATTGGTTCGGTCGGTACGGAAAGGTCGAAGACCATCAGGCCCTCATCGTAGTTGGCGATGAAGGCGTAGTCATCCTTGATGCTGATCGCCGCTGGCCGACCCGGTATCTCCATTTGGGTCACGATGCTTGGCTCCAGAGGATACTCGACATCGACGACATGAAGGCCAAACCCTCGATCGGCCACGTAGGCGTAGCCACCCTTCGTGCAAACGTCATAGGGGTAGCGCCCCTCTATCCAGGCACCGATCCCTATGGGCGCGGAAGGCTGATGGACATCGAAGATCTCCAGCCCATCCAGATCCTCGCACAGGTATACCGTATCCTCGTGCACGCGGATGCCGTCGCAGTTGCCGACAATGGAGGTTTCCCCAACCGCAGTGGGATGCTCGGGATCGGAGACGTCGAGCACGATCAACCCATCCCAGTCATTCCTGCCGCCCAAGAAGGCGTAGTTCCCCGAGACGGCCACGTTGCCGATCCCCGTGAAATCATCGTATTCACCCACGTAGACCGGGGCCTGCGGCACGGTCAGATCGAGGATGACGAGGCGCGTGTAGTCTGGTTCCCGCTCTCGTCCTATGAGGTCGATGAAGTGGAGATATTTGCCGTCTATGTCGACGTCGATGACCGCGTAGACCGACGAGTAGACGCCGGCGAACTCAGGGTGCTCCGGATCGATGATGTTGACGATGTAGATACCCTCGGCGCCGTCCACGATGTAGGCATAGTCGCCCACAACGTCTACCCCTGAACACCAGCCGTAGGTCGGGTGGCTGCTGACGATGTGCGGATGTTCGGGATCGGAGATGTCGACGATTTGGAGACCCTGCTCCCAACCGGCCGCAACGTAGGCATGGTTTCCAGATACGGCAATACCCTCGGGCTCGCCCGGTGTCGGACAAGCCCCCACGATGTAGGGTGCGGCGGGGTCCGATACATCAATGATCCGAAGCCCGAGGTATCGCGTGGCCATGTGGGCATGCTTACCGACGACATCCAAGGCGCGGCAGGATCCCGGACAGAACACGCGGCCGATTTCTTGCGGCGAAGCTGGGATAGCGACATCGAGAATGACGAGCCCATTGGGTAGGACGCAATAGGCGCGCTCCCCGATCACCTCGATATCCTGGACATCGGCCCACAGCGTGGACGTGAGGAACTCGAGATCCTGCCCCGAGGCTACCGATGCGGAGAGACACATGACACCGAGGCTCGCGGCGAGAACAGTCCGGCCACCCATGATACCTCCCATACAACAGGACCTCCGGATGCCGACAATTGAGCGACCTGAGTGCGCGATCAGTGAAACCGGTGACGCTCGACGATCCAATGACGCACTGCACATTCATCCTATCACCGATCCGTGGCCGACCGCCAGCTCATCGAGAGCTTCGGCCGATGCTCACGCGTCTTTCTCGTGGATCCGTCCGACAAACGACTCGCGGGGTCTCGGCAAGGATCTTCTGCGGGGAGCCTGAGGTGATCTCGTCATAGGACTGACCGAGAGACCCTTCCGCGCCATGCAGCCGCGCCGCCATCCGGTCTACAGGCAGAACCGGGCTGGCCCCACTGACATGCCCCGCTGGCTTGCCCTCCCAGCAGGGAGAGGTACTCATTGTGCATGTACACGGCCCAAGGGGAATGCGACAGCCGGAGGAGCAACTTGGCGGTCTCGGAGCCTTCCGCTCGCGGAAACTCGAGCGCTGTCGAAGCTGTCATAGTGTTTACTCGTCGTGCATCCCCAAAGGTGACCAGCGAAGGCGATGAGCAGAAGCGCGCTGACTGCTCTGCTCAACATCGCACACTCCTTTCACGTTCGATCATTCGGAGAATCGGTGACGGTACGGATCTGGTGATCGGAGCGAGATGGTTGGATTCCGCGAGTGACATGACGTCTGTTCCACGTCAGCACAGAGAGGCAGAGCCGCAGCTTGTCCAGGCATCCTTCGAGCGAGAGAGTGGCATCGGCCTCCGCCCGGAAGTTGTACCAGCAACCCGTGCAGGCACTCACGTGGCGGACCACGTCTTCGGACTGCAGGGCCGACAGCCCGTCGGTAACGATGTTTCCAACCGGCGGTAGGTCGACGCAAGGGTGCAGCCCCCCGAAGGGATCTATGCTGAAATACTTGCGACCGGCGTGACAGCGCGGCAACGGGTCGCCGACGCTGAATCTCCTGAGTCCCCGGAGATTCCCCCTGGAGCAAAGGAGGTTGTCGTGGGTGCCCTTCAGCCTGAGCAAACCCCGGACAAGATCGCTATCGATGTCCGCGGCCAGATCGTTCCGGCCGGTTTTGCGACGGTGGTAAGGCTGGAAGACGATGAAGACGCCGAGCTGATCGGCCAGGTTCACGAGCTCGCGCAGGGCGTTGGCATTCGACGTCGAAATGACGCAGAAGATCCCGCCGGTTCGATGACCGGTCAGGAAATCTTCGCCCAGCCACCGCAGAGTTTCCACGGCCCGGGCATGGAGAGCGCCTACCCCCCGTTGTTCGTCATGGATCCGCGGATCGGGGGAATCCAGCGAAACGAACAGGTTGTCCAGCCCCGCATTCTTCAGATCACGCAGACGACTCCGAGACAGCCGGCTGCCGTTGGTAACCATCGAGGTCCACATCCCCAATTGGGAGGAGGTGGCGATGATCTGCTCGAGGTCGGCCCGCAGCGTCGGCTCGCCACCGGTGAAGTTGACCACTCGGCATCCGTGGGAGTGGATCCGCCGGAGGCCGGCGCGGATGCTCGATAGACATAATTCCGCCTCGGGAAAGCTGGGCTGTCGCCAGTAGTCGCAGATCGTGCACCGCGCGTTGCACCGGTAGGTCAGCTCCCACAAGCAGCTCAGGACACGTTTCCCACGCAGGGCCGACAGCCCGGCGGACGTGATGAACCTGACAATGTCCACGGCAGAGCGCATCAGAGAGCTCGGTGTTCTGGTTTGAGGGCGCGAGCGACCAACGGGGAATTTCCAGAACTGCGTCCGCCAGCACTGCTAGCAGGCGATTCGCTAGGATCATACTCGCAAGTGCGGGCTGCCGCTACCGTGATTCTCGCTCTACAGCAGGGCGGCGGCAGGGTGGCGCGATAGGAAGGCAAAGGCGCCAAGTTGTGTTTTGTCTGGTCGATTCTGCTGATTCGATCGTATACTCACCGGAGAGAAACCCATTGGCGCGGAGGTGGCAAAGATGCTCGTGCGCTCTGTTGGATGGTTCATTGTCGTTGCGCTAGCCGTCGGCGGCATCGCTCATGCGGACACGCCCCCCCCAGACATGCACTGGGTCGATCGGTGCGTCGAGATCGACAACCTGCACGAGTTCCCCGACATCGCGCTTATCCTTGCCATCGCACGGATTACCGACGCGGGTCGGGTTGACGGCTACGTCATCGAGCCGAATCAATGCCTTCAGAAGGCATACAAATTCGACCGATTCGCCGTGTTCTGGACAACGCGGAGTTACCTGAGGGAAACGGGACTGGAGAACCTTCCCCTGGCCGAGAGTTTCCGAGATCCCGCCGCCAACAGCGCACGCCTGGGTCTGCTATCACGCGAGATCAACCCCAACGGCCGATACGTGGACGATACCAGCTCCCTGGTTGGAGAAAGGCTCGTCTACTCACTCAGAATGACCGACGACGGTCCTTCTCTCGTTCTCTCGCAGCAGGTCTGTCACTACGAACGCGCGGAGCCCGAGCCGGATCCGGACGAGCCGCCAAGGGCGGAACTGACATCCTGGTCAGCCTCTTCCCTTCCCGAGGGGTTGTTGCTGGAGTGGTCACCGGCAGCGCCCGAATCCTTTTCCAGCTTCTTCTTGAGCCGCTGGCAGGGCACGATTGACGACGAAACCAATGCCACGATCATTGGGGATGGCGCGATCCAACCAGCGGATGACGGCCAGTATCGCCTACTCGACCAAACTGCGAACGGCGGTTGTCACTACTACTACCGCCTGACCGGCATCCTGAAGTCGGGTGGCGAGCTCCCATTTTCTCCGCCCCTTCATCCGGTCTACAACCTGGTCAGCCCCTGGCAGCTCAGGCTGAGTCCGCCGCGCCCGAATCCTTCCCGCGGATCGGTGACCTTCAGTGTCTACGCCCCGCAGGACGCCACGTGGGACCTGATTGTCGTCGACGTCACCGGTGCCGTTATTCATGGCGACGTCCCGGTGTCACCCGTTGCCGCCGGCACCTACCGCGCCGAGTGGAATGGGCGCCGCGAGGACGGCAGACCCGTCGGTCCGGGCGTCTACTACGCGCGGGCGAGGATGGCCGGTCAAGCGGCGACGCGCTCGATACGCCTGATCCGCTGACCATGACCTACGAGACGCGTTTTCTAGCGGCACTGGGTGTGACGATCGTCTCCGAGACCGCCGTATTGCTCGCACTGGTTCGTTGGCTCTACCGGCTCACCGGCGCCGATCTACCGACACGCTACTGCCTGGGAGCGGGAATCCTCGCCTCCGTGGCGACACTGCCCTACCTGTGGTTCATCTTGCCGGCTCTGATCTGGGCTTACCTTCCGCGAACGATCTTGGGGGAAGTGGGAATCGTCTTGATCGAGAGTATCATCTACGTCCTGATTCTGCGGCTGCCCATGGGGCGGGCGTTGGTCGCATCCGTCATCGCCAACACTGTCTCGTTCACGCTGGGGTTGATCGCCCTGCCCTGGTGAGCACTTCTAATCGGGACATGACTGGCCGTCGGGTAGGTTTCGGGGCGGGGCACGATCCGGCTAAATTAGCCTACGGGGAATCCTCGGCAACACGGATCTTCTCGCGCACGACATAGGGGACCTTCTCGGTCACGGTTTTCGAACAGGTGTAGCTGTAGGTCTCGCGGTACCCGAAGGCCGGCGCCAGAATCTCCGGCAGGTCGGCCGCGAGATCGCCCGAGCCCCTTCGGCTCCACAGGATTTCCCCCGATTCGCTGTCCCGCACTTCCAAGGCCCACTTCGGACCTCCCCGCGCGCCGTCGACCGTGCCGCACAAGACCGCCTGAATGTTCTGGCCCCGGCGGAGTGCCGCCAGCATCTCCGGGTCGGGACGGCTCCGCGTGGCCACCCTCGATCCGAGTAGGGTGCGCAACTCGGTGGTCGACGTGACCGAGAACCGCTCGGATTGCAGCAGCCAGTCCTCGATCACCTGGGTCCAGTATCGGGCCAGCTTCGGGTTGGCATCTCGGATCTCGAGCGGATAGACCGCAATCCGATCCACCACGTCGGCGGGTATCTCCCCCTCCACCCAACGCTCCCCCTCGCAGGTCGATTCGACCTCCCTGGTGACCTCGCGGTAGCGCGTGACCTCGCGAACCTCGACCCGGGGCGCCACCGGTGGTGGGGGAGGAGGCGCGATGTTCGCCTTCCTCGAGCACGCGAGAGGGATCAACAAGACGGCGCACTGCAACCCCACGAAGATGATCCTGATCATTGCGCCTCCTCGAGTCGAATCCGGTCGGGATCGAAGTCCTCGACCAACCAAACGTCGGCCTGCGCTTCCCCCACCTCGCAGACGAAGCGGGTCCCGTCGGTGGTCATGGCGGCCGAGATCAAGTTGTTGAACGGGAGTTGGGCAATGGTGTCGATCTCCCCGGTCGCGACCTCGATGCGAACGATGCTTGCGCCCTCATGGCTGCGGGCGTAGATCCACCGGCTATCGGCGGACCAGCCCACGAGGTGGAAGTAGCGCCCCGGCGCCACGAAGGTCTGCGTCGAGTCTCGTGGGGAGATCACCCACAAGCCGCTCTCGTTGATCCAACGGCCCTGCTCGTCTTCGCGAAAGCGGTTCCAGTCGACCGCCACCAGGTTGCCGTCGGGTGAGTATCTCGCGTCGAACATCGGCCCCAGCGAGTCATTCACCACCAGCGGCCGGGCGCGACCCGAACGCGGATCGAGAATCACGTAACCTTGATCGCCCTCGGACTGGTGCAGAAGGCTCCGTCCCGGCGCCCAGGCGAGATGTCCCGCCGGGCGATGGGCCACGGTCACCGGCACGCCGCCACTGGCGGCGACGATCCCCACCGAGGCCTGCGAGCAGAAGGCGATCCGCCGACCGTCGGGAGACCACACGGGCGATCGCATCGGCCCTTGCATTCCACAGAGGAGTTGCCGATCCCCGCCCTCGATCGGCATCGTGTGGATTCGTCCGCCGTCCGGCGTCACCGAGGCGAAGGCCACGCGCCGGCCATCGGGCGAGATGCTGGGGGTCGAGAGCTGGGCGATCCCGCTGGTCAGCTGTTTGGTTCGCGGCGGCGCGGAGCCCGAGGTCCCGGTCACGTTGATCAGCCACAGATTCGACGGGGTGAGGTCGCGCACGTAGAGCAGGCGGCGACCGTCGCGAGTAATGGACAGGTTCCCATCGGTCTGCATCCGGGTGATCACCGGTTCGGGGTGTCCTCGGGGCGTGCCGAGCTCCGGGTCGACGGGCAGGCGAAGCAAGTCCTCGAGCTCACCCGATTGGCACAGGTAGTAGACGGCATCCCCTTCGGGCGACCATCGGGGTGAGGCCACCTCGCCCGTGGCCACGCGCGTCAGCACCCGGCCGTCGAGGCAGACGATCCACAGGGCAACATCCTCGGGCGGCACCGTGCGGAAGAGCAGTAACTGGCCGGTGGGAGACCATTCCAGATTGTCGACGCGTTCGAAAGGGAGGCCGAGCCGCTCGGGGGCGAAGCGGCCCGACTCCGGATCGGTGAAGCGGATCTCGCATTCCGGTGTGGCCACCGCAAGTCGATGGCCGTCGGGGGACCATCCTACGGCGTAGCCGCCCGAGACGCCGCCAAAGGCGTAGCGCTGCGGTCTTCCTCCCAGGCGGGAGATGCGGCAGGCGCCCCACGCCGAGTCGTTCCCGGCCTCGTACAGCAGATGGTTTCCGTCAGGAGACCAGCGCAGGTCCTTTACCGTCTGGTCGGCATAGACTTCCAACGGTTGCCCGCCGCTCAGATCCTGGATCATGACCCGTTGAGGCTCGGGACTCCGCCCCCTCACATAGGCGATCAGCTCGCCGCTGGGTGAGATGGCGGCCGAGGCGGCATCGCTGCAGAAAGTGATCCGCTTCCAAGTTGCCTCCACGTCGACGATGGCCGGTGTTTCCTCGCGTCGCGTGAGGCGAATCAGCAGCGTACCTGCGGCCAGCGCGAAGATCATGGTCGCCACAACCCAGATGGCCTTGTGGGTTCGGCTCGCGGGCTGGGAGACGACCACACGCACGCTCGGCTGGCTGAGCTCGTCGCGCAAGCGCTTGAGATCGGCCAGCAAGTCGTCGGCGTGCTGGTAGCGCGTCTCGCAGTTCTTCTCCAGCGCCTTGTCGACGATCCGCTGGAATCCATCGGGCAAACCCGACTTGTAGCGGGCCAACGGTTCGGGAGACTCGTTGAGCACGGCCTGCAGCGTGGAGCCGTCGCTTTCGCGTTTGAAGGGGGAGCGGCCGGTCAGCATTTCGTAGAGGACGACGCCAAAGGAGAAGAGATCGGTCCGTTGATCGGGCGGCTTGCCGCTCAGCTGTTCGGGCGACATGTAGCCCACGGTGCCCAGCGCGGTACCGGTTCGCGTGAGCTTGCTCTCCCCATCCACAGACGCGAGCCCGAAGTCGAGGAGCTTCGGCTGCCCTTCGCTGTCGATGACGATGTTGGCCGGCTTGATGTCACGGTGGATGAT
>Ga0180432_10011731_pt1 | contig 10294 bp, 13 predicted proteins | sample SS_ome_10_FD_132414 | JGI IMG/M metagenome (GOLD analysis project Ga0180432, IMG submission 132414) | Hypersaline lake sediment archaeal communities from the Salton Sea, California, USA - SS_1_MS_2 metaG | ecosystem: Environmental > Aquatic > Non-marine Saline and Alkaline > Hypersaline >...
CCGCCCTCGGCGCGGACGCGTGAATAGACCAGGCCGAAGCCGAGGAGGAGGGCGACGTAGATGATGCTGAATCTCGGCGAGAAGCCCGACATGTGCGCCCAGATGATGGTGGCGACAAACCCCCCGACAGCGCCGAAGAATGACCAGCGGTAAGGCATCCGTTCGGCCGAGTCGTCAATAGTCGGGTCGCCGGTCAGCGCCTTGCGGGCTACCTGGGCGATATGGTTGCGGCCGATCCAGAATAGGACGAAGATGAGGGCGAGATATGCGCCGGAGCCCTGCTCGTAGGAGAACGGGAAGCCGGGGTCCTGACGCAGGCCGAAGATGTCGGCAAGGGTCTCCACGAGTGGCTGCATGAGGAAGGAGAACCACGTGCAGAAGAGCAGGTCGGGGGAGACGAAATAGGCCAGGCCGAGGACCTGAGGGCGATAGAAAAAGCGGACGTGGTTGAAGTTCGTCCACGGGGCCTCAGTGAAGATTCCGCCGATGCGGTAGTAATCGAGCAACGCGGTCACTGATGGGTTGAAGGAGTGCATCACATTGAGCGTGTGATGTATGAATACCAGCACGATGGCGACCCAGACGAGGGGGTTGCGGAAAAAGGCAACGTGGGAGCCGGGGGCCTCCTTCTCGACGAGGCTTATCGGTATCAGCAGCAGCGGGAAGCGCAGCCGCTCCTTGTCAACCCACTGGCTGCGGAACATGTTGACGAGGCATAGGCCGGTGAAGAAAATCAGCGACATCAGGATGGTCCACATGCCCAGTGGGTAGAGCCACGGTTTCCACGGGACAGCGCCGGCGTCACTGCCCTCGTACATCTGGCGGATCAGTTCCGCGTCATGCGGGTAGTACCAGTTGGGCAGTTCGGCGGTGATGCGGTCGAAGTTGTTCTGGGGTGTTGCGAAGTAGATGTGCGTGGTCATCCACGGCAGGAGCAGCTCGACGACACCGTAGGTAATCGGCGGAATACACAGCACGAGAAACATGAAGATGATGACGAGTTCCTTCTTCTTCAGGGATTTCCTGAAAAAGGCAGCAAGGGGTGCCCCAAGCCCGATGATTACTATCATGGCGAAGATGGCGGGGACCGGGGGCGTGGAAAGCGCGTAGATATTCCCACGGCCCTCGATCATGCCGGACTGGTGCATCCATAACATGGAAAGGAGCCCGAAGACGACTGCAATGATGATTGCGCGTAGAGTCAATTGATTGCCTCGCTTGTGTCTGCAGGAGTGTCGCGAAACCCATGGCGTCCGTCAGGCGGCTTCATGGAGACGCCCCGCTTGCGGTCAGCCTGATGTGTCACGAAGCCACGAAGATGTCGGCTCCGCTCCCATGCCTCGGGCTTGCGCACAGGCAGATCGAGATGCAGGGGCTCCAACACCGGTGCGATGATTGTCCCCGCGAACCGCCGTGACCAAGCTGCACACTCGCGGTTCGCAGTATTCTTGCCGGTGGAGTATTCGCTGCGACGGAGGCAATATCCTTCCTGTTGTGCGGGGCGAGGCCTGGGGCACTTAGAGGCCGGCGGAGCTGAGGAAGTCGGTGTCGGCGAGGATGTCGGGAGTATCTCCGGTGCGGATGATGGCGCCGGCCTTCAGGACCACCACGCATGTCCTCAAATGCTATTGACTTATCCTATGTCTGAGATGGCTGGTCACCTCAAGTTGATTTGGTGGACTCATTCCCGCCAGGGCCGACAGCCTGGCGCACAGAATCCAGCAGTCGTTGAGCAAACCGGAGCGCGTCGGCAGCTTCGTCTCCTGTTGGTGGCACCTCCTCGGGATAGCGCGAGGCGACGGCATGTTGGTTGAGCGTCCTCAGGCCGTCTTGAGGCGGTTGTTCACCGCCGCGCTGCTCGATGAGGGCACTGAGGGAGAGCAGAGAGTGCGTTCTTGGGATGTCTTCCTCGCCGAGCCATGCCAGATAGGCCTTGAGGGCTTTCTCGGCGGCTTGCTGTGCATGGAAACAGACAGCGGCAGGGAAGCTCTGCGGAAGGAGCACGACGGCAACCTGGAAATCTTTGTCGGCGTAGGCCATCCATGCTTGATAGGACGCACGGCCTTCGTCAGGCGGCTTCATACAGACGCACCCCCTTGCGGTCAGCCTGACGTGTCACGAAGCCGCGAAGATGTCGGCCGCGTTCCCATGCCTCGGGCGTCCGCACGAGCAGATCGAAGTGCAGGGGGGCCAACACCGGCTCGATAATTGTGCCCAGGCTCACCGCCAACCGGATGGGAGAAGCCGTGTCTGTCACCACTAACAGGTCCACGTCACTGCCTTCTTGCTGCCGGCCCTCCGCAGACGAGCCGAACAGGATGATGAGCTGAGGGTTCGCAGCCTCCACGATGCGTCGCACCGTCTCTTTCAGCTTGTGTTGAAGCTCAGGCGGCAAGGCTGCAATGTCAGTTGCCATGGTTGGTTACCTCCCTCGGGAGAACTCGGTCTCGCACGAAGACGCGCTGCCCCGCGAACCGCCGTTACCAAGCTGCTCACTCGCGGTTCGCAGTATTCTCGCCGGTAGAGTATTCGCTGCGACGGAGGCAATATCCTTCCTGTTGTGCGGGGAGAGGCCTGGGGCACTTAGAGGCCGGCGGAGCTGAGGAATTCGGTGTCGGCGAGGATGTCGGGAGTATCTGCGGTGCGGATGACACTGCCCGCCTTCAGGACCACGGCATCCGGACAGAGTCGGTCAACGAGGTCGAGGTCATGGCTGGCAACGACGAGGGTGGCGCTCAAGGAGTCAAGCAGGGCGATGAGGGCGCGGCGGCCTGCCGGATCGAGGCCGGCAGAAGGCTCGTCAAGCACGAGGATGCGATTCTCGGTGACGAGGACGGAAGCGATGGCGATGCGCTTCTTCTGGCCGATGCTGAGGTTGATGGGATGCTTATCGGCATATTGGCTCATGGCGACAGTGGCGAGGGCCTCGGCGACCCGCGTCCGCACCGTCTCTTCGTCGTAACCTGCATTGACGGCGGCATACGCCACCTCGTCGAAGACAGTCGGCATGAAGAGTTGGTCGTCAGGATTCTGGAAGACCAGGCCGACCTGGCGCCGGATGGCGGGGAGGGTGGCATCAGTGAGTTCCTGGCCGAGGATTCTCACCGTGCCCTGGCCGTGGAGCAGCCCGTTGAGATGGAGCATGAGAGTTGACTTGCCGGCACCGTTAGGGCCGATGAGTGCGACGCGGGCGGTCCGAGGCACCGCCAGGTCTATCCCGTCGAGGGCGAGCGTGCCGTCGGGGTAGCGGAAGCTTAAGCCGGTAACCTCGATGTCTAGAGTAGAGTCAACCATGCGAGCGCCACCAGAGATATGATGAGTGCGATGCCTTCGAAAAGAGTGATGCTGCGGTAGTGAGAGAGCGGGATGCGGCCGGCATAGCCACGGGCGCAGAGCGCAAAAGCCTGTGTCTCGGCGCGGCGGGCCAGACGGATGATCAGCACCTGCGCCATCGCCGCGGCGACTTTCACGGCCCTCATTCCTCCGACCGCGCCACGGGCATCGCGAGCGCGCATCATGCGACGCAGCTCGGCGGCTATGGAGTCGAGCCCCCTGAGCATCAGGTAGCAGAGACTGACCAACTTCGCCGGCAGGTGCAGAGCCGTCAGTCCGGCGAGCAGATCGCGCTGCGAGAGCCGCTCCGCAAAGGCCGTGGTGAGCAGCACGATCAGGGTGGACTTGATCAGCAGAGCGAGTATGAACCAGGTGCCGTGGTGGGGAACCTCACGGCCCCACAGTGGCAGTTGGATGGTCTCGGTTTCGGCGTCAATCGGGATGATGAGCAGAAGCAGGAAGCAGAAAAGCGCGAATGAGATGATCGGGAGCAGACGGTTGAGCCTGCGCAGCGGCGTGCGGGTGAGCAACCATGCGGAGAGAGTGATGGCGGCCAGTGCGGCGAGTGCGAGGAGGCGGCCCACATTCACGACCGCACAGGCAGCGATAAGAACGGCGAGTAGGGCCAGCCAGAATGCCGGGCTGAGAATCGTGTCACGGAGTTGGGGGATGACTTGAGCCGGTGAGTGGGTGGTGTCAGGACTCACTGGGTCGGAATCTCCTCGAGGAGTTCCTCGTCGGTCATGTCCTGGATGAGTGCCGCTCCGGCCTCATCGTTTTTTGCGTGCATCTCCGCGACGGCCCGCTCCATGGCCTCGGGCCGCAGGCGCAGGGCAAGGCTATCGCCGGTGTCGCGATTGGTGAAGATGGCACGCACGCGGTTGGAGATGTGGTGATGGATATTCTGCTTGCCGAGGGTGCAGCCGGTGGCGTACTGGATGCCGTCGAGGAGACACGAGACGGGCGTCGCGGCCGGGCACCAGGCGTGAGCCTCGATTCCGAAATGCGGATTGGCCTTGAGCTTGCTCAGGGCGTATCGGCCCATGCGCATTCCTGCGAAGGCCCAAGGGCCGAGGTGACCGTGCAACGCCTTGAGCAACTTAACGTCGTCAGTATGATCCTGGGATGATTGGCACATGTAGGTTCATTCGCTTTCTGTCGGCATAGGAGACTGGCGTCGGCCGATCATGCTGGTCCGCTCAATAGCATACACGGCAGCCGGCACAACCGTCAACAGGATGACGATGCCGGGCAGAGAGGCGACCGAACCGGCTATGGCGTACTCGTAGATGCCCCGGTGAATTCCGATTAGAGGCAGGATGGCTACGACGCCACCGATGCCGACGACGCGTGAGGCAATCAGCGCTGTGAGGGACGAGGGCCAGATGCCGAGTCGCCAGTGGCGCAGAAGACTTGCGACAGCGCCGATGGTGGCCAGTTCGAAGACCATGATGACGGCCACCGGCGGGGGAGGCATACCGGTAAAGACCATCGAGAGTACGGGCGCGAGTATGCCGACGAGCAGAGCCACCTCCCATGAGGCCAGCAGCCCCAGCGCGAGGATGGGATAATACATAGGGAGAAACAATGATCCGAGCCCGCCCCCCAGCGCATGGAAGGCAATGGGTATGACGATGGCGAGGGCACCGAAGAGTCCGCCGAGTGCGAGGTCCCGGGCCTCAAACAGGCGGCGCCGACTCTCGGACAGCGCCGCCACTGTCTTTTCCTGGCTGCCCTCAGTTGACATCATAGGCGGTATCCCAGTACTTGCGCCAGATGCTCTCGGCTACGGCTATGTCGGCGGGATCAAGTATGTTGCCGTTCTTGTCACACGGGTTGCCGCTACTGTCAACATGGTCGGTGCTGCTGTGGAAATTGCTCGGGTCCAGCCACTTGGCATGGCCGTCACAGAAGAGAACATTGGAGCCATTATTGTGAATGCGGCATACTGCCCAGAAACAAAGTGCATCGCCCCGGTATAAACCGACAGGTCCTAGCGGAGGGCCGGCCACGCACTGATCCCATTCTACGGTAAATATCTTGTAGCTGGGAGATGCGATTTCGGCGAGTGCCTTGCCGTCAACGCCGGCAACCACTGGGTCGCAAGTGGGAGTGAACGCGGGCGCTCCAATGTTGAGCCCGTGACCGTAGTACCAGTCGAGTTCCTTGCGGCTCGGGCATTTCCACATTTCGTGGTTCTTGATGTAGGGATCGAGCTTGGTCTTCCACTCCTGGGCGGTGACCATGGTTTCGTCATAGTCGTCGGCATACATTAGAGCGGCGAGTCCGTGCTGCTTCATGTTAGATAAACAGGTTGTCTGGCGGGCCTTCTCACGAGCGCGGGCAAAGACGGGGAAGAGTATCGCGGCGAGGATCGCAATGATTGCGATGACCACGAGGAGTTCGATGAGCGTGAAGCCACGTGTGCGCTGTATCATTGTGTGCCCTCCGGCATGTTGTAATTGGTAGCACGATATGGCATATCGTAGCACGCAAGCCGGGTAGTGTCAAGGCCAAAATAGCGTCCCCAGGAACAGGTGCGGAAGCCGAACACACGAGCAGCGAAAACGGGCGACTCCAACCGCCACGTGCCTATGAACGGTTGCACACCACCATCGCCTCGGCCTATACTAGGGGACAAGTGGGGGCTGACTGTGAGGATCGAGCAGGCCGGTGAGAAAAGGGAAGAATAGCGCGATAAAAGTGGCCAAGAGCGGCGGCCACAAGCTTTTTGAGCAGGATCGCGAGACCGCAGCCTATGTCGCCGAGATGCTTATGGACCGCGAAGATAACGGCATGGACGCTGTCGGCAAGTACCCGACGAAGTTCGATGCGTGGAACCCGTTGAGCTTATAGCTTGCAGCGGCGGAGATAGAGAATGCTATCGCGCAGCTTCCTGAGCAGGCTGTTGAGGACACGGACTACTGCCAGGCTAAGGTGCGCGAGTTCGCCAAGGCACAGCTTGCGACACTGCTGCCGCTGGAGACGGAAATCCGTCCGGGCGTAATTCTCGGTCACCAGCACATCCCGGTGAACCGCGTAGGGAGCCATATTCCGGGCGGCAGATACCCGATGTTCAGGTCAGCCTAGATGAGCATCATTCCGGCGAAGGTAGCCGGTGAAAGGACAGGCTACTACGCGGCAAAGATTAACGCGATGGCGAAGGCGGGAGCGGACAGGATCTACGTGCTGGGCGGCGTGCCGGCGATGGCAGCAGGGATGAGACGGGGCTTAACCTGCTCGGCCTCATGGCGTATGGCCGCTCTCCACGGGAGGATTGTGAGTTCGTCGCGATTCCTCAAAACCGTCACCTGACCCCTGAGGATTGCGATGTCGAGGCCTTCCTGCCGGTGGTGCTTGCGAGGTATGGCGCATAGAGATATAGTACCCCCAACAGCGTGGCGGTTGTGGGGGATCAACTTAGAACGAGGGAAGCGCAAATGGCCGTCATAACGGAAAGCCGATGCGAGAGCCGCGCACTACCGGCGAATGGAATGAAGCTGCCGGCGCGGATCGAGAACCTGCGGGACCGAGCGCTGAACGAGGAATGGGGGGAGATAGCGGATCGGGCGGCGATGGTGGAGGCGGTCTTTGAGGCCAATCGCAGAGAGCCCCGCAAGCTGCAGATCGCGCGTGCATTGGAGGCCGTGTGCGAGCAGATGCCGGTGCGAATCGCGGAAAACGAACTGATTATCGGGAAGCGCACGGTGCGCGGCTACCCGGAACATGAGGAGGCGGTCGCTGCAGGTTCAGCGGAGCCCGGATACATGATCGCTGACTACCCTCGGGCTATCAACGAGGGCTTTGTGGCGATCGTTGAGGATTTGGGGCGACGTCTCGGAAACTATGACGAGGCGCACCCGGCGCACATCGAGCATCTGGACAGTCTGCGGGCGATGATCGTTTGCTGTGAGGCGGTGCTGAGGCTGGCGGAGAGACATGCGGAGGCCGCCGAAGAGTTGGCCGCTGATTGCGGTAACGAGGAGCGGAAGAGGGAGCTTGTCGAGCTTGCACGGATCTGCCGCAAGGTTCCGGCGTATCCTGCCGAGAGCTTCCATGAGGCCGTGCAATCCTTCTGGTTGACACACCTGGGGGTGTATCTGGAATGTGAAAGTGTGGCCTTCTCGCTGGGGCGCATGGATCAGTATCTGTACCCGTTCTATGAGGCGGACGTGGAGGCCGGGCGCATCAGCAGAGAAGGGGCGCTGGAACTCATCGAGTGCCTGTGGGTGAAGATATACGAAAACGTACACGGCCAGATTGGTCACGTGCAGACCCTGACCGTAGGCGGCATCACCCCGGATGGTCAGGATGGCGTGAATGAGCTGACGTATGTGATGCAGCAGGCCTCGCGGGAGTTGCAGAATGTGGGGCCATCGGTGGCCAGCCGCATCTATAGCGGGACGCCGGATGAATACCTGCGCTACATCCTCGAGACTCTGCACATGGGCCGGTATATGCCCCAGGTGTATAACGATGAGCAGATGGTCCCTGCGCTGATGAGTAAGGGGGTACCGCTGGAGGACGCGCGCGAGTATGGGCTGATCGGCTGCCACGAGCCGACGATTTGCGGGAAAGGGTACTTCCGTTCGGCCTCGTGGCCCGGGTATGTATGCTTTGAGGAGTGGCTGGAACTGGCGCTCGGCAACGGCCACACGCTGGATACGGGCGAGAAACGCGGGCCGCAGACCGGTGAGCCGGAGGAACTGGGGAGCTTTTCGGATCTGTACGATGCGTTCGTGAAGCAGATGGCTCACGGAGTGCGCCGGAGCGTGACCACGGCGAGCCGCGGTGAAGTGGTAAAGCGAACGATGACACCCCGCCCGATGATGTCGGCGCTGACACGCGGGTGTGCGGAGAAGGCAATGGACTTCACCGAGGGCGGCGCTCTGTACAACATGAGCGGCTTCCAGGCGTTCGGTATCGGCACCTGCGCCGACTCGCTGGCTGCGATCCGCAAGCTCGTCTTCGATGAGGATCACCTGAGCCTGGGAGAGTTGGTGGAGATCCTGCGTGACAACTGGGAGGGCCACGAAGAACTGCGGATGAGGGTGAAAAGGTCTGCGCTGCACTTCGGGAATGATCTTGACGAGGTGGACATGTTGGCGGCGCGCATCGTCAAGTCGCTGGAAGAGCAGATCGGGAAGTACCGCAACATTCGTGGGGGCGCCTTCATCCTCGGTCTTTGGAGCTTCTGGCAGCACGTCTATCGGGGGCAGGAAACCGCGGCCTCCGCCGATGGGCGGAAGCACGGTGAGATGCTGAGTCACTCCATGGGACCGACTGCGGGAACGGCGCTCGGGGGGCCGACGGCAGCAATCCGGTCAAGTGCGAAGATTGACACTTCGGGGCTGGCCAATGGCGGTTCGCTGATGTTGGAGTTCCAGCCTCGGGTGCTAGGCAGCGCTGCCGGGATTGGCGGCGTCATCAGTCTGATTCGGACCTACTTCGCGCTGGGCGGTATCCAGTTGCAGCTTAGTGCGGTAACCGCCGAGGAACTCCAGGCGGCAGTGGCTGACCCGGAGCGCTACCGCCATCTGGTCGTGCGCGTGGCGGGCTATTGCGACTACTTCACGCGCCAGGCACCGGAGCGGCAGGCCTTCATCATCGCGCGCGAGAAACACGGCCTCAGTTAGCCGCGCAGTTCGGGTGGAATCAGGAAGCGCAGCTCGGCCTGCCCCGCCGTGACGAACTCACAGCTCACCAGCGCGATGGCGGCCTTTTTCATCTCGACTTGCCCGCCGATGAGTCGGCCAATGACTTCGCTGAAGTCGGGCTCGTGGCCGACGAGGAGAACGCTTGGAGGATCGTCGAGTTCATTCAGGAGCTGTACGAGGCCGGTGACGGTTAGCAGGCCGCCGCTGAGCCGCGCGTCGGCGATCATCCCGACGCCCAGCTTCTTGGCAATCGGCTTGGCAGTCTGACTGGCACGCAGCAGTGGGCTGGAGACGATGACCTCGAAGCTGATCCCGTTCTTGGCGAACCACTTGCCGGCCTTGCGGGCCTGCTTGCGCCCCTTCTTTGTGAGTGGGCGCTCAGCGTCGGTCTGGTCGGGCGCTGTGTCCTCGGCTTCACCGTGGCGTAGGAAGTAAATGTCCATGTCTTGCCCCCTTGTGGAGTTGCTTGTGTGTGCTATCTAACGCGTGCGATCTCAATGTTATCCCCGATGTCATATTTCCAAACGGAAACAAGCTTGCCGGCGTAAGGCCTGAAGGGCTATTTGCGCCTGTCTATCACGTTCTTCTCGAGGCCGGTGTAGGACATATCCGCGACGATGAGCGCCTCGACTTCTGCACCGATGCGGAGGCCGATACGCTTGCGCTGCTTGTATTTGCGGCGGGTGTCCACGATGCGGTTGCGGCGCAGCACGACATCGCTAGCAGTGCCGTTGAGGTCTATGGCTACGCATTCGCCTCGCTTGCCGCTGTCCACGATGAGGTTGTCCTCGAAAATGTTGCGGTGGGGGTCACGCTTGCCGTCCGGATGTCGGCGGAAGTAGATGCCGACTTCGCCGCTGCGACGGATGACGTTATGGCGCACCAGGTTGTCGGTGTCGCGATGGCCGATTGAGATGCCGTACTTGCCACAGTCCTCGATGAGATTGTCCTCGGCGATACCGTGCTCGACGCCCCAGCAGAAAAACAGGCCCTGACTGGCGCCGCTAATGGTATTGTTGGTGATGACGGGCCTCTGCGATCCGCTGCCGGGATGGAGGCCGAGATCGGCGTTGTTGAGCGAGCGGCAACCATCAATAGTGATGTCGTGGCAGACCTGCCAGCTTATGCCGTCGCCGTCATAGTCGCGGGCGGTGACGTCGCGGACGAAGATGCGGTTGCAGTCCTCAATAAAGATGCAGCCTCCGTAGTTGCCGTTGAGGTTGTCGTTTTCTGCGCGGTTACCGTCAATGCAGAGGCTCTCGATGGTCACATCGTTGACGTAATCGCCGGTGATGACCGGAAAC
>Ga0180432_10011732_pt1 | contig 10294 bp, 7 predicted proteins | sample SS_ome_10_FD_132414 | JGI IMG/M metagenome (GOLD analysis project Ga0180432, IMG submission 132414) | Hypersaline lake sediment archaeal communities from the Salton Sea, California, USA - SS_1_MS_2 metaG | ecosystem: Environmental > Aquatic > Non-marine Saline and Alkaline > Hypersaline >...
ATGCTGGATCACCGCATGACCGAGATTTTCCATCCTTTCCCGGTTGCTGATCCTCCGGGAAGCGTTCCCGCCGGAAGCGTTCTCAAGAGGGGGGTTCCCGTTGGATGTGTTTTCGCCGGTTTTGGGCTGAACTGCATTCCCTTCCCGGGCCGTAAGATACTGGTGGGCTGCCACATATGCTGTTCCGTTATAAGAAATGCGCATCAGCTCTTCATCCAGGGGGGTATTTCCCTTACAGGTCACGGTGATGGGTTTCATGGCAGTTGTGTTGTGTTCTGTGCCAAAGGAAACAACAAATCCATGTTCATAGAAATATGCGCTATACTCCTTCAGTTTTTCATAACTGTTCCTCAGGGGAATAAACTCGATGGAATGAATGTTCCGGTCTTCGAGAACTTTCCGTAATTGCTCCGGATCGGCCTCAAATTCTGTGACCCGGCCTCCGGCACCATCCAGCAATAAGGGATAGGTGGGAATCCCGCCCGCATCCCTGATCAGTTCCAGAATATCATCCAGGGAGAGGAATGCGCGCTCATCCTCAGGGACAAAGGCCGGTGCTCCCGATTTTAGCAATCTGGCCCTCAGTTCATCTTCCAGTCCAGCAATGTCATCCCCATGCACTTCCCAAGGATCCCCCCCGTAGACCTTCCGGAGTAACCGGTCAAAATGGGTATCGTTTTCGGCCTTTTCCTCCAGCTTCAGACGCATGGCCTTGGCCACATGCCTTTCACGGAGCAGACTGAAAGCGTGGTGCTGCATGATCTCATCCACCGACAGAGTAATTTCCACACCCTGTTTGAAAAGCCATCCGTTCAGAAGATCGATCATCTCTGCAACCTGCCTGTTGCTCTCTTCAACCACCCTTTCCAGCTTTTTCTGCTGGTCCTCCGGCAGATTTACCGGATAGGCAAGCCCCTTACCGCTGATATAGGTCCGTCCCGGATTGTTGGGATCATTGACGCGGATTCCATTCCTCTGCTCCTCCCTGCTGATCCCGATCAACTCAATATTCAACAAGGGGAATACTCCATGTTTCATGCAGACCCTGATAAATTCATTATATCCGTCGGTCACATAAAAATCATTGATCCCCAGCACCCTCACATCCTCTTTGGCAGCCATTTGAACAGATTCTTCTATGTCCTGAAAAGCGCTGAACGAATAAGGGGTATGGATATGGTTGTTGACCTTTAATGGAGGATCCGTACCCCGGTATGGATACAATTTCAGAAGTTTTTCCTTTCCGGGAAATTTTGTCAGCCAGTTCATCCCGATCACTTTTTTTACCCAGCTTTTTTACCTACTCACCCAGCCTGCTGCGGCGGAGTTTTTCACCGGTGGTAAAGTTATTGGTTGTCTGATGATTTTTCAAAGGTATGATTCTTTCATGGATGGCATCCACGATCCAGGAAGCCTGTGGAAAGAAATAATCTTCCAGTTCGTATGCCGGGGTGATCCAGTTCCTTGACCCGATCACCACAGGCGGTGCGTCCAGGTCATCAAATCCCAGTTCCGTGATATGCTGTGCCATGTCATTCAGATAGGAGCCCCTTTCACAGGCATCACTCACCAGCACGATGCGGCCTGTTTTTTTCAGTGATTTCAGGACCGGTTCATAATTGAATGGCACGAGCGAGCGAGCATCGATAATTTCCGTGGACAGTCCGTACTTCTCTTCCAGCAGGTCGGCCGCTTCCACCACCCTGTACAGGGTGGCACCGATGGAAAGGATGGTGATGTCCTCTCCCTCCCTTTTAATATCCGGTTCCCCCAGGGGGATCTCATAATACCCTTCAGGTACCCCACCTTTGTGAAACTGTTCCCCCACCCCGTATATGCGCTGGCTCTCAAAAAAGACCACCGGATCCGTACCCTGGAGGGCGGCATTCATCAATCCTTTGGCATCATAGGGAGTGGCCGGGAATACCACCTTGATCCCGGGAATATGTGCCACCAGGGATGACCAGTCCTGGGAGTGCTGGGCCCCGTACTTGGATCCAACAGAAACCCTGAGCACAACCGGCATGCTGATCAGGTTCCCGCTCATGGACTGCCATTTGGGAAGCTGGTTGAACACCTCATCGCCCGACCTGCCCAGGAAGTCACAGTACATGATCTCGGGGATCACCCTTCCCCCGCACATGCCATATCCCGTGGCTGTACCCACAATGGCTCCTTCTGAAATAGAGGTATTGAACAGGCGGTGGTAAGGCAAAGCTTCGGTAAGGCCCCGGTAAACCGCGAAGGCCCCTCCCCAGTCCCGGTTCTCCTCCCCGTATGCAATCAGTGTGGGATCCTGGTAAAAACGGTGGATAATGGCTTCAAAAATCCCGTCCCTTAACTGGTACTGTTTCATGGAAGAAAAAGGTTTTCCGTTCTGATCAAAGGCGAACCGTTCCTTTTTGGCGATCTGTTTTACCCTGGGATTCTCCTCCAGGGGCATATTCACCTCCGGTTCACGTTCCTCCATCCGGTCCACCGATCCATCGGAGAACATCATCTCCCCGATCAGTCCGGGATGGGCCACCAGGTCCATGCGCGGAGAAACCTTGTCGTCAGTGGACAGCTTAAAGGTCCTCAGGATCAACTGGCCGGTCTCCTCCGCCATCCGGTCAAGCAGGGACTGGTCTGCTACTTCGGCCTTTATCAGCTCTTCTCCGAAAGAGATGATGGAATCGACCGATTCCCAGGCCTCGATCTCCTCCCTGGAACGGTAAGATGAAGAGTCCGAAGGAGAATGGCCGCTGAAACGGTAGGTAAGCACATCCAGGAAAACGGGACCCTTCTTTTTTTTGATCAATTTCATCTTTCGCTCGTAGGCATCGATCAGGGCCAGCGGATTATAGCCGTCCACCCTTTCCGCATGCATGTTCTCGCGATTCAGGGCGGCACCCACCCGGGCTGCAACGGAATAGCCCATGGTCTCCCCACAGGTCTGCCCTCCCATCCCGTACTGGTTGTTCATGATGTTGAAAATAATGGGCAAACCTCCTTTCATGTCACCTCCCCACAGCTCGGTGTACTGGTCCATGGTGGCAAAGGTCATTCCTTCCCAGACCGGTCCGCATCCCAGGGAAGCATCCCCTATATTGGCCACCACGATGCCCGGTTTCCTGTTCACCATCTTGTAAAGGGCCGCTCCCACGGCGATATCCCCTGAACCACCTACGATGGCATTGTTCGGATAGATCCCGAACGGGGTGAAAAAGGCGTGCATGGAACCACCCAGTCCCTTATTAAAACCTGTTTCCCGGGCAAAGATCTCTGCCAGGGTGCCATAGGCAAGGAATTTGATAGCCAGTGATTTCACATCACCTTCGTGCCCCTTCTCAACAATGGAGAGGATACGCCCGTCAAAATAACCCTTCATGATCTCCATGAGCCTCTCATCATCCAGCTTCTCAATGGCAGAAAGGCCTTTTGCCAGGATCTCCCCGTGGGAGCGGTGCGATCCGAAAATATAATCATCCACGCCCAGGTGGTAGGCCATCCCCACTGCAGCAGCTTCCTGTCCGATGGAAAGGTGTGCGGGCCCCGGATGGGTGTAGGAAATACCTTGGTATTCACCTTTTGTCTTGACCTCATTGAGCATCGATTCAAACTCCCTGATGATCAACATATCCCTGTAAATCCTGATCAAATCGTCCCGTGAGAAACGGGAGAGTTCCTCCTTCATTGATTTGTCGTAGGCATTGATGGGGATCGAACCCAGTTTCAATGTCCTGGATTTCCTCACTTCCTGCGGATTGATGAATTGCGTTTTTGGCATCTTGACATAAAATTTTAGAATCTTGTTGTTATGTGTTTATGGTACCCCTGATCACGGTCCGGAACGGGTTATTGGATCAGCTCACCGGACAGGTTCTCTATTTCATTTTTGATGGCAGCCAGGAAAAGGGTGGCCGGACCTCCGTCCAGGGCCCTGTGGTCATAGGTGAGCGAGAGTCCGATGAAGGGCTGGAATCCGAAGGATCCGTCTTCAAGTACGGCCGGTCGCTGTATGATGGTATTCACCCCCAGGATGGCCACCTGGGGTAGGTTGATGACCGGGGTGAACATCTCCACCCCGTAATTGCCCAGGTTGGATACGGTGAAAGATGCAGCTTCGGGGGAAAGCAGGTCAGGGGATATGCTTCCTCTTTTGGCATCCCCGGCCAGGGCTTTCAGCTGCGAGGAAAGACCCGGAAGGGAATAATCATCGGCATGAGGAAGCACAGGGACCATCAATCCCCTTTCTGTATCCACCGCCAGCCCCAGGTTGACCTGATGAAATTTCCTGATCCTGTCTCCCAAATAATGGGCATTGGCATCCGGGAATTGCTTCAGCGCACGGATCAACGAATAACAAACCATGTCATTCAGGGTGATGTCGTAACCGTATCCCTCCTTGATCCTTCCCTTGACCAGTTTCCTGAGCTGTAGCATTTTTGAAGCATTGGCACTGAGATGGTGGGTCAGCTGTGCGGAATTCTGAAGCGAGCGGAACATGGCTTCTGAAATGATCTTCCGCATTTTGCTCAGGGACTCATCCGTGTAAGTACCCTCCCCGGCAGAATATGCCGCTTCTTCCCTGGCAGCACCGGCCTCTACCAGGTCCCTGGAGGTAATCCTTGTTTGGGGGATTTTGCCTTCACCGGGAACGGCAAGACCCTCTTTTTCCATCTTTTTCTGTGCAAGGGGGGTCATCCTTTTGCCGTCCCTGATCTCCTGAAGGATATCACGCTCAATGATCCTGCCCCCGGGTCCTGTACCGGATACAGATGCAACAGGAACCCTTTTTTCCCTGGCCAGTCTGCGGGCCCTGGGAGAAATCCTGGTCCTTCCCTCTTCTGCGGTCTCAGGAGGGCCGGTAAAGCTTTCTGCGGATTTGGTGCCGGAAGGTTCGGTTTTTTCAGGAATTTTTCCGGCAGGGCCTGTTAAGCCAGGGCCTGTTTTGTCATGCTCTGTATCGGCAGGCGTGCTTTCGGCTTTTCCGGATTCTGCTTCCTTCGGAGCTGCACCTTCTTTGCCTTCTGGAATAAATTCCTCAAAGGATTCACCTTTCTCACCGATCACAGCCGTGTTTTCAAGCACGGGTACCTCATCCCCCTCTTCAAAAAATCGGGCCAGCAGGATCCCGTCCACAGGGGATTCCTCCTCGAAAGCTGCCTTGTCTGTCTCATAGGAAAAAAGCAAATCTCCCCGGGAAACCGGATCACCCTCATTTTTATACCATTCTGTGAGGATACAGCTTTCCACGGATTGCCCCTGCCTGGGCATTTTTACTGCAGTTGCCATAGGATCTAAACTTGTATATACAAGAACAAATATAACACTTAATTCCTATTTAGAAAAATAATTCACACATTTTGGAATATGTGTATATTAATTAATTGTTATTAAGGTATCTAATAATAATTTCCCTGAAGTCATTTTGACATTAATGAATCAATACTTATATTTACAATTATTATCACTTATTATGATAAATCAGCAATTATTTCCGATGGCATACAAGGAAATACCTCAATACCGCAGACTTTATGAACAGCTTCGGGTGATGATCGAAGATGGCACCTTCAGCGAGGGCGATCTGCTTCCTTCTGAAAATGAGTTGTGTGCGGCTCATCATTTAACCAGACCTACGGTGAGAAAAGCGCTGGATATGCTGGTTCATGAAGGTTTTATCCTGCGCAAACAGGGTAAGGGAAGTATCGTGAAAGGAAAACCCAAAGGGATCGGGATCCTTTCCCTGACCGGAACAACTTCAGCTATTGGCAGGGACAATCTGACCACCCGCATTATTGAAAAACCGCGGATCAGGAGCTGGACAACTGCCTTCGGCTTTGAGCTCACCGAAAAAGAAAAAAGCATCGGGTGCATCTACATGGAGCGGCTCAGACTGATCAATGAGGTTCCTGTTTTTTATGACATCACCATGATTCCCAACCTGAACCTGCCCCGGTTCACCTCCAGAAGCTTTGAGAACAGGTCCCTTTTTGAGATCCTGAGAAAACATTACCAGATCCAGGTAACCGGCGGAGAACAGAAGATACTCGCCATCAAAGCGGACAAGAAGATCCAGGAGCACTTCGGGATTACCAGGAACCACCCCATTCTGCGGCTTGACCGTAAAATGGAAACCAACAGGCTGGGATTCTCGTTTTACAGCCAGGTATACTGCAATACAGAAAACTACAGCCTGACAGGAAGGTTCTGACATTCCGGGATGTGCAGGTTCGGGATTAGATCACCGGGAGTTTCCAGGGGGTACGGTAGGTTGCCCTGGCAAGCTGCCTGGCCTCCTCATCACCCTTTATCTTCCCCCTCTCCCCATCCCAGTATATCTTGCGGCCGGTCCTGTAGGCGATATTACCCAGCTGGGCAAACCGGGCGATGTGCCCGCCGATCTCCATAGCGGCATTTGGGGTCTTGCTGGTTTTCATGCATTGAAGAAAATTCACCACATGGCGATCCAGTCCGCTTTCCCCGGATCGTGGTGTCAATGGGACTACTTCCATTTTCGGCTGTCCCTGTGACATCTCCGGGATCACTTCCCAGCCCTTTCTGTCCACCACCAGGGTCCCGTTCTCCCCGATAAAGGCCACCCCATGTGCCCTTCCGTAATTCCCCCGGCCGATCCCAAGGGTGGATTCCCAGATCAGTCCGAAATTGTCGAATTCATAGATGGCAAACTGGGTGTCTGGAGTTTGCCGGGCATCATCCGGGAAGGCATATTTACCTCCCGATGACATCACCGAATTGGGAACATACTGGTTCATCCCGTATAACGCATAGTCCAGCAGGTGAACTCCCCAATCGGTCATGAGGCCCCCGGCATAGTCCCAGTACCAGCGGAAGTTGAAATGAAAGCGGTTCCTGTTGAAGGGACGCAAGGGGGCAGGCCCCAGCCAGAGATCGTAATTAACTCCTTCGGGAACGGGTTCATCCGGCAGCACAGGAACCCGCGATTTCCAGTCCAGGTATACCCATGCTTTCACCGTCCGGATCCTGCCCAGCCTTCCGCTGTGCACAAAATTCACCGCATCCTGCCAGTGCGGGTCGCTTCTCTGCCACTGGCCCACCTGGACCACCCGGCTGTAACGGGCCTGGGTCCTGATCATGATATCGCATTCCTCGATGGAGTTGGCAATGGGCTTCTCCAGGTACACATCCTTTCCTGCCTGGCATGCTTCCACCATGGGCAGGCAGTGCCAGTGATCCGGTGTTCCGATAATCACTGCATCCAGGTCCTTGTTTTCCAGCAATTTTCTGTAATCTCCGCATAGCTTCGGGGCTTCCCCCTGCAGCTTCTCTGTCTCGGATGCCCTTTTCTCCAGCACATTGCGATCCACATCACACAGGGCGATGCATTTCACTCCTTCGTTTTTCAGGAACGATCGAAGGTCGGACATTCCCATCCCATTCACCCCGATCGCACCGACCAGGATCCGGTCATTGGCTCCCGGGATGGATGATGAAGCGGCAAACGCCCCTGGCATAAATGAAATAATGGAACTGCCTGCCGCAAAGGCCGAACTTTTCTGGATAAAGTCTCTTCGTTTCATTACAGGTCGATTTTCCCTAAAATTAGGAAAAATCATCAAAGTTTCAACCTTTGCCTGAGTTCACTGATCTTTCCCTGGGCCCATGGAGAGAAGAGTGCCAGAAGGGTCAAAAAGCCAATCAGCAGGATGATATAGAGCCTCTTTTTTTCTTCGGATGAAGAGAGGGTGGTACTGCGTTTACCCTTTCTGAAGAAAAAGTAAAGGATGGCAGCTACCAGGCTGATTATTATGGCTGTGATCATGATACAAATTTAACGCTTTTACCGCTCAATATCCATGGCTGCATAATATTTCGGAATAGAATTTGCAGTTGCTAAATTATCAATGCACCCTTTAAAACCACAGACCATGAAAGCATCCCATATTCCCCTGCATACAGTTATCTGTATTCTTATGTTCTCGCCCCTGATGGGACAGAAATCGATTTACAGCTTCCCCTTTGAAAATGATTTCCGGTTACCTTCCATGGATACCCGGATCGACCAGGATGAAATCTCAGCAACTTATCAGACCATGGGAAATCTGTATACCACCCAGATCACAGGGATCGGTGAGGATAAGATGGAACAAACCTCCGTGAGCTTTATTCCCGACACCAGGGTGGTGGATGCTGTCCGTTTGCTTCAGTTCTACATGGAGGAACAGCTGATCGCCCCGGGAGATGAAACCTCGGGAATGGTAGAAATGAGTATTATCTACTTTCATGAACGCAACCGCTTCAGCATTGGATCAGCCCTGGGGGTCCTTACCATCGGCATCGGTACGCTCTGCGGTATTCCCTTTTCCACGACGGTTACAGACGTGGAGATCAAAGCAACCTTCTATGACGCAGACAATCAGCTTGTTTCGGTACACAGGGGTGTAGGCCGGGGAAGAAAGCCCATGTCCATCTTCAGCGTTTCCACCCGGAAAGCCCACCAGAAAGCACTGAGGAAAGCCCTGCAGGAGCTGAATGCAGGAATCATGGGGGATTCAATCCTCATGGCAGTTCAGCTGCCCAGGTATACACATCCGTAAAAGAGTGTAAAGGAAGCTTTATTTATTCCGTGTTACTGGTTATATTTAACCCTGGTTAATATAATCTTCCCATGGTCATGAAATACAGCCATCCGCTTCCAAGGTTTGCATTCATTCTTGTCATTGCCTCTTTGTTTTCCTGTGCCGGTGAAAAGGCACCCGATCTGGAAGGCACCAGGCCAAACATTGTGTTTATCCTGGCTGATGATATGGGCTGGGCTGACCTGCCGGTCTACGGAAACCGTTTTAACGAGGCTCCCAGCCTGACCCGCATGGCAGAAAACGGCATCCGTTTCACCGATGCCTATGCTGCCTGCCCGGTCTGCTCGCCCACCAGGGCCAGCATCATGTCTGGACAATATCCCGCACACGTGGGGATCATTGATTTCATCACCGGACACTGGAGACCCAATGAAGAAGTAACGGTCCCCACCAACAGGACGCAATATCTTCCTGCTGAGATCATCACCCTGGGAGAGATCATGAAAAAAGCAGGATATGCAACGGGGTATTTCGGGAAATGGCACCTGGGAAGCAGGGAAGAACACTATCCGGGCAACCAGGGATTCGATGAGGTGAATGTGTACCAGGGAGGAGGATACTTTGATTATGCCGGCAGGATGAGTAATCCCATCGAAGTGGAACCCGGAACGGTGCTTTCAGAAGCCCTTACCGATCTCAGCCTGGATTTCATTGCAAAGCACAGGGAGGAGCCATTTTTCCTTTACCTGGCCCACTATGATGTCCATGTGCAGCTGGATGCCGATTCGGCCCTGATCCGGAAATACCTGGCAAAGGAACAAGTGGAAGGTTATCCCTGCAATGCGGTCTATGCGTCCATGGTGGAAAATGTGGACCGCAGCGTGGGCAGGATCCTGGATAAGCTGGAAGCGCTCGGTCTCTCGGACCATACAATGGTGGTCTTTTTCTCTGATAACGGCGGACTGGTGAGCCGTTTTGACCGGATCCCTCTGCTGGCAAAATCGAAACAGCATATTTATGAAGGGGATACGCTGCTCTATGTGGCCTCTTCCAATGCCCCCCTCCGGGCTGAAAAAGGGACCCTTTACGAGGGAGGCATCAGGGAACCCCTTATTATTTGTTGGCCAGGCATGATCCAACCGGGAACGGTAAGCGATGCGATTGTAACCAGTGTGGACTTCTATCCCACCTTCGCCAGTCTGGCCGGAGTCCCCCTGCCGGAAGAACAGGAATTTGACGGACAAAGCCTGCTTCCGGTTCTGGCGGGGGCCGAGCCGGAGGCCGACCGTGCCATATTCTGGCACTATCCTGTCTACCACCATGATAAGCCGGCTTCAGCCATCAGGAAAGGGGAATGGAAACTGATCCACTGTCTGACCGATTCCACAGCGAGGCTCTATAACCTTGCTGAAGACATCGGAGAAACCAGCGACCTGAGCCGGTCAAATCCTGAAAAAACAGAGCAGCTGATGACCCTGCTTGACCGTTGGAGAGAAGTGGTGGATGCCCGATTCCCCGTGTCCAATCCAGATTTTGATCCCGAAAAACGCCATCAGTGGGGGATTCACCCTGACCGGAGAAAATGATCTTCAATGGTCACGCACCCGATGCCGGTAATTCATCGAGGTGACTAGCCCAAGTTTACGAGTTATCAAAAACTACGAGTATAATATCCTAATAAATAAGAATATACAAGCATCATTTCATTCCCCTAAATCGCAATGTAATCATTCATCTTGAAGATATCG
>Ga0180432_10011733_pt1 | contig 10294 bp, 5 predicted proteins | sample SS_ome_10_FD_132414 | JGI IMG/M metagenome (GOLD analysis project Ga0180432, IMG submission 132414) | Hypersaline lake sediment archaeal communities from the Salton Sea, California, USA - SS_1_MS_2 metaG | ecosystem: Environmental > Aquatic > Non-marine Saline and Alkaline > Hypersaline >...
GCCCATCCGAAGGACGTTGCACGTGGCCGTGCGTGGGACCGGAAGCGCTCAGCAGGCGCTCGAGCTGAAGTGCAGTGACCACGTTAGGATAGCGCCCCCACCCATACTCGGCCGCTTGCTCGGCTTGGTAGGCCTCGTAGCCTGGGGCCAGAACGACAGCTCCCGCATCAATGTCCTGGATGCGTTCCACGACATTATGCTCAATAGCATCGGCCTGACAGGTGTAGACGCAGCTCAGGCATTCCGAACAAATGCCACAGGCTAAACAGCGAGCCGCCTCAGCCTGCGCCTGCTCATCTGTGTAGCCTGCCATCACCTCTTCGAAGCTCGAGATCCTCTCTGCGGCTGGAACCGCCTCCATCGGTACGCGGGGCTGTACCTGCACCTCTCCCAGCTCCACCCGCTGCTCAATCTCCGCTTGCGTCAGCTCAACCACCGGTAACTCAGGCTTGGGGGCCGGTTCCAGTTCCTCCCCCCTCAGATAACGATGGATTGACTCGGCAGCTCGATGGCCTGAAGCGACCGCCTCGATGACGAACGCCGTCCCTGTGGTAGCATCGCCTGCTGCAAAGACCCCAGGTCGAGTGGCCGCCAACGTATTGGGATTGATGGCAATCGTCTGCCGACGGGTGACGCCAACGCCGGCGCTTTCGGGTATGAAGGCCAAACCGGCCCGCTGACCCACAGAGAAGATCACGTTATCGCAGGGCACAAAATGCTCCGAGTCAGGAATAGGGACAGGCCTGCGACGCCCCGTCTCGTCAGGCAGTCCTTGTTCGGTACGCACGCAGGTCAGGCCCCGCATACGGCCATCCCCGTTCCCGACGACCTCCACAGGGGTGACCTGCCAATGGAAGACGACCCCCTCCTCCTCCGCGTGGTGCATCTCTTCCACATCGGCTGTCGCCTCCTCACGGGTGCGACGATAATAGACGTGCACATCCGCCCCCAACCGCACCGCCGTGCGCGCCACATCCATTGCCACGTCGCCAGCCCCAATGACGGTCACCCGTTCCCCCAACTCCGGTGGGTCACCCAGCCGCACGTCGCGCAAGAAAGTGGTGTTGATCAGCACTCCTCCCAAGTCCGCCCCGGGGATAGGGAGACGGATGCCTTCGTGAGCCCCCACGGCGATGAGCACCGCGTCGAATCCTTCATCGAAGACGTCGTCCAGATTGTCCACCGTCGTGTTCAATCGCAACTCCACGCCCTTACCCACAATGTCCTGTACCTCCCGATCCACGATCGAAGAAGGGAGGCGATACTCAGGAACCCCCACACGCAACATCCCGCCGGCTACAGGCAGCGCCTCAAAAACGGTGGTCTCATATCCCAGCATGCATAGGTCTTGGGCGGCGCTGAGTCCACAGGGCCCCGCGCCGATGATAGCCACACGTTCCTCATATTTACGTTCAACCGGCTCGGGCGGCACCCTGGGTTGGGCGTAGACTTTGTCAGTGACAAACCGCTTCAGCGCCCGGATATTGACCGGGTCGTCCAGCTTCCCCCGGTTGCAGGCATCCTCGCACCGGTGGTTGCAGATGCGCCCACAGATGCCGGGGAAAGGATTGTCCTCCTTGATCACTCGCAGCGCGTCATCGTAACGACCCTCCCGTATGAGGGCGATATAGCCCTGGGCACGCTGACCAGCGGGGCAGGCATCCCGACAGGGGGGGATACCCAGCTTCTCAATGGCGTACGCATTAGGCACCGCCTGGGGATAGAGTTTGTAGGCCGCGCGCCGGACCGCCAGACCCTCGTCGAACAGACCGGGAATCACAACCGGGCAGACATCAGCGCAGTCACCACAGCCGGTACACTTGTCCAGGTCGATGTAGCGGGGCCGGGTTCGCACCCGCACGGTAAAATCACCGGCTTCCCCCCGCACTCCCATCACGTCGCTGTCCACCAGCAACTCGATATTCCGATGTCGGCCGCAGTCCACCAGCTTAGGACTGACGATGCACATCGCGCAGTCGTTGGTGGGAAACGTCTTGTCCAGCTGGGCCATGTGCCCCCCGATAGCCGACTTGTTTTCGACCAGATAGACCTTGTAACCAGCCTCGGCCAAGTCCAGCGACGTCTGGATGCCAGCGATTCCCCCTCCAACGACCATAACCGCCCCGACGATACTGTCGTTCCTGACATCCTGCTTCATTTCGGTCTCCTCTCCTTGCTCACATCATTCCGTCAATCCCCCAACCTTCTCAGTGGACTGGGACCTAGCTCCCCGACGCGCTCCGTCATCTCCCTTACGGCGCTGGCGAACGTCATCCCCATCCCGCCCGAGACGAAATACATCTCCAGCCGATCGCCGCCCACCCCAATCTCATCCAACAGCTTCTTGGTATACGTCACCCGCGCTAATCCGCGCTTGTTCCCGTCCACATGGTGACAGTTTCCAATCGGACAACCGACCACGCAGACTCCGTCTGCTCCTTGCTCGAACGCCTCGAGCAGATAGCGCACATCTGTCTTGCCCGTACAAGGCAGTTTCACCAATTTGATGTTGGCCGGATATTTGATGCGCAATGCGCCGGCCGTGTCAACGGCCATATATGCACAGTAAATGCACGTAAAGACAGTGATCTCAGGCTCGAAACCGTCGCTCGCTCCATCTCCTCTCTCGCTCATAGACACCTCTTCATTGGCCACTGACCGTTTCCTCTCACGTGTGAACACGCGCCCAAGCCCCTAGCGGCAGATTCAAGATCTGCTCATCCCGATAAGCCACTAACTGAATCGCTTTGGCTGGACACTCCGCCGTGCAGGTGCCGCACCCAGTGCACATCGCCGGATCAATGTACGCCGCTCCTTTGATCCCCCCCACGCCTGCATCCGAATATCGCACTTTAGGAATATCAAACGGACAGGTGCGCACACAGGTCAGACAGCCCACACATTTGTCCTGGTCCACCACCGAGACGATGCCTCCGATGTATATGTTCGGCGTGGCAAGGACCGTAAGGGCCCGCGCCGCTGCCGCCTGGGCGTTGCTGATGCACTCCTCGATGAATTTGGGGTAATGAGCCATGCCACAAATGAAGATTCCCTCTTTTGCCATGTCCATCGGGCGCATCTTGAGATGGGCCTCCATAAAGAAGCCCTCACTGGAAAGCGGCAGATCCAGGATATGAGCCAATTCCTCCGTCCCTTCCGATGGCTCAATCGCCATGCTCAAGGATAACAGGCCGGGATGCAGAAGGATCTCCTGTCGCAGCGAGGGTTCCCAAGCCGCAATCTCCAGCTCTCCTTGGTCGTTCACTCGCACCTGCGGCATGTGGTCCTCGTCATAGCGGACGAAAATGACCCCCCGTTGCCGTGCTTCGGTGTAGAACGCCTCCCTGAACCCGTAGGTGATGATGTCCTTGTAGAGCACGACCACCCGGCAGTTTGGGTTGAGTAACTTGATGCGGATGGCGTTCTTCATCGTATTTGTACAGCACGTCCGGCTGCAGTATTCTACCTCACCGGGCCGCCGCACGCACTGAATGAACACAACCTCCTTTAGCTCTATGATCCGCTCCGGTCGGTGGGTGATGATCTCCTCCAGGTCAAGGGAGGTCACGACACGTTCATCCTGACCGAGCAGGTACACATCGCCTCGCCACTCCTGCCCACCTGTGGCGACGATCGTCGCGCCGTGCTCGACCTCCACCTCTCCCGTCGGCGTGCGCAACGTAGAGCGAAACGCTCCCAAGCTGCCTTCACTTGCGACCACCTCCGACTCAGTGCGGATGTCGATTCTCCGATGGCCCAGTACACGATTGGTGAGATCGCGCAGCAATCGCTGAGGATTGTCCCCTTCAGCCACGTAGTAGATATGCTGCAGATTGCCACCCAGGCCAGGCTGACGCTCCACCAGCGTGACGTCGTATCCTGCGTCAGCGATGTTCAGCGCCGCCGTCATCCCAGAGACACCACCGCCGATCACCATCGCCCGGCGGACGGGCTCAATGGCCTGCTTGTGTACCGGTTCAGCCAGCCGTGCTCGCGCCACAGCCAGGCGCACCAGCTCCTTCGCCTCACGAGTAGCGCCCGCCGGGTCGTCCACGTGGGGCCAGGCACAATGTTCACGGATGTTCGCGATCTCCAACAAATACGGATTCAGCCCGGCCCGGCGGATGATCCGTTGAAACAGGGATTCGTGAGTGCGATGACTGCAGGCCGCCACAACCACCCGGTTGATCGAGTCAGGTCCATCCTCCTCTACCGCTTTCCGAATTTGCTCCTGTCCCTCCTCCAGGCAGGCATAGTCCATCGTCTCAACGCGAGCCACAGCGGGCAAACTGGCTGCAAAATCAGCCAAGGCGTCGATATCCACAACTCCTGCGATACTGGGGTAACAGCGGCACAGGAACACACCCACCCGAGGCTCCTCGCCTGTAACGTCCCGCTCCGGCGGGAGGTGATCTGGCTCCCATAGGAATGGGTACTCACGGCCATAAGCTCGTTTGCCGAGCTCGTCAGATAACAAGCGCATCACGTCGCCCGCCGCGCCCGTGGCGTCCAGAATCGTCTCGGCGATCTCCTTAGGCGAGGCGAAGGTTCCACAGACGTAGATGCCAGGCCGGCTCGTCTCCAACGGGGCGAACTTGTCCGTGGCACAGAAGCCGTAAGGATTTAAGTCAATTCCCAACAGATCAGCCAAATCGCGGGCCCCGCGGGGCGGCAGAGCCCCCACAGAGAGCACCACCAGGTCGAAGCGCCTCTCAATAACCTTTCCCTCCTCGTCTGGGTACCGCAGGATAAGGTCCTGGGTCTCCGGGTCCTCCCTGACCATCGAGATGCGACACCGCGTATACTCGACGCCATACTGCTCCTGCGCTTGCTTGTAGTAGGCGTTGAACTCTTTGTTGAAGGCCCGCTCGTCCATCATAAAGACTTGGCAATGGACGCCCTCGACGCGCTGCTTAGCTAACATGGCCTCCTTTGTGGCGTACATACAGCATATCGACGAACAGTAGGGATGCTTATCATCTCGAGATCCGACACACTGAAGCCAGGCGATGCGACGGGGCAACTTGCCATCAGAAGGACGCATCACAATACCTTCCGTCGGCCCAGAGCGGCTAGCCAAGCGCTCGTACTGCATCGAGTGGATGACGTTAGGATAGCGACCGTATCCCAGCTCCTCATACTCGGTTGGATCCGAAAGCTCGTAGCCCAGCGAGAGGATGATAGCGCTGACTTCAAGATCGTATTCGGTCTCCTCCTCATCCAGGTTCACCGCGCCGGTAGGGCAGACAGACTCACAGCGGCGGCAGGTGTCGCAGCGCGGCACTTTGTCGACGACGTAGGCGTCCGGCAGCGCGCGGGGTGCCATTTTGTAGACCGCCTTGCGGACCGCCAGCCCCATCTGGAAGGGGCTGGGCAGAGAAACTGGACATACGCCATCGCACAGCCCACAGTTGATGCACCGATCAGCATCCACATAGGTGGGACGGTGGCGCAACGTCGCTGTGAAATCCCCAGCATATCCCGTCACGTTGATCAGATCGGTATTGGCGAGGATCGTGATATTGGGATGTAAATTGTTGTCCAAGAGCGCCGGTGAGATGGCTGGTCGCGTGCAGCCATAGCCATGGTCGGAAGTCCCTCGGCAGAGGACACAGTCATGGGTGGGAAACATGTACCCTAATTGCGCCACCCGACCACCCAGCCAGGGCATGTTCTCCACCAGGTAAACCCTCAAGCCCGCCTCGGCCAGGTCAATCGCTGCACGCATACCTCCCACACCACCGCCGAGAACCAGCACGGCGCCAACAGGATCTTTATGCATCAGTGTACATCTCCTTAATATATGTTTTCTATCATTATTATATCGTATATATACACTTAAGACAACATGTCAGCTTGCTGAACGTTTGTCGCTGAACCCGTTCACTCACGGCGCGTATAATCGGGCAGCAGAATGGGGGAGGTCACGCCCGTATCCACTCCGGCCTCTTCCAGCTCCCGATTCCAGATCTCCAAATGGGCCAACGTGGGCTTCCCAGGCTTCGCCTGATGGGCGTACTGAGCCGCCGAGCGCCCAGCCCGCCGGCCAAAAACCGTGATCTCCAACAGGCTGTTGCCCATCAGCCGGTTGTGGCCATGCACGCCACCGCTCACCTCCCCGGCGATAAACAGGCCGGGTATGTCCGTAGAGGCATCGGCCCGCAGTCGGACCCCACCATTTTGATAGTGAAGCGTGGGATAGACCAGTATTGGCTCTTTGGTGATGTCGATCCCGAAACGCCCAAACTGACGCACCATCGCCGGCAGGTTCTCCTTGATTGCGCCGGGACCCTGGATGATCTCAATCATGGGTGAATCCAGCCACACGCCGGGTTGTCCAGTGGGGGTAACCATCCCATTACCGCGCTCCTTACACTCGCGGATGAAGGATGCCGCTTCGACATCCCTGGGCTCCAAAGGATAGACGAACTGCTCACCAAGCTTGTTGACCGGCTGAGCGCCCAGACCACGCACTTTCTCGGTGACCAACAGGCCTACAATCTGCTCAGGGAAAGCCGCTCCGGTTGGATGATACTGCATAGACTCCAGGTAACCCAGAGGGACCCCCACACGATAGGCCATCACCACGCCATCGGCCGTCGCGCCATGATGGTTGGTGGTCGGGAAGCCCTGGTAGTGCAGCCGTCCCCCTCCGCCGGTCGCCAACACCACCGCTTTGGCCTTGAGGAAATGATAGGCCTCGGTCTCCAGATTCATTGCCACAGCGCCAGCGGCGCGGCCCTGGTCATCCAGCACCAACTCGACGGCAGGTGAGAACTCAATTACCGTGATGTCCTCCCCTCGGTTGCGCACTTCGTCCCGCAGTGTGCGCATGATCTCCGCGCCGGAGTAGTCACGGGCTGAATGCATACGCATTCGGCTGGTGCCGCCCCCGTGCCGCTCCACCATCGTCCCGTCCGGCTGTTTATCGAACATCATCCCCACATCCTCAAGCCACTTGACGACGAGGGGCGCATCCATCACCAGCGCCTCCACCAGCTCTGGAACGTTGGTAAAGTGACCACCACCGATCACGTCCAGGTAGTGGATAGCAGGGCTGTCATTCGGTCGGTCGGCGGCCTGAATGCCGCCCTGAGCCATCATCGTGTTGGCATCGCCGAAGCGCAGCTTAGTCACCAGAGTGACCCGGGCACCATTTTCCTGTGCCAGGAGCGCCGCCGAAGCTCCCGCCCCGCCCCCACCGATGATCAGAACGTCAGTCTCCGTGACATGGCCGCTCAGGTCAAAGCCAGGATCGATGTGAGGGCGCCCCTCGATGACGTCGGCCAGTTCCAGCGGCATACGCTGTCCAGCGCTGACGCCCACGCGGATACCGCGCATGTTTTCCTCTATGTAATCGGGGTGGAAGGCCTCCAGTACTTGCTCGCGCTCCTCCAACGACATAGAAGGAAATCTCTCCTTCAGCCGCCGCATCCGGGTCGTCTCGACCCGCCGGATGGACTCCTGCATCTCTGGTGGATAGCCACTCATTCCTAATCCTCCTTTTGCACGCCGCCCTCGGCCGGCTCGATGTCTCGGGCCTGGTACCTCTCCACCAGCTCTTCCTCGCTTAGCCCCTTCAATTCCGCCACCTGTGCGTCAAATACCCGCGCCTCGATCTCCTCCAGCCGTTCCTGCAAATGCTCGGAGCGAGGGGCCAGGTAGCGGCCATACAGCCGGCGGGCCAGGATAGCGATGTTGTACTGAGCCTCCTCGGCCGGGCAGCGGGCCGCGCACAAGCCACACATAATACAGTCAAACGAAAGATCAGCCATCGTGGCGATGTCGCCCTTCATCCCGGCGGCCATGTAAGCCCGTACATCAATCTCCTGAGGACAAGCTTTGGTACAAGCTCCACACCCGAGGCAACGCAACAGCTCAGGATAGGTAGAAAATAGCGTGGTCGCAGTCGGTTCCAGTTGGGTAATATCGTAACTCGCCCGTTGGGCTGGGAAGAAAGGAATTTGCGCCAGATACATGTCAGGCTGTACCACCGTCTGACAGGCCAGGCCGAAATAGAGCTTGGGATCGCCCAGGATCCGGTAGGCGGTGGCACAGGCACCACAGAAGCCTCCCCGACATCCCACACCCCGAATCAGTCTATAGCCTGCCCATTCCATGGCCTTCATAATCGTCAGCGAGGGCGGCACCATGTAGCACTTCCCCATGATGTAGACAGGGATCAACTCGACATCGACTGGCGCTTGCATTCCAGCCGTAGGCCCCGTATCGTGCGAAGCGGCTCCTTCAGATTGCTTCTCGGTCTCCATGCATCCTCCCTTACCCATTTGCCCACATAATCAAGCATAATCAAGCATAATCAAGCATAATCAAGTCTACTCCTCCCCTACCTCCATCCATTCATCCTCGCGGAAGGTAATCAGAGGCAGAGTTTCCTCCACATCGCGCCCAGGCTCATAATCGAACACTTTCTGGACCTGGCTTCCGACGGAGCGAAAGACCTGTCCCACCGGCAACTCCGCAGGGCAGTCGCTGGTACACATCCCACAGCCAACGCAAGAAAGCGCCATGTGGTTGAGCCGGGTCAGATGGAAAAGCATAGTGTCGGCCGGCAGTCGATAGGCTCCCTTGCGCCGGGCCCAACTCATGTACTGAGCCGGCTCGTGATCGAAGACAGGGCTCCTGAAGAGACAGGTTTTACAGTAACAGATGGGGCAGACTGTCATACAGTTATGGCAACGCACGCAGGCGGCGAACACCCCCTCGACCCCCTCATGCTCAAGCCTCTGGCGTATCTCGGCGAAGCGGGCATCACGCACCTGGATGCGAGCGGCCACCACCTTTTCCACAATCTCGGCCCGACACCGATTCTCTTGAGCCGTGCTCTCGAGCACGCTCGCGCCCAGCTTCTCGACCACCTCCTCAGACAGACGAACCGGGATGCCAGCGGTCAGGTCGGCGCCAAAAAGCTCCAGGACAACGTCGGCTCCTTGAAACTCGACGTGGGGTTTCTCACACATCTGGCATGCGTCACGGAATGCGTAGCCTTCTTGAGGAACCAGTTCGCCGCTCTGGGCGGTCGCCAGATAGGCGGCTAGAATACCATCCATCCGATGGCTTGTATCCGCTCTAGAAAGAGTAAGAGCAGCGGCATCCGCCTGTGAGTGAGAGCGACCCTCACCGCTGGCCTGCGCGGTGCTGTGTCCCATGGTAGTATAGACCGACACGTCATAGGTGCCCAGGCAGTCTACCCCGATGATCATCAGGTCATCTAAGCTAGCCTGTTGAAGTTTCACCAGCTCCACCAGCGCCCGCAGTTCACACGGGCGCAGTAGCGCCCCGATGCGTCCACGAGGTTCACGGACAGAAGTATGACCCACCACACGCGCCGCGTTCAGTCCCATCACCGGGGCCAACGGATTGGCCGCATCCACCAAGTCGGGGTCGGCCACCAGCGCGGGGGTCACCGTGCCAGAAGGTGTCTCCATAGGCACCAGGAGCGCGTCCACCACGCCAACCTCCAACAGCTGCTTTAGAAATCCACGCACAGCCGCCAGTACATCGTTGTTCTCAACTGGGATCACAGCTCTCATTACTTATCTCCATCCTCACGCCCGTGCCGCCAGATCGCTGCAACCGGGGGCATCGGCTTGGTTCCTGGCCAGCTCGAGGATCCAGTCCGGAAACCCTCCGCCAGCGTCCTCTTTCGCCAGGGCAAAGAGTTCGTTGAAGACGTCAGGATACTCATCCGCGACATTCCTGGTGAATGGGCTTTCAGCCTGCCGATCGTGCAAAATCACACCTGTGCCGTCGGCCTTGCAGTTGAGCCACCATCTATCGGTGATGACGGTCGGCGCAACCCCCCATCCTACGGTCACGTGATCCCGCTGGCCGCTTCTCCCGTGGATGGCGTCATCCAAGAAAGAAATGCCATCTAGCTTCTCGGGAGGCTCCACCCTCGCCACCTCCAGAATTGCCGCGGTGAGGTCATGATGCTGGACGAACATGTCACTTGTCTCACCAGCAAAGTCGGCCCTTGGCAATCGGATCATCAGGGGAATATCGTACACCTCGGGCGCGGCGGGATACCCGCGCTTGCCCATGTAATCTCGATCGCCGATAGAATGGCCATGGTCGGAGGTGAATATGATCATGGTATCGTCAAGCAGTCCCAGCACCCGCATGCTCTCCATCAGGTATCCAAACCAGCGGTCGCACATCGTGACCTCACCGCTGTAGTTGGCGCGGGTGCGGGCCAGGAGCGCCTGGTCAAGGTCTGCCACGTTTTCGTAGGCAGAGACCACCTGCTCGTGCCCCTCCCTCTGCGAGTACA
>Ga0180432_10011734_pt1 | contig 10293 bp, 13 predicted proteins | sample SS_ome_10_FD_132414 | JGI IMG/M metagenome (GOLD analysis project Ga0180432, IMG submission 132414) | Hypersaline lake sediment archaeal communities from the Salton Sea, California, USA - SS_1_MS_2 metaG | ecosystem: Environmental > Aquatic > Non-marine Saline and Alkaline > Hypersaline >...
ACATATATAAAAACAAAGTTTTATATAGTCAAAATGTTTAATACTTAACGGGGAACAAATATGAAGAAAGTAATAACAATTACAATATTTATAATACTGTTTTTAAGTGGACTTGGAGCTGTTTCTGGACATTATGAAAATAATGAAAAAAAAATTAAAGAAAAAATTCTTTTTTCTGAACCAACACTAGAAGATAATTCTAATTATTTTTATATCGATATTCCTGAGAAAACATCCTTTCTTTTAGAACCCGGAAAACCACGCATACCCGTTGTAACAAAAATATTCACGTTTCCTATTGGTACGAAGATTAAATCTGTTGATGTATCACTTACTTTTGATTCAACAATAACTTTAGAAAAGAAGATTATGCCTAATGCAGAGCGAGCGCCACTGTCAAAAACTTATACTTCTAAATTGGTAAAAATAGATAATTCAGTATATGATAGTAAAACATATTATCCATTTGTAGACTATGATTACAATATTGGGGCGGGTCTTGACGGAGAAGAACATGTTCTATACCTCTCTGTTCATTGCTATCCTGTAAAATATTCACCAAAGAAAGATACGATTATCTCTGCATCAAAAGCTGATATATCAATTAAATATGAAGAGCAGTCTCAACCTACATATATAAATGAGGAGTACGATCTTGTCATTATAACATCCTCTGAGTTTACAGAAGCTCTTCAACCTCTTGTTGATCATAAAGAATCTAAAGGATTTGCTACTTTTTTAAAAACAGTTGATGATATCTATTCAGAATATCCTGGAAGGGATGAGCAGGAGCAAATAAAATATTTTATTTATGATGCACTTGAAAACATGAGCATATCTTATGTGATGCTTGTTGGTAGTATTGATGTTGTACCAATTCGATACACTCACATAGATTTCTGGGAGACAAATGGTGTTCCAACAGATCTCTACTATGCTGATATATATGATGAATACTGGGAGTTTTGTAGTTGGGACTCAAATGGAAATGATAAGTTTGGAGAATTTGACTGGTATCAAGGTCCTATTGATGATGTTGATTTATATGCTGATGTTGCCATAGGTCGCCTTGCTTGTTCCGCCAGTGAAGAAGTTACTCTTGTTGTTGATAAAATAATAACTTATGAAACCGAGACATATGGTTCATCCTGGTTTGATAAAATTATTGTAATGGGTGGAGACACATTTCCAGGATGGGGTGTCGTCGAAGGTGAGGTAGTAACACAAGAGGTAATAGATATTATGACTGATTTCACACCTACACAACTGTGGACTTCTCTTAATACATTTAAACCACATAAGATTAATAAAGAAATAACCTCAGGAGCAGGTTTTATCAGCTATTCTGGTCATGGCTATGCTCAGGGATTTGGAACCTCTAAACCAGATGTAGAAGATCGTATTCAATATTATTCATACAGACTACCTTTTATGAAGAACAAAGAAAAACTACCGATTTTGTTTTTTGATGCTTGTTCAACAACACAACTTGATTTTAACTGGGAAGGACTTGAGGAATACTATCCACTAGTGGTTGGTCTGATAAAAATTCTAAATAAGAACTCCTATGATCCTTTAGAATTGTACCCATGTTTTGCTTGGATGCTAGTTAAAAAAGCTAATGGTGGAGCAATAGCAACTATAGGCTCAACTCGTGTCGCTTTTACAAATGTTGATGAATTTGGTATTCATGCTGGTGCTAGCTATTTGAATGTACATTTCTTTGAAGGATATCAACCAGGTATTGCTGTTTCTTCTATGCTAATCAATGCGCAAAATACCTATTTATCAAATGTTGGGCTTGATTGTTTTACAATAGAAGAGTTCAATCTTCTAGGGGATCCAACTTTAAAAGTAGGCGGATATAATTAAAAACGCCGCCTTTTTAACAATTTTTTCCATTTTTCACTAGTTGATCCTGTAAGTAGTCTGTCTGTTTTAAACACCCAAACAACAAGAATTATCATTATGACAGCAAAAATCAATACATAGATAATACCACCAATTACCAGCCAATAATCATCAAAAATTAATGCTCGTGGCGCCATCATAGGATGAGAGAATGGAATAGCAAACAGCATTGTTTTAAAAACCAATGGTAGGGTATCAAAATCGACAAACATAGTTATAAACATTGGTATCATCGCAAGCATTGTAACAGGGAAAACCAAGGTTTGGGCGCTTTTGTAGTTTTTAGCAAATGTGCCTAAAAGCATACAGAGAGCTAAAGCTGCAATAAGCGTTATAAATAATGATATACCAAGTAATATGAAATCCTGAGATGATAATACAAGTCCAAATTCAGCTAGATTAACTCCCTCTGTAAATTGAAAACCCTGTAAATAATTGCTCATTCCAATCATATAAATTATTGCAAAAAGAAGGCCGATAATAGCGCTAGCTGCTATCTTTCCAGTAACAATACTTGTTCTCTTAACAGGTAGTGTTAGTAATGTTTCTAAGGTTTTATTTTCTTTTTCCATAGCCATTGAAGAAATGATCATTTGACCTGCAAAGATTATAAGCATCATAATAATAATTGGGATAAATGTTGATTGAGAAGAAAGCATCCCTGTTATTGCACCTGGTGATAGACCAATTACTCTATCCTTAAAATATGTTGTATCAAGTCTTGATGTTGGAAATAGTGCTATACTTGCGTTAACTGTTGTATTATCTTCGATAAGAGCTTTTGATATCTCCTGATTTATTGATCGAAATACTCCTTCAATGATTTCTGATGATATACTATCTAGGATACCAGCTCCTTTCATAATCCAGTATATTTCTAAAGTACCTCGTGAATCATTTAGTATATTTTTTGAAAAATTTTTATTTATAACAACTAATGCTGCTCCATCTTTTCTCTTAAGTAGCTCCAGTCCATCTTTTTTATCTTCTATATCTTTTGATGTAAATACAATTTCTGAATTATTTTCAAGATATGAGGTAACAATAATTGATAAATTATGTGTATCCTCATTAATATAACCTAAAACTGGTGGTTCAGCAAATTCCTCTTGAATCCCTTCCATTGAACTTCCAATTGAACCAAAAATTAGTGCAATCATTATTATTGGAATAATTGTCCCAGGTGTCAGAAGTTCTTTAATCTCCTTTTTTATGATGTTTGTAAGAGCGCTCATTCTACCACCTGAACAAAGACTTCTTCAATATTATTTGCACTGTATTTATTCATCAAATCTTTTGGTCTACCATGTTCAACAATTTTTCCTTCAGCAATTAGGGCAATTCGGTCACAGAGATATTCAACCTCAAGCATATTATGAGATGATAAAAGTACAGCTGTACCATTTTTAGCTGTTTGTTTTATAATTTTTCTAATTTCTTGAGCATTTAACACATCAAGACCAGATGTTGGTTCGTCAAGTATTGCAAGCTTTGGATCTATCATGAGGGCTCTTCCCACTAGAAGACGTCGTTTCATACCTTTGCTATAGGTATCAACTTTATCATCAATTCTCTCATCTAAGTCCGCTATTGTTATTCCACGAGATACCATATCTTGGATTTTTTTTACATCAAAAAAATTTGCTATAAAATGTAGATAAGCTCGTCCTGTAAGATTTTTGTAAGCACCAGCATCTTCAGGAAGATAGCTAATAAGTCTTCTTATCTCAGATGGTTGTTTTTGAACATCAAATCCCATTATATTAACAGATCCAGAAGTTATTTGCAATAATGTAGCAATAACTCTAAGAGCTGTTGTTTTTCCTGCTCCGTTAGGTCCGATGAGACCAAAAATCTCACCTTTATCTACTGTAAATGAGATGCCTTTTACTGCTTTTGTTTTTCCATAGTGTTTTTCAAGATTTTTAACTTCAACTGCAACCATATTTATTCCACCTTTTTTATTGGGTCTTTACAGCTGTTCCAAATGCAATTAGTTCTGCTGCGCCATGCATTGTTTGTGCTGTTGCATATCGCATACCTATTATTGCATCAGCACCAAGTTTTTTCGCATCATCTATCATCCTTTGCATAGCGGTTCGTCGTGCTTCTTCCATAAGTTCAGTATATGCGGTTGATTCTCCTCCTAGAATGTTTCTACCCATGGCTCGAATATCTTTTCCTACATGTTTCATTTGAACGCAGCAACCAAATACTACACCTAATATCTCTGTTACTTCTCGTCCTGGTAAGCTGTCTGTTGTTGCTACCATCATATTATTTTCCCTTTTCCCTTGTTTTTTCTTTATTTTTTAGATATTCTTTTGCTATCTCATCTGCCATTTTTCCATCTTCAATTATAAAAACTCCAATATATCCACAGTCTTTGCATTCGTATTTTGACCATGTCTGTGGTAGTACCCAGTCTATATTTTTTGATCCACATTTTGGACAGAATTTAACCATTTATTTCACCTGTATTGATATCCACATTTTGAACATCTATATGTTTTTCCATCAAATCTAAGCTTTGGATTTCCACACTCTGGGCAGACGCCTAGAACTCTTTCTTCAAGCATCCGTATTCTATTTAATTCTTTCTCTGCTAATTGTGATAGGTTAATCCATGAATTATTTTTCCACCAGTTCCAGGTTTCATCGCTTATTGTTATAGTTACTTTTTTCATTAAATCATCTCATTTATCCAGTTATAAATATCATTAATTAAATCTTCAGAGACATGACCTGGTGTCATATATTCTATATTTGTTGGAGGTCCTTCTCCAGATATAAATAAATGATTTAGATTTTCATAGGTTTTTAGATTTACGTTTGTGTTGTCAACTAATGTTTTATTCCATATTGAAAAATCATCTTCATATGTAACTTGATAATCTCTTTTACCTTGACAAAGTAATAATGGTAAATCTAAATTATCGGTTTCTTCTACTTGATCGTATTTATTTAGATAATCCCAATAGGCCTTGTAAATTGATAAAACCGTTTCATTATCTGATATATTTAGATTTTTTATTTTCTCCCTTGATTTATTTATTGAATCGATTGCTACTTGTTCATTTTCGTCTATATCTCCATCGATTTCTGCTAGATACTTGGTTTGATTATAAATCAGATCTTCTAGAGGCCTTGCCGGAGATGCTAGTAATATAAACCCTGATATGTTATCATTAAAACTTACAATTCTTGGTGCAATCATCGCTCCAAAACTATGTCCTAAAATATAGATATTTGATTTATCAACTTCTTCATATTTTTGTAAAATTTTTACAGCTTCAATTTCATCATCAATTACTTCTTCTTTTGGTGTAAAATTTTTATCATCTGCTAATTCTTCTGAATATACTATTGTTCTTTTGTCATATCTTAAAATTATAAACCCTTTTGTGGCAAGGCCCCCTGCGATATCTTTAAATGGTTTATTTGGTCCGACTGTTTCATCTCTGTCATTTGGACCTGATCCATGTACTAATATAATTGCAGGAAATATTCCTTCTCCATTAGGAATAGATATTGTTGCTGGCAACTCCCATTCAGTGCCTATTGTAATTTCATATTCAGTATAACTATCAACATCTGTATATTTTGGCGATATATAGTTATTAATTGGTTTGAATTCGTCAGCCCAAAATCCTGAAATTTTTTCATCATTGTCAAATATAAGTCTTAACAATATTATGTAGTCCTTATCAAGTGTGCAATTCAATCTTACGATATCATATGAATCTTCATATGAATAACTGCTATTTACAACTGAGACTATTTCACCATAAGTGTTTGAAATAATATTCCATGTATTTTTAAAATCCTCTAGAGGTAAAGCATTTTTTAGTTCATCATTAAAATAGCTAAAGGATGTTTGGAAATCTTCTTCTGCTAGATATCCAATAAATTCATTAGATTTTTCAATTAATTTTGTTGCTTTATCAGTCTGATTTTCTTCCTCAATACATCCTGTTAAATTTATAAGTATCAAATTTATTGCTATAAATAGTATTATTTTTGTCTTCATTTTTTCACTATATTATTTTGTTGGAAATTTTACAATTAGGCCAATTATTATGATAATTATCCCAATAACAATTGATCCAATAGCTTTTAGTTTTGGGCCACCTGGAAAATTGATTAATCTTGTTAGATTTGGAATAAAAAATGCTGCAATTCCTAATATCGTAACAATTAAACCAACAATTATAAGTGTTATATTTACAATTTCCATATGATCTATTTTAGTTTTACAGCAGTTCCATATGCAAGTATCTCTGCTGCTCCGCCCATAATTGCTGAGGTCATAAAGCGTATGTTTATTACTGCATCTGCATTCATTTTTTCTGCTTTATCTTTCATTCTTTTTAGGGCAACTTCTCTTGATTCAGCAAGCATTTCAGTATATTCTTTGATCTCTCCACCTGCTATGTGGCGAAGTCCTGCTTTGAAATCTTTACCAATGCTTTTTGCTTGAATAGTGTTTCCTTTGACTAGTCCAAGTGTTTCTTTTATTTCTTTTCCACTAACATAATCTGTATTTGTTAATATCATGGTTCTAAATCCTCCTTACTTATTTCTTCTTTCATTTTTTTTGTGTCACTACGTTGTTCAAATAGTATCGATGCAAATAACACAATTATTCCAATAATAATCAGACCTATAACAAATCCTGTTATGAAGTTTAATGCCTGCATTATCTCCTCAAAGCCTAGATATAACCCATATGCTATCCATATTAGTATACCTGCTATCAGCAATGAGAAACCAATTAGTGTTCCTTTACTCATATATTTCATTTCCATATACGTTTAAACACGTGTCAATACGTATATATATGTCGTACTATAAATAGTTTTCGAAAAAGGGGGCTTTGCACAATAAACCATGCTAATGGTTCTTTTGCATAATAAATAGGTTATTTGCACAATAAATCTATATATTAATTTCCATTAGTTAAATATATTATTTTAAAAAAATCTCCATAATCTCATACCAGCTGATTTCCTCGTACCAGTATGATTTACTGCAACAACACTTATACTATGGGCAAATCGAAATTCAGATAATTTTGTCCTATTTTTCCAAGTCCATTTGTAAGGTGGCTCTGTTACTTCAGCTTGTTTAATCCCATCTATCCAAAATTCCATACAACTTACATTATCTGGGTCTGGGTGAGATGCTTCAATAGTTATTCTACCAATACATCGAGAATCCCCGTTTAGAGTATTCCATAGCTCATAATCTATAAAATAGAGTTTACCCTCTTCTGGCTTAACAATAACTGGATTTTTAAATTGTTTTCCATTTAATGCAACAAGAGCTCCGCCCATATTATTATATGCTCCGATATAAACAGTTCCATCGACTCCTATAACTGGAGGAGATAATGCACGTTCATTAGAAATCCATTGGCGCCATTTCTCTGTTCCATCTGGGTTTAAAGCGATGATAAAGCAATTCTGACTGTCTTTCTTAGTCCCAATATATATTGTTCCATCTGCTGAAATTGCATATGTTTTTGAATCGATGTTATGATAATCATCTCCATCTGGCTTGAATACCCATTTTAGAGTACCATTAGGATAAAACGCAAACATATGTTTATAGCCGATGTAAATCGTTCCATCTAGTCCGATAGCAGGAGCTGCCCAACTTCCCCACTCCGTTGAGCTCTGCCATTTAATCGTTCCATTGTTCGGAAAGATTGCATATAGGTAGCCTGGATCACATGGAATATAGATAGTTCCATCGTCTCCTATGGATGGACCACCAAGGAATGTAAAATTTGGATCTCCTATCTTTCGTTTCCAAATTAATGTCCCATTTGGATAAAATGCATATAAATAAACATGAGAATTGAAGTAAATGGTTCCATCTTCGGCTATCGCTGGGGACTTCTGACAATAGAAATCTGCATCATAATGCCATTTTTCTGTTCCATTAGGGTTAATAGCATAGAATTTGCCATTTTCATCAAAGGTGCTGAAATAGATTGTTCCATCAGGTCCTATTATTGGTGATGATTTGATATTATCATTAGCTGTGAATGTCCATTTTAAGGTACCATTTGGATTGATGGCATATAATTGTGAGTTATCTGATCCAAAATAGATAGTGTCATCATCACCAATTGCAGGTGATGAAGCAGTAGTATCACCATGATAATAACGCCAGTTTAATGTTCCATTGGGATAAATTGAATAAAGATACCTCCAATCTACCACATATATTGTACCGTTTCTATCAATTGCAGGACCGTTTTCCAATAACCACTCAGTTGCATAGCTCCATTTAATACCGCCACCATTACCCATAGTAGTATACGGGCTTTGACTTGTATGGCGAGTATTAAGACCATACATAGGCCATATATGATCAGTTGGATTATTCACTGGTTCAACAGGTGTGTTATCGCTTTCTTTAGTTTCTAATCCAATAGATCGAATTGACGAAAAAACAAACAAGAATATAATGCCAAATGCCAACAATTTATGTTTCAAATTGTCTTTCCCCACTAATTTTATAGAGTAATGTGTTATATATATATATATATATCTATTTGATAGGTTTAATTACTATTCTTAGCTCTTTTTCATCTGCTTCTAACACCCAATCGAGTCTATCCCCCTCTTTAAGACTGAACTGGTTAATAATTGCAGCAGGAACTGTTGTTCTATATGAATTAGCAATTGTTGATGCTCTAGCAATAGTTGTAGTAAATCCCATACAGATCAATGGTGTATTAAACTGTGGATATTTAATGTTAACTACCTTAAATACTATCAATAATTCTACCTAAACATTTATATAGTAGTTATCCATATATAATATATAGGTAGTAAATTAGGTAGTAAATAATGCATATAAAACCAGAGATAAATCTCGATGAATTAGATTTCTATCAAAGGATTCAAGAATTTGATATATTGTATGCTCAAGATTGGAGTGCATATAATAAAACTCAGACTTCTGAATTTGCTATGTTTCAAGAAATTCTTATTGAATTAATAGATTCATTAATTGAAACAAAACAACCGCTTAGAAAAGGTCATCCATTCAACAACCTAAAAGATATGATATATTGCTGCGTTATGCGTTCATATTATGGGAAATCGAGTAGAAGATCAGTCTCCTTTCTTGATTATGCGCTAGCAAAAAGATACATCACTAAGAAACCTCATTTCAATACTGTTTTAAACTACTACAAGGATGAATCAATAACTCCAATTCTAAAATATTTAATCGAGAAATCAGGGACTCCCTTGAAAGCTATTGAACAAGATTTCGCCGTTGATTCAAGTGGATTTTCAACATCTATATTTGGTCGATGGCTTGATGTTCGTACTCAATCTCCAAGTGTTAAACGTATCTATAAGAAAGCACATGTTACTAGTGGTGTTAAAACAAATATCATTACTGCGATTGAGGTGACTCCTGGTTACTTTGCAGATTCTCCTCAATTTAAAGATCTTGTAAAGATTACTGCAAAAACCTTTAGGATACGTGAAATATCCGCAGATAAAGCCTATAGTTCTCGAAAAAATCTCCAAGCAGTATCATCAATCGGGGCAATTCCATACATCCCTTTTCGAAAAGGAGCTACAGGTAAATCAAGAGGTACTCTTGTTTGGGGAAGAATGTTCAAATTTTATACTCAATACCAAGAGCATTTCATGATGCATTATCACAAACGATCTAATGCTGAATCCGTGTTTAGTATGATGAAAAGGAAGTTCGGTAATCATTTATTCAGTAAGTCAGAAGTTGGTCAGATTAATGAGATTTTATGTCGGGCATTAGCCCATAATATTTGTTGTTTGATTCAGGAATATTTTGAAAACGCTGTAAAACTTGATTTTAATTATTGTGCAAAATTACATCTAACAAGATAACACCACTATTTGATGTGCAAAGCCGAAAAAAGGTTCTGTTGAATTAAGCAGTGTTGAAAAAGGAGTGTTGAATTTGGGGTGTTCTATTTAGTGGGATGCATCAAAGTTTAATTGAAACCTCCAAAAATGTTAAAACAAAGAAAACAATACTTTACTTGGTGATGGGATGGAAAATAATCGTAAAAATATCCTTCAAGCAGGACTAATTTCTGTAATTTTAACTTCAATTGTTTCAATATTTTATTTACTTCCTTTAATCGTTGGAGATGCTTCTTATAATTCATATAATTTTGTTGTTGTAGCAATTTGGTTGATTGGTTTTTTCTTATTTTTAACAATAATTTTAAACATAGGTTTGAGAGAATATAAGAAGACAAAAAAGGTATGGGATGGTGTTCGTTCAGGTCTCTTCTGGTGGGCAAAAGTTCGGATGATAACACTTGTAGGTGGCGCTATCTTTTGTTTTTTTTATATTGTCTTTTAT
>Ga0180432_10011735_pt1 | contig 10293 bp, 9 predicted proteins | sample SS_ome_10_FD_132414 | JGI IMG/M metagenome (GOLD analysis project Ga0180432, IMG submission 132414) | Hypersaline lake sediment archaeal communities from the Salton Sea, California, USA - SS_1_MS_2 metaG | ecosystem: Environmental > Aquatic > Non-marine Saline and Alkaline > Hypersaline >...
AAGGCGGGCCATCGCTTCGAGCGGCTGGTCTTCGGCCCCATGGCCGCCGCCGAGGCGGTGCTGTCGCCCGAGGAGAAGCGGCTGGGCGCGGTGCACGTGGACATCGGCGCCGGCACCACCGGCATCACGCTCTACTGCGGCGGCTACCCGCGCTTCTCCCGGGTGCTGCCCGTGGGCGGCCAGCACATCACCAACGACCTGGCCATCGGGCTGAACACGTCGGTGGTCGAGGCCGAGAAGCTCAAGCGCCGCCACGGCATCGCTTCGTCGCGTCGGCCGCGACGGGGCGAGCACAGCCCCAAGGTGGAGGTGCCGCTGGCCGACGGCTCGGCCATGCAGACCTTCCCGCTGTGGCGGGTCGGCCTCATCGTGCGCGCGCGGGTCGAGGAGATGCTCGAGCTCGTGGCGCGCGAGCTCGAGCGCAGCGGCCTCGCCTGGACCTCCTGCGCGCGGGTGGTGCTCACCGGCGGCTTCTGCCACCTGCGGGGCGCGCAGGCCGCCACCGAGGGGGTGCTCCGACGCCCCGTGCGCGTCGGGCGGGTCGAGATGGACACCACCCTGAGCCAGTTCGAGTCCGGCCCCTCCCAGGCGGTGGTGCTCGGCGCCGTGGCGCGGGGGCTCGTGCTGCGCGAGCTGCGGCTCGACAGGCGGTTCGAGGACAGCGGCCTGCGGCGCCTGCTGTCGCGCGTGGCAGGCTGGCTGTAGGGGGGGACGGCGGATCCAGAATCCCACACCGCGCTGCGAGGAGAGGACGGGGATGAGCGACGGGACGACTGCGACGAGCCACACGCTGCTTGTGGGCGTTGGGGGAATCGGCTGCGAACTGGCCGTGGGGTGTGGGGCGGCCAGTGCCCGGCGTCTGCTGGACTTCGACGTCAGGGCGCTGGCCCGCCACGGGCAGGCCGAGGCGATCAGCCTGTCGGGCGACGCCGACGAGACCGACGACATGTCGGGCGAGGCGATGCGGCGTGCCGCCGAGGACGCCGCCGAGCAGGTGGTGGCCGTGGTGGAGGAGGGCTACAGCCTTGCCGTGCTGCTCGGCGCGGTCGGCGGGCAGACGGGCGCCATCGTGCTGCCCGCGCTGGCTCGCGAGCTCAAGGACGCCGACGCCACGGTGGTGGCCGTGGCGGTGGAGCCGCTGCCGTTCGAGGGCGCCGCGCGGTCGGAGATGGCGGCTCGCGCGCTCGGCCAGCTCGAGCAGGCCGCCGACCTGCTGCTCACGGTGCCCAATCGGCCGCTCAACGAGCTGTGCGACCCGGCGCTCCCCGTGGAGGAGGCGCTCGCGCGCCTCAAGCACAAGGCCATCGGGGCCGTCGACCAGCTCCTGGAGGTGCTCTGCGACGGCTCGAGCGTGGGGCTCCAGCCCGCGCAGATGCGCCGCGCGCTCGCCAGCGCCGGGCGCGGCGCCTTCGGCGTCGGACGCGGCAGCGGCGACCAGCGCGTCGAGGACGCCATCCGCGACGCCTGCGCCAACTCCTTCCTCACACAGCAAAGCTGTCAGCAGGCCTCCGCCGCCATCCTCCACCTGCGCGGGGGCAGGGGCCTCAGCCTCCAGGAAGTGCACGGCGCCACCGAACTCGTCGCCAACCTCGTCGGCCGCGTGCCCGTGCAGACCGGCCTGAGCACCTGCGGCCACGAGCCCGACCGCGTGTGCGCCACCCTGCTCGTCACCGGCATCCGCCCGCCGCAGCCCAGCGACGACCCTCTCGCCGCACTCGGCCAGTACGAGGACCTGAGCTTCTACGAGGGCGTGAACCTCGATATCCCCGCCTTCCTCCGCCGCAAGTCGTCCTACCGTCTCACCCGCTGACGCGGTCGCGCCGCCGCTTGCCCGCGTCGAGCCGTTCGAGTAGACTCCTGCGCGCGTGTGTGCCGTGGCGTGTGAGCGCCCACGTGGTGGAGCCCACGAGCCCCATGCCCCAAGCCTCCAGCCTCCTCCCCGCGCGGCTGCTCGTGCCGTGGGCCGTGCTCCTCGCTCTGGCCGTCGTGTGCGGCCTCGGGCTCGGGGTCCAGGGGGCCGACTACCCCACGGCGTTCGCCGTCGCGCACACCTACCCGCTGGTGGTGGCCGCCGAGCTGGTGGTGCTGCTGGTCGTGGTGCCTCTCGCCGCCGGGGGCGAGCATCGCGCCCCGCGGGCGGGGCTGCTCGAGCTTGTGCTGCTGTGGGTGATGGCCGGCCCCGTGGTGGTCGTGGCGTGGTGGGTGAGCGACGGCGACGCGGCGTCGGTCGCGGCGAGCCAGGCCTACGTGCTCGCGGTGGCCTGGCTGGTGGCGGGCTACGTGCGGGCCGACGCCCGGGGGCGGCTGCGGGCCGTCTACTGGGCGGTCGTGGGAGCGTTGGGCGCAGGGGCGCCCGTGGTGGCCTTCGTCGTCGGCGACCACTTGCGGGCGCCCGCCACCTGGCTGTGCGCCCTGTCGCCGTTCTGGGTGGCCGCGCGGTTGAGCGGCCCGTGGCGGCTGGGGTGGGAGTGGGGCGCCCCGTTCGCGGCGCTGGTGGGGCTGGCGGGTGTGTTGCAGGTGTGGGCTGGGCTGGGGCGACGCGTGATCCGCGACGCGTGAGGGGCGCAGGGGGAGAGCCTCGCGACGCTCATTGGCCAGTGTCGTGCTCTGCATCGGCGCCGGGGGGCGTGGGCCTCTGGGTCTGGGCGACGCGCACGAAGACATCCTCGAGGGAGGGGAGGGCGACCTCGAAGTGATCGATGGTGGCCCCCGCGGCGAGTGCCCGCGCGAGGAAGTCGCGGGGCTCGCAGTCGCCGGCCAGGTGGACCTTCACGTGGTCGTTGTGGGGCTCGGTGCGGACGACTCCTGGCACGGTCGCCAGGTCGCCCTCGCCGCGCACGAGGGCCGCGTGCTCGCCGAAGTCGCGCTTGATGGCGTCCACGAACCCACGCAGCACCATCTGCCCGAGGTGGATCATCACCACTTGCGGACACAGCAGCTCCACCTCGGCCATCTCGTGGCTCGACAGCAGCACCGTCCTGCCGCCGGCGGCCAGCTCCTGGAGCAGCGCGCGGAGCTGCTGACGCGACACGGGGTCGAGCCCGGTGAACGGCTCGTCGAGCAGCAGCACATCGGGCTCGTGGAGCACCGTGGCGACGAACTGCACCTTCTGCTGCATGCCCTTCGACAGCTCGCTGGTCTTCTTCGACAGGACATCGGGCAGGCCGAGGCGGACGAGCCAGGCCGCCATGCGCTCGTCCGCCGTCCTTCGGCCCACGCCCTTGAGCTTCGCGAAGTAGCGCAGCACCGCCCGCACCGACTGCTTCTGGTAGAGTCCCCTCTCCTCCGGCAGGTAGCCCACGCGCTGGCGCGCGTCGGCCGCCGACCGCGCGCCGAGCACCCGCACCTGCCCCTCGTCGGGCGCCACGATGCCCATCATGATGCGGATCAGCGTCGTCTTGCCTGCCCCGTTCGGCCCCACCAGGCCCAGGATGTGGCCCCGTCGCTCCGAGAACGACACGCCGTCGACCACGCGGCGCCCCGCGTAGCTCTTCGACACGCACTCGACCGAGAGGATGGGCTCGTCGCCTGGCATCTCGATGGCTTCTCCATCGGCGATTATACGGCCCGGCGCCAGGCCGTGCAACCGCGCCTGTGAGCCACGGCGCCGCCAGGATTGGCGCTTGACCCTGCCCGGGGGCTGGCTATACTAGCAGAAGATGCGGGGTGTGCGGGCGCTGTGGGTGTATGGCGCCCCGATGGAGGGCAACGCGATGCCGACGCGACGCGCCGTGTTCGCGAGCGACCACGGGTTCTACCCGTCCAGCCGAGGCACGCTGCTGGCGATGCTCGAGGAGCTTGTGCCCGAGCGCGACGACGCGGCGGCCGCGGTGGCCGTGGTCGCACCCCACGCCGGCTACGTGTTCTCCGGCGGGGTGGCCGGGGCGGTGTACTCGCGGGTGGTGGTGCCCGACGCCGTGATCCTGCTGTCGGTGAACCACGGGCGAAGCCCCGGCGCGGAGTTCGCGCTCTTCGACGAGGGCGCCTGGCAGACCCCGCTGGGCGACGTGCCCGTTGCCACCGAGCTGGTGGCGGCGATCGCCGCCGAGTGTCCCACCGTGGCGGCCGACTGCGATGCCCATGCCATGGAGCACTCGGGCGAGGTGCATCTGCCGTTTCTCAAGCACCGCAATGCCGACGTGCGCATCGCGCCCATCTGCATCATGCGGTCGAGCCTGCCGCGGCTCCAGGAGTTCGGCGCCGGGCTGGCCCGTGCGGCCGAGCGGCTTGGCCAGCCCGTGTTGCTCGTGGCCAGCACCGACATGACCCACTTCGAGCCCCACGAGGTGGCGTCGAAGAAGGACCACGAGGTCATCGACGAGATCCTCGCGCTCGACGAGGCGGCGATGATGGAGGTGGTGGAGCGCCGCCGCGTGTCGATGTGCGGCCACGATCCCGTGGCCGCCGCCCTGGCCTACGCGAAGGCGCGGGGCGCCACCAAGGCCGAGCTGGTGGACTACAAGACCAGCGGCGACACGCCCTACGGCAGCCGCGCCGAGGTCGTCGGCTACGCCGGCATCATCATCACGTGACAGGAGGCGGCCCCTTGCTCGTCTGCGTCGGCTCGATCGCGTTCGACTCCGTGGAGACACCTGAGCGCAAGGTGGAGGACGTGCTGGGCGGCTCGGCCGTGTTCTTCGGCCTGGCGGCCAGCTTCTTCGGGCCGGTGGGGCTCGTGGGGGTGGTGGGCGAGGATTTCGCCGAGGAGAACCTCGATCTGCTGCGCAGCCGAGGCATCGACACCGCGGGCGTCGAGCGCGTGCCCGGCCGCACCTTCCGCTGGGCGGGGCGCTACGTCGACGACATGAACGTGCGCGAGACGACGAATCTCGAGCTCAACGTCTTCGGCGACTTCGAGCCCACCCTGCCCGATGCCTATCGCGACTGCGACTACTGCTTTCTGGCCAACGGCAGCCCGGCCATCCAGCACCGCGTGATCGACCAGCTCCACAGCCCGAAGCTCGTGCTGGCCGACACGATGAACCACTGGATCGCCGACACCCGCGACGACGTGCTGCGGATGCTCGAGCGGGTCGACGGCGTGATCATCAACGACGAAGAAGCCACGATGCTGGCCGAGCGGAGGAACCTCGTGGCCGCGGCACGGGCGGTGGCGGCGCTCGGCCCCGAGATCGTGGTGGTCAAGAAGGGAGCCCACGGCTGCCTGGTCGTCGTCGGCGACTCCGTCGTCCCGCTCCCCGCGTTCCCGCTCGAGGAGGTCCGCGACCCCACGGGCGCGGGCGACTGCTTCGCGGGGGCGTTCATGGGCTACCTGGCCCAGGCGGGCGACCACTCGCTCGCCACCCTCCGCAGGGCCGCGCTCTACGGCACCCTGGTGGCCTCGTTCGACTGCGAGGGGTTCAGCATCGACCGCCTGCGGGACCTGACGCTCGACGAGATCGAGGCCCGCCGGCAGCTCTTCGCCGACATGCTGAGGCTGTGAGCCGGGGGATGCGGTGAGGACCTTCATCGCGATCGAGCTCGACGAGGCGATCCGCACGCGCCTGGCACAGACGGCCGAGGCGCTGCGGGGCGCAGGCTGCAAGGTTCGGTGGGTGACGCCGGAGCGGATGCACCTGACGCTGAAGTTCCTCGGCGAGATCGAGCCCGCAGCGCTCGACGCCGTGGCCGGCGCGATGGCCACCGCGGCGGCGGGTGCGGGAGCGTTCGAGATCCAGGTGGCCGGGCTGGGCGCGTTCCCCCCCCGCGGCGCGCCCCGCGTGGTGTGGGCCGGCGTGCGCGACCCCGAGGGCCAGCTCGCCGCCCTGCACGGGCGGCTGAACGAGGCGCTGGCGGCGGCGGGGTTCGAGCGCGAGCGCAGGGCGTTCCGCGCACACCTCACCCTCGGGCGGGTGAAGGAGCGCCGCGGCGCCGAGCGGCTCCGCCGGCGCCTCGATGAGCAGGCGGGGGGCGAATTCGGGATCCAGGAGGTTCGGGAGCTCGTGTGCTTCCGCAGCGAGCTCTCTGCCCACGGGCCGGCCTACACGCCGCTGCGCCGCCAGCCGCTGTGAGCGGCACGGCGGCAGCACCGTTGGCGTGACAGCCCAGGAAGAGACACGATGTCTGAAGCACCGTCGCTCAAGAAGCTCTTCGTGGCTGCGACCAAGCAGAACGAAGGCAAGACCACCCTGTCGCTCGGGCTGCTGTCGGCCTTCAGCGAGGCCCGCCCGCCGGTGGGGTTCATGAAGCCCGTTGGCCAGCGCTACGTCGAGGTGGACAACGTGCGCGTGGACGAGGACGTGGCGCTCATGCGGGCGATCTTCGAGCCGGCCTGTGGCCTGGCCGACATGAGCCCGGTGACGGTGGGCCGCACGTTCACGCGCGACTACATCCGCGAGCCCAAGCCCGACGAGATCGCGGCGCGGGTGCGCGCGGCCTTCGAGCGCGTGGCCGAGGGCAAGCGCTCGGTGGTCATCGAGGGCACGGGGCACGCGGGGGTCGGCTCGGTGTTCGACCTGTCCAACGCCCACGTAGCCAGGCTGCTGGGCGCCAAGGTCGTGCTCATCACCACAGGCGGCATCGGCAGGCCGATCGACGAGGTGATGCTCAACCGCAGCCTGTTCCAGGACCACGGCGCGGAGCTGCTCGGCGTGGTGCTCAACAAGGTGCTGCCCAAGAAGCTCGACGACATCGCCGACGTGGTGAGCCGGGGGCTGGGGCGGCAGGGGATCGACCTGCTGGGGGTGATCCCCTACGAGCCCGTGCTCGCCAACCCGACCATGCAACAGGTGCTCGACGAGATCGGCGGCGAGCTTCTGCACGGCGACGCCTACCTGTCCAACGAGATCCAGACCGTCGTCGTCGGCGCCATGACCGCCCACCGCGCGCTCGACTACATCTACCGCAACTGCCTGCTCATCACCCCAGGCGACCGCGACGACCTCATCCTCGCGGCCATGAGCCGATGCACCGTCTCCATGGACGACAGCAACTGCGTGGCGGGCATGCTCCTCACCGGCGGCGTGCGGCCCCAGGAGAACATCCTGAGCATGCTGCGCAGGACCGAGATCCCCGCCGTGCTCGTCGACGACGACAGCTACTCCGCCGCCTCGGCCGTCAAGGACATCAAGATCAAGATCCAGCCCAGCGACGACAGGAAGATCGCCGCCGCGCGCCGCCTCGTGCAGCGCTACGTCGACGTCCCCAAGATCCTCGACCTCCTCTAGACCGAGAAAAAAGACCCCAGGGGTCTTTTCCTGTCGCTCCCTGCCAGTGCCTGGGAGAGATAGGCACTAAGTATAGTCTGGGCAGTATGTTATGGCCCGCATGGCTCGCGGCGAGAAAAAAAAGACCCCAGGGGTCTTTTCCCGGCGGCTTGGGTGGGCGGGGCGCTAAAGCGCGGCGGCGTGGATGGGCCTGCCTTCGGCGAGCGAGAGCTTCACGGCCTCCAGCACCTGCATGGTGGCACGCACGTTGCGGCCCGACGGGCCAGGCTCCGCCCCCGTGCGGACGCAGTGGACAAACTCCTCCACCTGCTCGCGGAAGGGGCCGCCTTGGGGGATGGGGGTCGGCGTCTTCTCCCCGTTCAGGCTCACCTCCTGGGTGCGTGTGGTGATGGTGCCCTCGGTGCCGCACAGCACGCAGTCCCACGCCCCCTCGCGGCAGTTGAGCGACTGGATCATGGTGGCCGAGGCGCCGTTGGCGAGGCGCGCGACGGTCGAGATCTCGTCGTAGTCGTTCCAGCGCGGGTCGGCCTTGTTGCCCACGGCGAACACGGTGTCGGCCTGGGTGTCGAGGAGCCAGAGGATGGCGTCGAACTCGTGGGAGCCGAAGCCGTAGAGGAGCCAGCCGCCCGCCACCTCGGGCTTGGTGGCCCAGGCGTAGCTGTCGAGGTGCGCCGCCCCGTACGACGTGCGTCGCCTGACCACGGACCCGACGTGGCCGATTCGCCCCTCCTGGATCCACTGTTTGGCGAGCACGTTGCAGGGATAGCGGCGGAGCACCTGTGCGACCATGAGCACCACGCCGGCCTGCTCGGCGGCTCGGATCATGTCGTCGCACTCGGCGAGGGTGTTGCACATGGGCTTCTCGGTGAGGATGTGCTTCCCTGCGGCAGCGGCGTCGAGCGCGGCGGGGTGGTGGAGATTGTGCGGCAGGCAGATCGACACGGCGTCCACCGCGTCGTCGGCCACGAGCGCCTTCCAGTCGGCGTAGCGGTTGGGGATGGCGAACTCGTCGGCCCGCCCTGCCAGCGCGGCCTCGTCGATGTCGGCGGCGGCCACGGCCTCGGCCCCGTCGATCTCGGCGAGGGCCTGGAGGTGGGCGCGGCTGATCCTGCCGCAGCCGATGATCCCGAAACGCACGGTCTGTGCCATCGCGGTGCTCTCCTTGTGCGCGTGGGCCGCTGCCGTCGGGGGGTCAGGTGGCCTCGGCGGCGGGCGGCTGCACGCCGATGGGGCGCGGCTTCTCGATCTCGAACAGGATCTTGCCGTTCTCATACACCGTGACGTTGCCCGTCGACTCGCTCACGGTTACGGCCACGGCGTCGGTGGCGGCGGTGATGGCGGCGGCGGACTTGTGGCGCGCGCCGAGTCCTCTGGGCAGCGGCTGGCCTGGGATGGTGGAGCGGAGGAAGCGACCTGCGGTCTCGATGACGCCGCCCTCGCGTATGACGAAGGCGCCGTCGAGTGTGGAGAACTCCTTGACGGTCTCGGTGAGGTGGGGGTCGAGGATGTTGCGCTCGTGCTCGGGGTAGCCGCGAAAGGGGTTGAGGATGAGCTGGTCGGAGTGCTTGAGCACGTCGGCGGTGTCGCCGAGCACGAAGGTGGCGCCGACCGGCCGGCCCTCGCGCCCCTCGATGCCCAGCGACACGGCGAGGTCGAGCACCCGCTCGAACACCTCGCTGCGCACGTGTCGCGGGATGTCCTCGGCGCCCTGGGCGGCGAACAGCTCGAACTCCTCGCCCACCTCGGTCACCAGCAGCGAGTCGATCGCGCCGCTGGCCGCGATGCCCGACAGGCAGAGCACGCGATCGCCCCGGGCGATGAGCCCGCGCGACACGGCCAGCAGGATCGCCACCTTCACCTGCCCCATCCGCGTGAGCCGCACGTCGGGCACCTGCACGGTCTGCGCACCCAGCCGGTCGCACAGTTGGCAGCCCGCGACGTCCCGCGTCGCCACGATCACCTCCACGCCGCGAGCCGCCTCGAGGAACCGCCCCACGGCGTCCTGGTCGGGGAACGCGTCGGCATAGACCACGATCGCGCGGGCATCCACCCTGCCCGCGACGTCCCGGGCCGCGGCGAGCAGCACTTCGGTGGGCACGGGCCGGGGCTGCGTCGGCTCGGGCTCGTCTGCCATGGCGGTGTCCCTCCTCATCTCCGTCGCGCCGCTCACGGGGCTGCGGCGAGCTTCGCGATCTCGGCGGGCGGCAGCTCGCCGCGGGTGATCCGCACGTCGTCGAGGGTGCCCCGGAACCACAGCGGCCTGGGGTAGGTGCCGGCGCCCGAGGCCAGGTCGGTGCCGAGCTGCATCACGTCGTGGGGCTCCGCGGTGATCAGGCTCCGGCCCTGTTTCCTGGCCACCGGCTTGCCGTCCACGTAGAGCACGAGCTGGGCCTTGGCCGTGAGGCTTGCCGCCAGGTGCGCCCAGCGGCCGACAAGCTGCACATCGGCCTCGAGCTCGGTGGCCTGGTCGGAGTTGCGGATGGCGAAGCGGGGCCGGCCGCCGCTGAGGTAGAGGGCGTAGCCGAACGACTTGCCGCCGCGGGCGAGCACGATGCCGTCGGGCCGCTCGCTGCGGACCCAGGCCGCGACGGTGAGGGGGGCGAGCGCGGGGTCGAGGCTGGGCGACTTGGCCACCGCGATGTGGCTCTTCGCGCCGTCGAAGCGTCGGCCTCTGCCACGCTTGCCCTCGGCGAGCGGCGCGGCGGCGACCTTGCCGTGGTTGTGGTGGCCCGAGGCATCGAGTGCCTGGTCGGGCGGGTCCTTGTCGAAGGGGTAGTGGAGCACGAGCTTGGGTGGGCCGGTGTACGGTGTTGCCCGCGGCGTGGGCTTGCGCCTGGTCGCAGGCGTGTAGTGGGTGTGGTCCATCAGGTGCTTGAGCTCGGCGGCCATCTCGTCGCGCTTCGCGCGATGATCGGGGTTCTCGGCCAGGTTGGTCATCTCGTGGGGGTCGCTCTTGAGATTGTAGAGCTCGGGGATGTCGTCGATGTCGGGGTAGACGACGTACTTCCAGTCGGCCGTGCGTGTGGCGAGGATGGTGGGGAGGCCGGGGTAGCCGCCCTCGTGGTAGTAGGCGTAGAGGAAGCTGCGGCGCCACGGGGCCTCGGTGCCCGCGAGCAGCGGGCGCATG
>Ga0180432_10011737_pt1 | contig 10291 bp, 5 predicted proteins | sample SS_ome_10_FD_132414 | JGI IMG/M metagenome (GOLD analysis project Ga0180432, IMG submission 132414) | Hypersaline lake sediment archaeal communities from the Salton Sea, California, USA - SS_1_MS_2 metaG | ecosystem: Environmental > Aquatic > Non-marine Saline and Alkaline > Hypersaline >...
GACCCCCACGGCTTGCTCGAGGAGCGGGGTTACCACGAGCGGTTCGCCGAGTCGCGGCTCCAGATATACGTGGGCCGGGACGAGATCCACCGGAAGCTGGTCGAGCGCCTGGAGGATGATTCGAGCAAGCCGCTCCTGCTGACCGGCAGGTCGGGTTCGGGCAAATCGGCGATCCTGGCGCGGCTCGACCGTGACTTCGCGGCGGACCACGGCGATACGTTCGTTCTCGCCCACTTCGTCGGCGCCAGCCCAGGCTCGACCGGCATGCACCAGATGCTCCGGCGGTTCTGCCTCGAACTCCGCCAACGGTTCGGTCTGACGCAGACCGTCAAGACGGAAAACCAGCAGGAAGAGGTACAACCGTACGATGTTCCCACCGACCCGCTGAAGCTGATCCCCGCATTCTGCGAGATGCTCAAACTCGTCCCGCCCGACGAGCAGGTGGTGTTCATCATCGACGCCGTCAACCAGCTCGACGACTACGGCGGCGCGCAGGACATGAACTGGCTGCCGCTGGTCCTGCCGGCGAACGTCAATATCCTAGTCAGTTGCATCGAGGCCGAAGACAGGCCGGTCAAGGCGCTCGATGCATTGCGCCGGCGGGCCACGCCCGAAGAGAAGGTCGCCCCGTTGACGAACGACGAGCGGTTCGACATCGTCTCGCAGGTTCCGTCGCTGTCGGCCAAGACGCTGGACGCGCACCAGACCGGACTGCTGCTGGGCAACCCGGCGACGCGAAACCCGCTCTATCTTATCGTTGCACTCGAGGAACTGCGCGGATACGGGCGGTTCGGGACGCGCGGGGAACTGCTGGAACAGAAGATCGCGTCATTTCCGCAGGTCGAAGGCGAGGCGGGGCTCAATGCACTGTTCGCCCAGGTCATCGAGCGGCTGGAGGCCGAGGTCGGCCTTGATGTCGTGAGGCCCGCGCTGGAACTCATCGCGTGCAGCCGGATGGGGCTGTCGGAAACGGAGCTTTCGGAGACCCTCGTCCGGCTGGCCAAGACCGCAGGGGACCAATGGACATTGCGCCCGCCCGACCCGCCGGATACACAGCTCGACACCGCGGAGACCGGGCGACGCAAGCGTCTCGTCGGCAACATGCAGGTGATGCTTCGCCAGTTGCGGCCCTACCTGCTGCAGCGCGGCTCGCTGGTCGACTTCTACCACCGGAACCTCTTCAAGGCGGCACGCGTGCGGTACTTCGAGTCAGAGGCAGACACCTGCGCCGTCCACGCGCGGCTGGCCGACTACTTCGCCGACCAGGAGTGGTTCCTTGAATCGTCTGAGGAGCACAGGGCGAGCGCGAAGCAGCCCGGACCCGCGCCCCACATGGTCAACCTCCGCAAGGTGAACGAACTGCCCCATCAGCGCCTTCGAGCCGAGCGGTGGGACGACATGGTGGCGCTCTTTACCGACCTCCTGTTCATCGAGGCCAAATGCACCGCAGGACTGGTCCACGACCTGGTGCGCGACTACAACGAAGCCCTCGCCGTGCTGCCGGAGTTCTTCGAAGAGACGGATCGCACCTGGCGGCGGGACGGGGCGATGCGCCGCTACAACCAGTCGCTGCGGGAATATGCGGTGCGGCGATCTGAATGGCATGATCGACAGGAACGGGGCGAAGACTGGCCGGAACCGGCATACCCACTCCTGCCCGCTGAACTGCGGGCGCGGCAGGACGCGGCGTTGTCCGAGGAACATTCCGAACGCGCCGCCAGGCTCAGGCAGTTCGCCAACTTTGTTTCCGGCCACCTGGGGCTTCTGACGGACTGGCCCGGTGAGATGCTGCCCGTTGCCTACAACGATACCGAACAAGGCCCGGTATCGGCCGGCGCGGAACGAATACTCGAGACGCGGAACATGCCGTGGCTGCGTCGTTCGCCCCGCCCCCCGGCCCTGCCGTTCCGCCCGCAGTGCCTGCGCACCCTCGAAGGCCACACCGGCACAGTCAGGAGAGTGAGCGTGAGCCCCGATGGCCGCCGCGCGGTCTCCACCGGTGACGACAAGACCCTGCGGGTCTGGGACCTGGAAACGGGCGCCTGCCTGCGCACCCTCGAAGGCCACACCGGCGGGGTCGGGAGCGTGAGCCCCGATGGCCGCCGCGCCGTCTTCTCCGCGACTGGGGACTACACTCTGCGGGTCTGGGATCTGGAAACGGGCGTCTGCCTGCGCACCCTCGAAGGCCACACCAGCATGGTCTATAGCGTGAGCGTGAGCCCCGATGGCCGCCGCGCGGTCTCCGCCGGCGGGGACTACGCCAGTCGGGACAGCGCCAGTCGGGACAGCGCCCTGTGGGTCTGGGATCTGGAAACGGGCGCCTGCCTGCGCACCCTCGAAGGCCACACCCACGTGGTCTGGAGCGTGAGCGTGAGCCCCGATGGCCGCCGTGCGGTATCCGCAAGTGAGGACAAGACCCTGCGGGTCTGGGATCTGGAAACGGGCGCTCACCTGCGCACCCTCGAGGGCCACACTCGCGGGGTCTCGAGCGTGAGCGTGAGCCCCGATGGCCGCCGCGCGGTCTCCGGCAGTTCGGATAAGACCCTGCGGATATGGGACCTGGAAACCGGCGCCTGCCTGCGCAGCCTCCAAGGCCACACCCTGGTGGTCTGTAGCGTGAGCGTGAGCCCCGATGGCCGCCGCGCGGTCTCCGCCAGTTCGGATAAGACGCTGCGGATATGGGACCTGGACACCGGCGCCTGCCTGCGCACCCTTGAAGGCCACACCGACCATGTCTATGGCGTGAGCGTGAGCCCCGACGGCTGCCGCGCGGTCTCCGCCAGTGTGGACGAGACCCTGCGGGTCTGGGACCTGGAGACCGGCGCCTGCCTGCGCAGCCTCGAAGGCCACACCGACTGGGTCTCCAGTGTGAGCGTGAGCCCCGATGGCCGCCGCGCGGTCTCCGCCGGCGGTTGGTCGGACACGACCCTACGGGTCTGGGACCTGGAAACAGGTGCCTGCCTGCACAGCCTCGAAGGCCACACCGGCTCGGTCAGGAGCGTAAGCGTGAGCCCCGATGGCCGCCGCGCGGTCTCCGCCAGCGTTGACGAGCCCCTGCGGGTCTGGGACCTGGAAACCGGCGCCTGCCTGCGCAGCCTCGAAGGCCACACCTACGTCTGTAGCGTGAGCGTGAGCCCCGATGGCCGCCGCGCGGTCTCCGCCGGTTGGGACAAGACCCTGCGCATTTGGGACCTGGAAACCGGCGCCTGCCTGCGCACCCTCGAAGGCCACACAGACTGGGTCTATAGCGTGAGCGTGAGCCCCGATGGCCGCCGCGCGGTCTCCGCCAGTAAGGACAAGACCCTGCGGGTCTGGGACCTGGAAACCGGCGCCTGCCTGCGCACCCTCGAAGGTCACACCAGCGAGGTCTGTAGCGTGAGCGTGAGCCCCGATGGCCGCCGCGCGGTCTCCGTCGGCGGTTGTTACAACGCCGGTTGGTGGTCCAAGGCCAAGGCCCTGCGGGTCTGGGACCTGGAAACGGGCGCCTGCCTGCGGAGCCTCGAAGGCCACACCGGCGGGGTCGAGAGCGTGAGCATGAGCCCCGATGGCCGCCGCGCGGTCTCCGGCAGTGAAGACAAGACCCTGCGGGTCTGGGATCTGGAAACGGGCACCTGCCTGCGCACCCTCGAAGGCCACACCCGAAGGGTCGAGAGCGTGAGCGTGAGCCCCGATGGCCGCCGCGCGGTCTCCGCAAGTGCGGACCAGACCTTGCGGGTCTGGGACCTGGAAACAGGCGAGTGCCTGGCCGTCTACCACGCGGGCAGTGAGGGCCGTACCACATCGGTACGATCGCGTTCCGTCGCGATCGCCCCAATCGGCGAGCGCATTGTCTACGGAACGGCGGACGGGCAGGTGCATTTCCTGGCGCCGGTCAATTTCCCTCCCGCCGGCCCTGTCATCCTCACCGCTGTTACCGTCCCTCCCGAGAACTCCATCCGTCCGGCCACACGCCGAGGCGAGCGGTCCGGCCGTGCGACCTGCCGCTGCACTGCATGCGGCACCGAGTTCGCACCCGCCGACGAGATCATCTCGGCCATCCGGGCCCTGTCAGGCGATATGGGCCCCGACCAATCCCCCTGCCTCGACCTGCCGGCCGCAGCCTTTGACGACCCGCGCCTGCTGTCGGCCTGCCCCCACTGCAACAAACCCCTGAAGTTCAACCCCTTCCTCATCACCCTCAAAGCCGACCCGGAGGCGCGGGCATGACGATTCGACCGAAGGCCAGCCAGACTAACTGCGCCATGCCCACTGCCTGGGTGACCGTTTCTGTCTCCATCTTACAGCACGGTCCGGTAGCTTACCTCATTTGTGGCGCGGCGCGAGGGGCAGGTTGCGCCTGAGCAACTGATGCACTATTATCTTGGTGGGCGGGGGAAGGCTTCCTCGCGTCGGCCGGTCGCGGGTTGTGTGTCCTGCGTAGTCTTCTATAGATCGTGACGCTGCCGGGCGGCGGTGTCGGTGTCTGGGAACCATGAAGAAAGGAGCGCATCATGGACAAGACGAACGAGCGTGGCCGCGGGCGACAGTGGTCGTATCATGTCTGCTGCATGGTTGCTGCCGGGGGGGCTCTGGCCTGCGGGTTGTGGCTGGAGGCGGCGTTGTGCGTGGCGGGATCCACAGTCGTCATCGTCATCCACGAACTGGCCCACGTCGCGGTCGGCAAGCTGGTGGGCGTCAGGATCAAAGGGACCCACATCTTGCCCTGGCACGGGTACACGAGACTGACCGCGACCCAGGCCGAACGCCAGACCGTCGGGTTCCTGGCGTTCGCTCTGGCCGGTCCCCTGGCCGGGCTGGCGTCGGCGGGGATAGCCTACATCGTGGCGGCCCAAATGGCCCTGCCGGCTGCCCTGGCGGGGGGGTTGAGGCTCCTGTCGCTGGCCTTGTGCGGGGACACCGTTGTCAACCTGCTGCCTGTCTGGCGATTCGACGGGAAGTTCGCCGCCAACGCACTCAAGGCGATTTGGAAAGCCGCAAACACACGCGCGAAGACCGCGATGCCCGCCGAGCCTGAGGCCCATCGCGACGTCCAGGCCGCGCCTGCGCCGCGAGCATGCAGCAGTTCTCCGGACCGCGCCGAGGGCCGCAGATCGGGTTATGCCCTCACTGCCAGGGCCGTCCGCATGCTTGAGGAGCAGTGGGCGATGCGGCCCATCCACAGGGATCGCTCACCCTGGGCCGGGTCCGCCGGGCGTCACGCGCCGATACGGATTTCGAATGGCTCGCCGTCAACGTCGATGCGGCCCCCTCTGCGCAGGTCGGCGATGAAGTCGCGGTGGACCACGGAGGAGTTCGTGCCGCCCGTTTCCGGGTAGGCCGCGCCGATGCCCACGTGAAACGTGCCGCCGATCTTCTCGTCGAGCAGGCTTATCGTTGTTGCCGCAGTGCGGCGAGGATTGAGGCCCAGGGCGATCTCGCCAACACGCGAAGCCCCCGGGTCCGTGGCCGCAAGATCCCTCAGGGCGGCGCTGCCCTCGTCGGCGCCGGTGCGAACGAGTCGCCCGCCGTTGAACTCCAGACGCGCGCCGCGAATGACTTGCCCGCGAAAGAGCACGGGCAGGTCGGCGACGAAGGTCCCGTGGACGCCGGACTCAACCGGAGCGGTGAAGATCTCGCCGTCAGGCAGATTGCGGTGCCCGGCGTTGTTGATCCACGTGCGTCCGGCGACGCCTACGGTCAGATCGGTTCCCTCGGGCGTCGTGAACCGGATGGTGTCGGCTTTGCCGAGCGTCGTGCAGAGCCGCTGCTGGCGATCGAAGGCCTCCTGCCATGCCGCGGCGGGGTCCGGGGTGTCGAGCATGTCCGCGGCGGCCACGAGCGTTGTGAAGTCTTCGGCGGACATGGTCGCCGCGCGGGCGGCGGCGGGTGTCGGGTAGAACAGGGCCAGCCAGCGGAGTTTCCGTTCGGCGGCGGCGTGAAGAAAGGCGCCCTGGCGGGCCCGCTCGTCACCGTTCGGGCTCGCCGGCGACGCGTCACAGGCGCCCGAGCCTGGCGGTCCGGCGGTCCAGATGCCGAGTGACCGGTCGATCGGCGAACCGTCAGGCACGCCCAGCGGGTTGAGCCAGCGGTCACGATCGTCACCGGTCGTGTGCAGGAGGGTCTGGCGATAGAGATCGCCTCTGAGGCGGATGACCGGCAGCCCGGCCCGGGCAAGCACCGCCTCGAACAGCCGACGCAGAAAGTCCTCCGCGACGTCAGGCCCGCTGACGACCACGATGTGGCCCGGTCGAACGGCCAGCGAATAGTCCATCGCGAGGTCGGTCAGACGTTCGAGGTCACGGGCCTTCATCGTCGGTTACCGGCCACCGTGTTGATACGCCGCGAATCTCGTCCTGCGCCGCCGGCGGATTCGTCCATGGACCAGCCGCTTGGCCGCGTCAATCGCAGGATATGTCGCCAGAGGCGTCACGCCATGTGTTGAAGAATCAACTGGACGGCCGTGCGGGTCTTCTCGTCGAAGGCGGCCAGGGCCGCACTGCGCGTTTTCTCGTCGGCGGTGGCAAGCCGCTGAAACTGCTCGCGGAGTTCGGCCGGCATCGCGCTCAGCATCGCCGCGATCTTCGCTTTCATATCCAATTGACTTCCGCCCGAACGCGATCGGGAACCGTAGTAGCTTGAAGGTGAACGAGCGGGGCGTTCCTGTCCGGACATGATTTCTCCTCTGGGGGTCGTTCGCGGCCGGCGTCTAGAGGTGGACGACGATCGTCTTCATCATCGTTGCCGTCTTCTCGTCGAGTTTGGCGAGAATGGCGTTGCGGGTTGCGGGGTCGGCCTTGGCCAGTTGGCGGATCGCCTGCTGTGTCTCGAGCGGCAACGACGCCACCAGAGCATTGATGCTTGCCTTGAGGTGCTCGAAAGAACTGCCGTTCGACCTGAGACCACCGCTCGGGTAGTAGCTCGACGGGCTTCGGTCAGGACCCATTCGCAGTTCACTCATCGTTCACACTCCCGCAGGGGCCATCATCACTACGGACATCGACACCGCCCGACGATCGCACGATCACTCTATTATAACGGCTTCTTCCGGCGCCTCACCCACTTTCTTACATGCTGTTGTCAGGCCTGTGATCGACCTTGACGGTCAGCCGTCGCTCAAGCTCGTCGATCCTCGCCCAATCGAGGGGTAGCTGTTGCGGCGCCACGTTGCTGCGCAATCGCCGGATCGCGTAGCGGGCTTCTGCCTCCAGCCCCTCCGTGGGTTCGTCGCTTCGTATTGCCGGCTCAGCGATGTCCAGCGCGTCAGTGACACGTTCCGCGGCGAACGCGGGGTCCACCGCCGCCGCCCGGAGGGCCAACTCGGCAGAGTACCGGACGACCATTACGCGCAGGTCGGTCTCCCCTGATTCGACGAGCGCCATCGTCCGCGCCAATGCATCACGCCATGCAGCGATGCCCTCCTCGTGGTCGCCCTTGGCATAGCGGATTATCGCGTCAACCAGCATGGCGTTGGCGTGCGGGCCCATCACGTCGCGGCGGCCGGCTTGCGCCAGCCGACCGTAGATCGTGCACGCCGACGTGCTGTCGTTCAGTCCGTCTTCGATGTTGCCCGTGACAGCCAGTGACCATCCGCGCCGTGCCAGCGCGAAGGCCAACATCGGGTCGAAGTGCTTCTTGCCGACACGAATGAGATCGCGATATGCCGCAACGGCCTCGTCGAGTTGGCCGATGGCCTCGGCGTGGCGCTGTATGTCTTGCAGTACGGACCCGACAAGGACGTGGCCGAGCGCCTGCGGGCCGCGGAACTGCTCCTGACCGATGTTCACAAGATTGGCGTGGATGTTGAGGGCGGCCCTGTAGTCCGCCAGCGCGTCGTCATGGCAGTGCAGGTCGCGATGCGCGTTGCCGCGGTTGGAGTACGCCGCCGCCAGGTCAGGATTGAGTCTTTGGTAGAGCGGCTCCAAGCGCGTGCGATGCGTCTCTATGGCCACAGAGCAGTCCGCGATCGCCCTGCGGATACAGCCCATCTCGCGCAGGACCATCGCGCGGTTGGCATGCACGGCGGCGATCTGGAATGCGCCGGCCTCCTCGCCCGGCAGCCCCTCCAGCAACTCAAGGGCACGATCGAAGTCGGCGACCGCCTCGGGATACTGCACAAGCTCCAGGAACACCGTCCCGCGATTCGACAGCGCTCCGGCCAGATCCGGCACGTCTCCCGGGTCGGGCGCTTCGGCAGGGCCGAGGATGTCGATAGCCTCATCCAGGTCGGCTCGCGCCGCGTGGTGTTCGCCGACGGGCCTCAACAGCACCGCTCGCGCGATGCGAACGCGGGCGCGCAGCCGACCGGTCGTCGCGACGGCGAGTTCCTCCAGCAGTTCCGCGCCATGCACGAAATGTCCGAACGCACCCAGCCACTCCACCAGGCAGTACAGCGGCGTGACCTGTCCCCAGGCGACGTGCTCGCACCGGTCGAGGTCGCCCCCGGCCAGTGCATGCCGAAGCGAAAGCAGACGCGTCCTGACCTCGACCAGCGTGGTCGGCGCCTCGGCAATCGGTTGCTCGCCATACCACTGCGCGAAACGTCGGTGCAGCGCGGCGCGGTCGGCATCGCCCAGCCGCTTGCCGAAATGCTCCTTCAGCAACGCGTGCATGCCGACGGCGCCGCTGCGCGTGTCGAAGTTGATCACCTGCCAGTCGGCGAGCATCAGGGCGATGTCGCGAGCGTCCCATTCCGGATCGTCATCGCCGTCGTGTTCGAGCACGGCTTCGAGGACGTCCAGCGGTGCTTCCTCGATGGTGCATGAGACGACTTCCAGGAACCGCCGCGACGCGGCCCCGCCCGGGAGCCGTTCGTACACCTCGTCGAAGAGCCTCGCCAGCGTCTTCTTCCGGTCCCACGCCGTCAGGTTCGTGGCTTTGTCCAACGCGCCGCCGTACTTCTTCTTCACGTACCCGCCGAACACGCGCATGGCCAGCGGATGGAAGCCCAATTGCGACGCCAGTGTCTCGAGCCGCTCGTCCGATGCATCCAGCCCGTAGGACTTGAGCAGCGCCACGGCGTCCGCCGGGGCCAGGCCCTGCAGGCCGATGTCGTAATCCAACGGCTTGCGAACGGGTATGACGATCTTGTCTGCGTCCTCGAGCACGTCCGGCATGGCTCGGGACGTGATGACGACGTGGCTGCCGTTGGCCAGGGCGGTGGCCTGCATGAGGAAGCCGTCGAGGCCCTCGAATGCGGCCAGGCGGTCCTCGTCAGCGACGTCACCGTGATCGGCGTCGCCGGTCTCCCAGCCCCGCAGCCAACGCTCGATGGCGTCGATCACGATCAGCACGGGCCGCTGCTGTATCTCGCCCAACAGTCGCTGGACGCGCTGCTGGGTCTTGGGTGATTCGCTCTTGTCGAACCGCCCCTCGGTCAGGCACGCAAGTGCTTCATCGAGGAACATGTCGAAGCTGAAGCCGCCCAGGCCCGCCGTGCACCAGAACCCCGCCTGGAAGGGGAATGCCACGTCGTCCTGTCGCGCGGCGACGACGTGGTGGACGAGGGTGGATTTGCCCTGCCCGGCCATGCCGACCACCGCAATGACGCCGGGGCAACGCGAGGACATCGCCCTGAGCAGTTGGGCCTTCTCGTCCGCCCGACCGACGAAGAACGGGGGCGTCGGGGGCAGATGGTAGAAGAACACAGGGATGCGGCCGGCCGACTTGTGAATCGACCAGACGGCCACGCCGACTTCCTTCTCCAGTTCGAGCTGCGTACTGAATGAGCGGCAGTAGGCGCCGCCCATGATCGCCTGGCGGTGCTCGCGCTGCCAATCGGCCTGGCGTTGTGGCTGCTCTGGCTCGCCGTCGACATAGAAATCGTCATGGGCCAGGAAGACGAAAACAGGCTTTCCGAGTCGCCGGGCACAGTCGTATTCGCGATGGGTATACGAACGATGCGGTTCATCCTCCGGCGCGGCGCCGAACACCTTGCCCGCCAGACACACCACCGCATCACACGACTGCACCAGCGCATCGAGGAACTCCGGCAGGTTGCGATGGTCTGCGTGCAAGACCTCCTGCGTCACGGGCTGAATGTCAGCCTGCAGCAAGACGTCCTTGACCGCCTCGCGACAGGATCTCAGGTCACCCGATGCTGCACTGACGAATACTTTCATGACAGGGCCGGCAGGTAGGCTAGCCGAATGTCAGATACGTATCTACAGCAATCTCGAACGGGCAAACTGTCGGGTGCACGTCTCGATTGTTGCACTCAGGCGACGGTTTGCCAGTGGCCGTCCCATTCGCCGTTGCTCCAAAGGCTGACCAGAGCAGCCATCGGCGTGACGTTGTGTTTGCTCCACCGCATCCC
>Ga0180432_10011738_pt1 | contig 10290 bp, 5 predicted proteins | sample SS_ome_10_FD_132414 | JGI IMG/M metagenome (GOLD analysis project Ga0180432, IMG submission 132414) | Hypersaline lake sediment archaeal communities from the Salton Sea, California, USA - SS_1_MS_2 metaG | ecosystem: Environmental > Aquatic > Non-marine Saline and Alkaline > Hypersaline >...
GGGTCAGCTCGCCGGCCAGTCGGCGTTGGGCTTCGCGCTGTTCCGGGCGGTCGGCATGGCGGGCCACCACGGCGTCGATCTCCTCGCGGTCGAGATCGGTGAAGAAGCGGAGACACGGGGCAACGTCGGCATCGTCGAGGTTGATCCAGTATTGATAGAACTGGTAGGGGCTGGTTCTCTCGGGCGCGAGCCAGAGGGCGCCCGACTCGGTCTTGCCCATCTTGGTTCCGTCGCTCTTGGTGAGCAGGGGGCAGGTCATGCCGTAGAGCTGCACAGAGCGGAGGCGGCGGGCCAGGTCGATGCCGGCGGTTATGTTTCCCCACTGATCGCTGCCGCCGACCTGTAGCTCGCAGTCGTAATGATCATAGAGGTGGACGAAGTCGTACGCCTGGAGGAGCATGTAGCTGAACTCGGTGTAGCTCATGCCGGCTTCGTCGCGTTCCAGGCGATTTCTGACGGATTCCTTGGCGAGCATCACGTTGACGGGGAAATGTTTGCCGACCTCGCGGAGGAACTCGAGGTATCCGAACCGGCCCATCCAGTCGTAGTTGTTGACCAGCAGTGCGGATCGCGGGCCGCAATCGAAGTCGAGCAGGCGGCGCAACTGCGTTTCGATGGCGGCGACGTTTTCGCGGAGGGTATCGACGGAGAGCAGGTTGCGTTCTTCGCTTTTCCCGCTGGGGTCGCCGATCATGCCGGTTGCCCCGCCGACCAGGGCGATGGGTCGATGCCCCGCCTTCTGAAAGCGCCGGAGGATCATCAGGGCCATGAGGTGGCCCACGTGGAGGCTCTCGGCCGTGGGATCGAAGCCGGCGTAGATGGTGCGCGGCTTTTCGGCCAGCCACTTGGGCAGGTTGTCGTCGTCGGTGGTCTGATTGACCAGACGGCGCCAGGTCAGTTCGGAGAAGATGTTGCTCATGGAGAAAGAGAATGGGTAAATCCGGAAGCACCGTTCAGCGCCACATGTCGTCGTCGGCGAAGGGGTGTGCGGGTCCTTGAAATTTGGGTTTGGGCAGGGCTTTCAGGGCCTGCTCGGCGAAGCGGAGATCCTCCTTGGTGGCGATTTTGATATTGACCGGTGAGCCGGGCACCACGGTGACCGATTGCCCGATCCGCTCGACCAGTTGAGCGTCGTCGGTTGCCTGGAATCCTTCGCGGCCGGCGTAGCCGTCCAGCAGCAGTTGCCGGCGGAAGACCTGGGGCGTTTGGGCCTCCCAGAGATCCTTTCGGGAGACCGTCTCTTGGATTCTGTGTTGCTGATCGACCCGCTTGAGCGTGCCCGACACCGGAAGGGCGAAGATCGCGGCACCCGATCGTTTGGCCGCTTCGAAGATTTTGTCGATCCAGGCATCGGCCAGGCAGGGCCGGGCCGCATCGTGCACGCAGATAAAATCGGCGTCCGGCTTGACTCGCGCCAAAGCGGCGGCAACCGAATCAGACCGCTCGGCACCGCCCTCCACGACCTCGATGCCAAGGATACCCACGTTGGCGGAGAACTTGAAACTGAAGTATTCGCGGTCTTCGGCGGCAATCACGATGATGAGTTGCACAACGTCGTCGCGGTTGAGAAACCGTTCGGCGGAGTGCAGCCAGACCGCCCTACGCCCCAGCGGCGCGAACGGTTTTTTGTAGTGTTTGTCCTTGAACCGGCTGCTTCGGCCGGCAGCCGGCAGGATGACGGCAAACTTGGCCACGGTCTCGCACCCTTTCAAACGGATAATGCAACAGTCAAACGGCTCATTGTGCCGCCGGCGCCGCGAGGCGTCAAGGTGAGCGGGCAGGGATGCCAGCGAAGGCGTTTGGGCTGCGTTTTGCCTGACCGGGAACTCGGGCGGCGCGTGGCCCTATTCATGGGGTTCCCCCGAAATCTCCGGGGAACGTCTTCCAAAGGGGGTGCCGGGGACGGCTTGTCGGTCCCTGCTTGTTGGCGCCCCGACAAGGGCGGGCAAGCCGCCCATGGCACCCTGCCCGAAGTTCCCGGATGAACCTATTTTCGGCGGGGTGCGTTCTGCCGCGTGCCCAGGTCGGTTGCGTGCCGCTGGAACCACCGTTTCCAGAGCTCGATCTTCTCGGTGGTGTTCGACGGAGCGCGATTCGGGCCGTGGTCCACGTCGTGCCCAACCACTTTCGGAAGGCTATCCAGTGCGGCGCGGCAAACACTCTGCCGGTCGTCGAGCAGTCGGATCAGGGTTGGTGTGAAGGCCGGATCGGCCAGCTCGCCCATGGCCGTGGCCACCTGGCGACGGATCTCCCAATTGCCGCTGTAGGCCAGCCGCTCCAGGGCTGCCGTGCCTGTGCGGTTACCGAGGCGGGCGAGTGCTATGGCCGCGTCGGTGCGCAGCGACTCGTGGCCGGTTGCCAGAAGTTGCTCCAGCGGGCGCATGTCATCCAGTCGGCCCGCGGCTCCCAATGCCCTGACCGCCGCCTGCGCCACCGGAACGCTCGGGTCGTTCAGCGCCGGCAGGAGGACCTTGGCATGGCGAGGATCAGCATGGGCGGCCAGGTGTTGGCACGCGCGTCGCCGGACCTCGGGCGAGGAATGACCGATCGCGGTATACGCCATTCGGATGGATGGTTCGCTTGCATTGGACGCCACAGAAGTCAAGACGCTTTGCCAGACCAACTGGTCCGGTTCGGTCGCCACGATCGAGGCAAGCCGGGTCAGGGCGAGAGGGCCCGGCGGTTGTTCCGAGGCCAGGTCGACCAGATCGCCGGCCGCCCGGCGACGCACCAAAACCTCTTCCGAGTTCAAGCGATCGAGCACCACAAAGACCGGATCGCGGAGGGGCAAAATCTCGCGGTAGACTACCTCGGGCAGGGGCTGTTTCCGGTCCAACGCGAGCTGTTCAAGCACCTCGACCAGCCCCGGGCCGAAGTTGACCAACGCCTGAACTGCCTGGCGACGGGCCGTCTGTGAGCATCGCGGATCGGACAACTGCCGAAGCAGCCGTTGCACTTCGGCGAGTTGCTCCGGCGGGATCGACCGGGACGCGCGGGCTTGAGCCCCGTCGGCAACCCGTGACGCGGCAACGTTGGCGAAGCCGAACTGTTGGTGAAATTGTCGGCGCAGCCGGTCGAGCATTTCGGCCCGCCGCTGATCTGGTCCTTCAACGGGGAACTCGATGGCCGGCTTCCATCGGGCGGCAAGCTGTCGGGCGGCAGAGGTTCGGGTGGTGTAGGCACGCTTCTGCATCGCTGCCAGCAACACGGGACCGGCCTGTTCGAGCGGCCAATCGGCCATCGCCGCAAGGACCTGTTGTTGCACGGCCGGGCTGGGATCGTCGACCAGACGCAGGGCCATCGCGTTGCCGGCCCGGTTGGGATACTTCCGCAACGCCTTGGCCGTTTCCAAGCGGACCCGCCAGGACTTGTCCCTGGCGGCGCCCCGCACCGCCTCTTCGGCACCCGCCGTGGCCAAAGCCGCAACCGCGGCGGCCCGAATCAATTCCGCCCGGCTGCCCTGCAATTGCTTCAGTGTTTCAATCGATGGGGCATCTCCCAGTTGGCCCAACCCCTCGATGGCCGCCATGCGAACCTGAAGCTGGTGGTCGTTAAGGGCGGCGGCCATATATTTGTGGGCCCGGGGATGACGCCGCGTGGCCAGGGCGCGGACCGCGGCGGCGCGGACCCGGCGGTCGGAGTCGGCCCGCAAGTCGACCGCCTCCAACGGCATCTCACCCCGCCGGTCTTCCGCCCACGCGGTCATGGCTGCCAGTCGCACATCGGCGGCCGGGCTCCGCAGGGCGTCGACGAAGCGCGGGTCCTGGGCCGGTGCGACGTGTCGCGACAAGCTGCGGATCAACTCCGCGTGCAACTCGGGGACCGGATGCGGCCCGGTTTGATCTTGCTTATCAGCGTACTCGTCGATCAGTTCTCGAATCCTGGAGGCCGGCGACGGCTCGCGGAGCACCCCGAGTGTTTCGGCCGCCGCCCGGCGAATCGAGAGTTTCAGGCTGCGGGTGCGAATAGCCTTGACCAGTTGCGGCCCGGCCGAGGCGTCGCCCAGTCGGGCCAGGCCAATAGCCGCGTTGGCGGCCACGACCGGGTTGGCATCGTCCAGGGCCTCGTGAAAATCGGGGCGTTGTTCGGGCGGTAGTGCGAGCAAGTCGTCCATGGCGGGATACTGCCAACGGCATCTCCCGGAATCGACGCTCCGGCCAAACCGCATCCAGCCGTTTGCCTCGGCCAACACCGCGCGAAGCTCCGACGGCACGGGGGCCTGAGCATTACGGGCATCGGCGGCGGCTTGCCCGGATTGCTCGACCGGCAACAGGGCGGGGGCGGGAGTAAGGTCGTCCGACCACCACTGGCAGCCTGCCGCCGTCAGACCGGCCATCAGCATGGCGATCGGTACAACCCGGTCCACAAGTTGCTTGCAAGAAGCCGGCACTTGGGGCAAATCCTTTTGCCAATTTGATGTGTGAGAATCCGGACTCAAAAGCGAAAGAGAATACCGCGGCGGTTGGACATCCTTGTCTTATTCTTGTCGGTCTGCGACCAACTAACGGTCGTCGACGGCGACCTCGGGTTTTCTGCTTGGTGCTCCCAGAGTTTCCGCAAATCGCTGCATTTTCTCATCAAGCTTCTCGATCAGTTCCTCGTCGTCCATGGCTTTGTCGGCGAGCAGCCTGAGCATGTTTCGGATCTGCTTTTGGAGATCGCCGGCCAAGGTCTTTTGCGGGGCGGCCGTTACGGCTTCAACGGCCTCCAGCCCCTCCAGAACAGCGTGAAAACGGAACTGGAGCCCCCGGCGGAGGATGAAGATCTCTTCACCCGACTTCGAGTAGATGGCGATCTGCTCTTCCTCTTGTTTTTCCTGTCGGGCTTGCTCGGCTGCCCAAATGTCGAGAGCCAGCCGACCCAACGCGGCGGGTGCTTGCGACAAATCAGAGCTGGCTGCCTCCACCAGTTTCACCTGGGTGAGTGCCGTGGCTGCGGCACACCGGGTAGCAAACCGCGCGTCCTTTTCGGCAATGATTCCCAGCAACGCCTTGACCACGTCAGCCTGGGCAGAACCTCCGCCCAAGGCCGCCAACGCGTCGATGGCCTGCATCCGCATCCAGGCGTGCCCATCCGGCGATCGCTTCGGCGGTCTCTTGGAAACAGCGATCCTGAGCATCGCGGCCACTGCCCGATCGCGGGCTTGCGTGTTTGCCACTTCCAGTCGGGCATGGCGGATGATGCCAATCAGAGAAGCCACCTTCACCGTGTCGACCTGATCCGGGTCCTCCAGGGTAGCCAACATGAATTCAAAGGCCTGGGGCAGCGGTACCGCCGGTTTGGTGCCTCCGCCCGGCTCTACGGCGTTCAAGTCGCCGATCATCAGCATCGCGTTGAACCGCACAGCCGGATGATAATTATCCTGGGCCAGCTTCCTGAGTATTTCAAACGTCAGGTTGTTGAGCCGATCGTGCACCGGGCCATACCCGACCGTCAACAAATCATTGCGGAGCTTCTTGCGAAACGCGGGCAACAAGGTGTAGTTTTCCGGGTCCGTCCAGCGAGCCAGGTTGAAGCGTTCGTAGAAGTCGACAAGCAATTCTTTCTGCCCTGCCTCGAACTTCCGCTCCCGCAGGATTTTGTTCACCTCCAATTGATTTTTCTTCTGCGCGTCGTCAACTGGAAGCCTGAGATACCCTTCAGGGCCCTCCTTTGGGGGGGCTGCCTTGGCGGAGGGCTTGCTGGGCTGTTGGGCAAGGCCCGAAGCACCCAAGCAACCCAGGTTGATTGCGATGAGAGACAATAAGGTCGTCAAGCGCATCAGCCACAGACGAGAATAGTAGTGATTTACAGCCGGCATCACGTAGTCAGACCCTGACGCAAAGTGATCGTGAGAAGACACACACAATATATAGGCTACCAACGTCATGGCAGGAGTGTCAAGCGGTATCAACTGCCCGATGGCCTTGGCTAATGAGGCTGCTATACTGTTGAGATGAGCAGCGATCCAACAGTACCACAGGGCGAACCGGAGCGGCGCCGTTCTCAGAGGATGAGCCAGCAGAGTGGGCAGCCACCCACCCCGGTGCCCGGCTACGAGCCCGAGCGTTTGCTTGGGGCGGGGGCGTATGGCGAGGTTTGGGTGGCGGTGGAGCAGAACACCGGCCGGCGGGTGGCGATCAAGTTCTATGCCCATCGGGGGGGGCTCGACTGGTCGCTGCTTTCTCGCGAGGTCGAGAAGCTGGCCTTCCTGTTTGCCGACCGATACGTGGTGCAGTTGATCGGCGTGGGATGGAACGCCGAGCCGCCCTACTACGTCATGGAATACTTGGAGCAAGGCTCCCTGGCCAAGCGTCTCGAGCACGGGCCGTTGCCGGTCGTCGAGGCGGTCGAAATCTTTCGTGACGTGGCGGTCGGGTTGGTTCACGCCCATGGCAAGGGGGTGCTCCATTGCGATCTGAAGCCGGGCAACGTGCTCTTGGACCAGGATAACAAGCCGCGGCTGGCCGATTTCGGACAATCACGGCTATCGCACGAGCAAGCCCCGGCCCTGGGAACGTTGTTCTACATGGCCCCGGAACAGGCCGATCTGGACGCGGTTCCCGACGCTCGCTGGGATGTCTACGCCCTCGGTTCCCTGCTTTGCTGTATGCTCACCGGCAGACCGGCGCACCAGTCGGACGAGGTCGTCCGGCGGTTGGAGCAGGCGGGTAACCTCGTCGAGCGACTGGCCGTTTATCGACGGACGATCCGCAAATCTCCGACGCCGACTGCCCATCGCCAGGTGTCCGGCGTGGACCACGCTCTGGCTGTGATTGTCGACCGGTGCCTGGCCGTTGATCCCCAAGAGCGTTTCCCGAACGTGCAGGCTGTGCTCGATGCGCTGGACGCTCGGACGACGCGGCGGGCGCGGCGTCCCATGATGCTCTTGGGGGCGATAGGGCCGGCATTGGTGTTGTTGGTTGTTTCCTGGTTTGCATGGCAGGGTTTCAGTGCGGCCATCGAGCAGTCGGACTGTGCACTGACGGAACGCGCGTTGGAGAGCAACCAGTATGCGGCCCGGTTTGTCGCCCGGGTGGCCGGCGAAGAGCTGGACCGCCGCTACCGTGCAGTGGAGCGTGTGGCTTCGTCGGAGCAGCTCCGAAAAGTGCTGACCGAAGCCGCCGAGCAACCCAATCTCCGCCGCCTGCTGAAGCAACTGAGCGATCCGAAATTCGCCGAGGAGGAATTGACCGACGAACGTCAAGAGGAACTTGCCAAGCTGCGCAAAGAGTTCGTCGACCATCCGAGTCGTCTGGCAGTGCAGAAGGAGCTGGCGGCATTAGCCGACGCTGCCCGTTGGCCGAAAGCGGCCGGCTGGTTCGTTACCGACGCAAGCGGGGTACAAGTCGCCCGGGCTCCTGAAGGACCCACCCTAGGCAAAAACTTCGCCTGGCGAACCTACTTCCACGGTGGACCGCAGGACGTGCCCGAAACTCAACGCCCCGAAGAGCACATCACCCACACGACCCTTTCGGCCGTCTTTCTCAGCCGTGCCGATAATCGTTGGAAGGTGGCGATCTCCACACCCGTCATTAGCAACCAGGCCGATGGGGCCTTTCTTGGTGTGGCGGCGATGATGGTCGACTTGGGTGGTTTCGTCGAGTTGCAGGGTGGCGAGCAGCAATTCGCCGTGCTCGTCGACATGCGCGAAGGCGACAAGAAGGGTGTGATCCTGCAGCACCCGCTGTTTAAGCAGTTCGAGGCGGGTCGCCAGGGCAAACTGCCGGACCGCTTCAAGAACTACCGCGTCACACCCGAGGACTTGTCGAGCAGCCACTTCGGGATGCAGCCCTACCGTGATCCCTTGGCCCGGGATCCCGACGGCAAAAAGTACGACAAACTCTGGCTGGCCCAGACAGCCCCGGTATCCGTTCGTCACAAGAACACCGGCCTGGCAGTGATCGTTCAGCAAGCCTACGATTCGGCGATCGGCTCTACACTGGCTCAACTGCGGGCCGGGCTGGTCCGTTTCGGAGTGGCTGCCCTGTTGATGATTGCCCTGGTAATGATGGGACTATGGGGGCTGGCCATTCGCCTGCTGAACGACGGGAACCCGCCGCGATCGCACGGCTCGTCGGGTGGTCCGACCGAGGGTTCCGGCAAACCCATGACACCGAATGGATCCACCGACACGCTTCCCATGAGAAAGGAATCATGAAGAATGAAATGAAGGATTCTCCAGGTGCCGCTTGCGGCTTCGCACACTTCACCTCCAGCGGTGATTAACAATCCCTGGAACACCATGGCCGATCTGATCGCACAAGGCGAGGAAGCACAACAGCGCTGGCGGCGCACACTGCCGGAAGGGGAACGGCTGGTGCTGGGCCGTACGCCGGGTGTCTGGACGGTGCCCTGGGACCGGCACATCTCCCGGCGGCACGCCCAGTTGCGGCTGGTCGGCGGCCGGCTGGAAGTGAACCGGCTGTCGGGGGTCAGGAATCCGATCTATTTCCGGGGCAAGGAGTCCACTCGGTTCAGCCTTCGGCCGGGTGAGCACTTCGTCATCGGCAACACCGCCTTTACGCTGGCCGACCAGCGGGTGAGCGTATCGGTCGACGCGCCACGTCCGGTTCAACAGCAATCGTTCAGTTCCCAGTATCTCAGGCAGGTTCCGTTCCGCAATCCGGACTATCGCATTGAAGTACTCAACCGGTTGCCGGAGGTTGTTTCCGGAGCGGCCGGCGACGCCGAGTTGTGCGTGCGTTTGGTGAGCATGTTGCTGGCCGGCGCGCCCCGCGCCGACGCCGCGTCGGTGGTCGCCGTGGAGGATCCGGACGAAGCCACGCCCGATGAACACCCCGCGGTTCGCGTGTTGCATTGGGACCAGCGCACCCTGGCCGAGGGCGACTTTCAGCCGAGCGAGCGATTGATTCTCGAAGCCCTTGAGCAACAACAGAGCGTGTTGCACGTGTGGTCGGGCAGGGAGACGGCCGGCGACCAGGCATTCACCGCCAGCGGCGATTTCGATTGGGCCTTCTGCACGCCCGTGTTGGGCAGGGCCTGCCGGGGATGGGCGCTCTACGTGGCCGGCCGGTTCAACGCCAATCTGCCCGCGCTCTCAAGCTCGTCCGATCCCGGCGACCTGCGGGAAGACGTCAAGTTCACCGAGTTGGTCGCCGCCATGTTAAGCTCCCTCCGGCAGATGCAACTGCTGGAACGCCAGCATGCCAATCTCAGCCAGTTCTTCTCGCCCGTCGTGCTCGATACCCTGACCGTGGACGATCCCGACCTGGAACTGGTTCCCCGCGAAACGGAAGTGTCGGTTCTGTTCTGCGATCTCCGCGGCTTCTCGCGCCAGACGGAGCAACATGCCGACGATCTGATGGGGCTGCTCAATCGCGTTAGCAAGGCGTTGGGCGTGATGACCCGACAAATCCTCGACCAGGGCGGGGTAGTGGGCGACTTCCAGGGCGACGCGGCCATGGGATTCTGGGGATGGCCCCTGGTACACGACGACGCGGTGCTGCGGATCTGCCGTGCCGCCCTGGGAATCCGCACCGAGTTTGAAACGGCCGCCCGGCAACCCTCCAGTCCGCTGGCCGGCTTCCACGCGGGCATCGGCCTTGCCACGGGCAAAGCGGTGGCCGGCAAGATCGGCACCGTCGACCAGGTCAAGGTCACCGTGTTCGGGCCGGTCGTGAACCTGGCTTCCCGGCTGGAAGGAATGACCAGGATACTCCGGGCGCCCATCCTGTTGGACGAAGAAACCGCCAAGGCGATCCGCCGGGAGGTGCCTGGCCGGATCGCCCGGGTGCGCCGTCTGGCCGTTGTCCGTCCGTACGGGCTGGATAGCCCGCTCGAGGTGAGCGAGCTATTGCCGCCCGAGTCGGAGTATCCGCTTCTGACCGATGACCACCTCGCCGACTACGAAGCGGCCCTGGACGCTTTCCTCGATCGACGCTGGCAGGAGGCCCTGGAGTTGCTGCACCGCATTCCCACCGAGGACCTGGTCACCGATTTCCTGACTGTCTACATCGCCCAGCACAACCGCACCCCGCCGCCCGACTGGGACGGGGTCATCCCGCTGGCCAGCAAGTAGCCGCGTGCCTCCCGGCACCACTTCCACCCACCAATGAAAGGCCCGTCATGAAAACGAGCATGCCGTGTTCGCGTGTGATTGCACCGTTGTTGCTTTTGTCGATCGTTTCTGCCGCATCGGGTCAGGCTGCGGACGCCCGACGTGTGAAAAAGCTGATTGCCACCGGCTGGGACAAACCTGACACCCGACGGCTTGTGGAGAATCTCGACGTTATGGAGAAGCGGCCGTTCGACGGCGTGATGTTTCAGGTCACCGGCCGGCGCGAAGAC
>Ga0180432_10011739_pt1 | contig 10289 bp, 8 predicted proteins | sample SS_ome_10_FD_132414 | JGI IMG/M metagenome (GOLD analysis project Ga0180432, IMG submission 132414) | Hypersaline lake sediment archaeal communities from the Salton Sea, California, USA - SS_1_MS_2 metaG | ecosystem: Environmental > Aquatic > Non-marine Saline and Alkaline > Hypersaline >...
GGAGTCTGACATGGCGGAACGGAATCCGAAGACAGCCTTCACCCTCACTCCTATCATCGCAGTACTCACCATCGCCGCCGCGGCCGGCGGCCTCTTCATCGACGGCCTCTACCAGGGGAACTTGCTCCTCCGGTCGGGGTGGCGGGGGAATGATCTGATCACCCTGTTCGTCGCCAGCCCGCTGCTGATCGGGTCCTTCATCATGGCGTATCGCGGCTCGCTGAGAGGCACGTTGGTCTGGCTCGGCATGCTCGCTTACGTGCTCTACAACTTCGCCTACTACCTCTTTGGCGCGGCCTTCAACAGCTTTTTCTTGATCTATGTAGTGCTGGTCGACCTGGCGATGCTCGCCCTGATCTTCGCCCTGGCGAAGATGGACGCGGGCCGGTGGGCCAAGGCCTTCCGCGAGAGGACGCCGGCCAAGTGGATCGCAGGGTACATGATGGTGACGGCGCTGGCGCTGACGGGTCTCTACAGCGTCTGGTCGCTCCAGTTCGTGACCACCGGACAGGTTCCGGAGATCGTGACCAATACGGGGCACCTGACCAGCATCGTCTTCGCCCTCGATCTCACCATGGTGGTGCCCTGGTTCATCCTCGGTGCGGTCTGGCTCTGGCAGCGGAGGCCCTGGGGCTACGTCATCGCCACGGTTATGAATGTGAAGGGAGCTGTCTACATGTTGGCTCTCACCGCGGTGACGCTTTCCGCCGAGCGGGCTGGCGCGGTGGAGAGCGCGGCGGAGGCGGCGCCCTGGGTTGTGATCGGGCTCGGCAGCCTCGCGGCCAGCCTTTTCCTACTGGGCAACGTTCAGGCGGACTCGGGTTGAGGAACGCAGGGCCTTGGGGCCGCTCCGCACGCGGCCGCTTGCCCAGGCAGTCCTTCAACCCGGCCCAGCTTGATGCTACAGACACGGACGTAATGAGACTGAAAGGGAGTACAAAGCGATATGGAGACGGTACAAGACGTGAAACGTGATCCAAACGTTCTGCAAGGCGCCGTCCGGGCGCTCGGATTCGCGGGCAGAGTATTGCTCATTGGCGCGGCCATTTTTCTAGTCATCATGGTCGTCGGTGGATTCACGACGCCGGGCGAGACGGTCGATGCGACTCCGGACGAGGGGGCTGCATTGCTCCTCCCGATGCTGCTGGTCTCGGCAGTGGATGGACTGGTGCTGACCATCATCGTTACGCAAGCCCGCTGGCGGGGGCTACCGCTCATGGTGGGGCTGGCGGCCTCGTACTACGGCGCGCAGACTGTCATGGGTCAGATCGAGGCCCTGGCGTTTCTTACCCCTTTGGGGGAAACCCTGGGCGCCGGGAGTATGCCGGTCATCGAGATGCCTGTGGCGCTGATTGTGAGCAGCTTCATCATCGGGGCGGCCAAGGCGGTCGTTGGCGTGCCCCTGGCCGTGGTGCTCTTTGGAAGGGCGAGGCACGATGGGCGGGAAGCGCGCGTGAGTCTGGGCCAGGGCATGGGGCCGGGACAGTGGGCTCTCAAGCTGGGCGTCATTATCGTGCTGTACGAGCTGCTCTACTTTGGATTTGGGTACTACGTGGCGTGGCGGCATCCCGCGGTCCAGGCGTTCTACCAGGGCGTCGATCCGGGGAGCTTCCTGCGGCAGATGCGGTACGTTGCCACGGAGACGCCGTCTTTGCTTGGCCTGCAGGCGGTGCGTGCACTGCTCTGGGCCGCGTTCGCGCTCCCCGTGGTGGATATGTTGGAGGAGAAGCCGTGGATAGGAGCGCTGGCGACGGGGCTGCTCCTCGCGATCCCGGCGAACATCCAGCATATCATCCCAAACCCGTATATGCCCGCGGACGTGCGGCTGGTTCACTTCGTGGAGACGGCCAGCTCCACATTCATCTTCGGCGCGGCCGTGTTCTGGCTGCTCCGCCGCGCCCATCGGTCCATCGCTGATCTCTTTGGAGGGGCAGGCTGAGACGGACGCGGATAGGGGAGGGGAATAGCGCGGCGCCCGGCGTCTGTGCGCCGCACGCCGGCCGTGCCGCGCACGGCTGGGGCGGAACGCCGCGCCGTTCTCCTTACTCCCCACTCCCTACTCCCTACTCCCGCCGTTCGCCAACGAACCTCCAACTTTCTCCAACGTAACTCAACACAGAACGCCACCCGATTCAACCCCTTCTGCCGTAGCGACGTGATAGGATAGGGGAAGGTGGAATGAGATAGACGTGAGACTGGGAGATGGACTCTCAGTCTGTGCGCAAGGTAAGGGAGGGTTCCTATGATTAGGAGACGCTCGAAGACGACGATGATCCTGGCGGCGACGTTGATCGCGGCTGTGCTCAGCGGTTGCGTGTTTGGCCAGCGGACCGGGCCGGTGCAGACCGAGAGCGAGACCATCGACCTGGGCGACGCTGAATCCGTCGCCGTGAACCTCCGTATGGGAGGCGGCGAGCTGACGGTCCAGGGCGGCGCCGACGCCCTGATGGAGGCGGGTTTCAGGTACAATGTGGCGGACTGGGAACCGATGGTCGACTACAGCGTTAGCGGCGGTCGGGGTGAACTAACCGTGGAGCAGCCCGATGTGAGAGGAGGGCTCCGTCTGGACGAGTATGAGTATGCGTGGGACCTGCGGTTCGCCGACGACGTGCCTATGGACCTGACCTCGCAGCTGGGCGCGGGTCGGAGCACGCTTGACGTCTCAGAGCTCTCACTGACGTCGTTCAACGTCGAGATGGGTGCCGGTGACACGACGGTCGATCTGGCCGGCGACTGGCAGGAGGATCTAGACGTTTCCATCAGGGGCGGCGTCGGCCGGGCCACGGTCTACCTGCCGTCGGACGTCAGCACGCGCGTCACCGTCAACGGCGGCATCGGCGAGGTTGACACGACGGGGCTGAGCCGGGATGGCGACGCGTACGTCAACGATGCGTTTGGGGCCGGCGATGCCACGTTGGAGGTTGACATTGAGGGGGGCGTGGGGGAGATCAACCTTGAGGTCAGAGAGTGATCCTCGCCCAACCGGTGGGGCGCCTTGCGCCCCAGACGGTCCACTTCCGCCCGGCGGACGACGGAAGCCCGGCGCGCGGCGCCCGCCCCAGATGGGGCGTACCTCACTCGCCGGGCCAGCCAATGTATCTTTCCTTGGAGGAACCTAGGTGAAGGACTCAAAATCGATTCTGGGCGTCAATCTGCTCTACCTGGTCGCGTTCGTGTCCCTCCTCGCAGGGAGCGTCGCGCTGGCCGGCCTGTCCCTGGGATGGCGCCTGGTGATCAACGAACTCGTCTTCCTGGGGATTCCCATCGTTGTCTTCGTGGGGATCTCAGGCCGGCGTCCCAGGGATCTCTTTCGTCTTCGCCCGGTCTCTTGGAAGGTGGCGGCGCTGGCGCTGATCGTGGGGCTGGGGCTCTGGCGCTTTGACTGGTGGATTGCCGCGCTCTTCGGCGAGGTACTGGACTACACCATTCCCCTACCGCCGGACGTGCTCAATCTCACGCTGGCTGACAAGGCCGCTATGGCGGTCGGGACGGTGATCCTGGCGCCGATTGTCGAGGAGCTTCTGTTTCGGGGTGTGCTCCAGTCGGCGTATGAGCAGTTGGGGCCGGTCAGAGCGATCGCCGCCAGCGCGCTGCTCTTTGTGGCCATTCACCAGGAGCCGGCGCAGAGCATCGCCATCCTGCCGGTGGCGCTGGCCCTGGCGTACGTGACGTGGCGGACGCAGTCCGTGGTGCCGGCCATCCTGGCTCACTTCGGCAATAACGCCCAGGCGATGGCCGTGTCGCTCCTCCAGGGGAGCAGCCCACAGAGCATGGCCTTCACGCCGTCGGGCGTTGGGGCGCTGCTCGGGCTCCTGGTCGCCATGGCGTCGCTGATCGCGCTGACCCGGCTCACCAGCCCGGAGAAGAAAGAGCGGGAGGCAGGGCAGCGCGGGTGGCTGGCGCGGAGCTGGCCGTTGATGCCTGTGGTGCCGATCTACGTCGTGCTGGTTGGTCTGAGTCTGCTCATGGGCCTCAGGCCGGAGGCGCTGGCCCTCGGCCAGCGCGTGGAGCTGGACCCCGGGCCGTGGGAGGAGGCGAGCCGCTGGACGTACGAGATCTCGAACGCGGCGGATGAGCAGGTGGGCCAGGCCGAGTGTTCGGTGCAACCCGAGGCTGAGTCCTTCGTACTTGAGTGTGAGATGGAACAGTCTGCCTACGAGGTCGATGCGCCGTCGGGCTTCTTCAAGGACGGAGACGTCACACAGACGCAGACGGTCCGCTGGGATCGGGAGACGATGGCGCTGCTGGATGCCAAGATCGAAGCGGCCTATACTGTGGGCGAGGAGGAGGCGGCGCTGGAGGCGGTGGTCTCCGAAGGGAGACTTGGCGTGCGCGTCGAAGAGGAGGGCCAGCCGGTACGCGAGTTCGAGCGCTGCTATCAGCTAGAGAACGGCGAGGCGGACGCATCCCCAGTTGAGGAGCCGTGCCGCCTTGAGGACGACCTGGTGGCCGGCGGGGGTATCTTCTCCCCGCTGCTGGCCGGCGAGTGGCCCTGGCGCTTCTCGGCCCTTCCGATGGAGCTGGCGTACAGCCGGGAGGCGACGGTTGTCTGGCCCTATCGCTCGGCGGAGGGCGTGGAGGGGCGCGTGCCTGCGAAAGAGGAGGTCTTCGTGGTCGTCCGGACGGCGGAGCAGGTCGCGACCCCGGCGGGCGAGTTCGTGACGTGGCGGGTGACGGTGGGGGAGAAGGTCACCGCCTGGTACACGGCGGAAGCCCCGCATCACCTTGTGGCCTATAGTGACGACATGGTCACGTGGCGGGTCACGGGGATCGAGTGAGGTGTTGGTCGAGGAAGGCCCCGCGGCCGACGAGGGGCTGGTGCTCTCCAAGGGCCTGGCCGACTGACGGGCCCTGGTCCGTTGACCAGGAGAGGGGCTGGTCGCGTGACCAGGCGTCTGACTGGCTGGCTGGCAGATGTGGGCTGAGCCGTGCACTGGTATAGTAGGACCCAGTGTTGAGTTCGGAGGGAGGCTTCTTGACGCTGCCTCCTTCCGCGAGCGGACGAGGAGGCCTTGCTGTGAGATTCCAGCGGCTGGTTCTTGTGGCGGTATTGGTGCTGACAATGGGTAGTATGTTGGTTGGCTGCGGTGCCAGATCGAGCTTGCGCATAGGTTGGCTGGAGGCCGGTGGGCCAGGGCACAAGGAGGCGCGGTACAGGTTGTTCAGCGGACTGGAGCGGGCCTCGTTCCGTGCCCAGGCCGGCGAGACCATCGGACTGGACTATGACGTGGATGTGGAAAAGGGTACGCTAGCGATGACTCTCATCGATCCGGACGGCGACGCTCTGTGGGCGAGGACATTCGAGGAAGACGTGGAAGACAGTGTGCGGATCGATGTCCCGCAGGACGGCCGGTTCCGGCTGCGGATTGAGGGCGAGTCCACCGGGGGTGGGTTCAAGATCGCCTGGCGTGTCGAGTAGGATCTGGAGAAACGACGGGTCAAACCGGCGGGGCGTGGCACCCCCTTGAAGTGCGGAGGAATTCAAAGAGACCCGACGGGTCTTGTGTCAGTCGATGGTTCAAGACGGGATCTATTGGTAATCAGACAAGGAGGAGACGATGAACTACGGTGAAGTACTCGGTCGCGCGTGGAATATCATCTGGGAGCACAAGTACCTGATTCTGCTCGGCGTGCTGGTCGCATTGGGAAGCGGTGGTGGGAGCGGCGGGACCTCTGCTAGCGGCAACGTCAACTTTGACAACGGCTTCCGCGAGCCGCCCCGCATGCCTGAGATGCCGCGGATGCCGGAGCTTCCGGCCATCGGCGGCCTCGCGATCGGGGTGGTTGTCTTGATGGTCATCGCACTGGTCGTCGTGGGCCTGCTCTTCTGGGCGCTGTCGACCATTGCCCGGGGCGGCTTGATAGCGGGCGCCAACGCTGCTGACGAAGGCCGCCGGTTGGGCTTCGGTGGGGCCTGGAATGCCGGCTGGAAGAAGGGATGGCGTCTGCTCGGCATCGGGATCATCCCCGGCATCCCTGGGCTCCTGTTGGGCCTGGTGGGAGTTGCCGTCGGGGCAGCGGCTGGTGGCTTCGCGTATCTGGCTGGAGAGCGCATGGCCGGACTGCCTTTCGCGGGCGTGGGGCTTGTCCTTGTGGGGCTGGCCTGCATCCTTCTACCGCTGACCCTGATCCTGGGGCTTCTGCGGACCTTCGCGAACCGCGCCTGTATGCTGGAGGACCTGGGGGTCATCGGATCGTACCGCCGCGGCCTCGAGGTCCTGATGGAGAACCTGGGGCCCGCCATCGTGCTGTTCCTTATCCAGATCGGGATCGGGATTGCAATCGCCGTCGTCGGCTTGGTGCCTGGCCTCTTGCTGGCTCTCTGCTGCCTTCTATGGCCGCTGCTGCTGGCCGTCGAGGGCGGCATCGCCGCCTACTTCTCCACCGTCTGGACGCTGGCGTGGAGGGCCTGGACGGACGCGGCATCCTTCAGCGAACCGGGTGTCGAGGAGCCGGCCATCGAGGCGCCGGTGGCATAGGCTGAGACGCGGACGGACTTCTCGGACGCAGACGAACCGTCAGAGGACGGGATGCGAAAGGCGAGAGCAGGAGGTGCGTGGATGGGTGACAACGCTGTTGCACTGGACGTACGGAATGTGTCTAAGAGCTACGCGGAGGTACGGGCCGTCGACGGGCTCTCCTTTGATGTGAGGCCCGGGGAGATCTTCGGCCTGCTCGGACCGAACGGCGCCGGCAAGACGACAACGATTCGGATGGCTTTGGACATCATCAAGCCCAGCACCGGCGACATCAGCGTCCTGGGCGGCCCGATGACGGAGGAGAAGAAGGCCCGCATTGGGTATCTGCCGGAGGAACGCGGGCTCTACGACGATATGACCGTTATGGACACGTTGGTCTTTCTCGGTAGGCTTAAGGGGCTCTCCAACGCGACGGCGCGGACCCGGGCCGAGACGTACCTCCGCGAGGTCGAGCTGTGGGATGCCCGCGACCGGAAGATCGAGGCGTTGAGCCAGGGGATGAATCAGAAGGCCCAGTTTGTGGCCGGCACGATGCACGAGCCGGATCTGCTGATCATCGATGAGCCCTTCAGCGGCCTTGATCCCGTCAACACCCGTCTGATCAAGAGCCTTCTGCTCCGCATGCGGGATCAGGGGACGGCCATCATCATGTCGACCCATCAGATGCAGCGTGTGGAGGAGATGTGCGAGCGGATCCTACTCATCGACAGCGGGCAGCGGGTGCTTTATGGTCCCCTGGATGAGATTCGTCGGCAGTTCGCTGCCCCCGCCGTAGAGGTCGATCTCCGCGGCGAGGTCGGCCAGGTGCCCGGTGTGATGCGCGTCAGCCGTGAAAACGGGAGCTACCGGATGACCCTGGAGGAGGGCGTCGAGCCCGAGGAGCTGCTCCAGCGCCTGGTGAACATGCCCGGCGTGACCGTGGAGCGTTTCGAGCGCGTGCAGCACAGCCTGGAGGACATCTTCGTCGAGGTTGTGGGCCGTGAGGTCGCCCCCGAAGAGGAGGGGGAGGCGGCATGAGGAAGATCTGGCTTGTGGCTGCGGCGACGTATCGCAGGCGCGTGACGTCGACCCTCTTCCTCATCCTGACCTTCGGCATCCCGGTCCTCATGGTCATCGCCGCCGGCGTGGCGGTCCTCACGCAGATTGGCGGTGGCGTGCCTCAGATCGGCTACGTCGACCAAACCGGGGAGCTGGCCGCCGTCTCTGGCGTGACCGTTGAGGGGCGGACGGTTCCCGTCACCATGTTCGATAGTCAGGAGGAGGCACGGCAGGCCTTGCAGGCGGGGGACGTCGGCGGCTATCTGGTGGTTCCGGAGGATTACCTTGAAGAGGGCGCCGCGACGTACTACGGTGAGTCGAGTCCCAATGCCGTGGCGGACGAGGCTCTGATTGGTCTGATGCGTTTGGCGATGCTGCCTGACGCACCCGACTGGATCCTGTCCCGGCTCGACGACCCCTCAGATGTGACCTACGTGGCGCAGGAGACAGGAGAACGTGTCGCGCAGGGGCCGGCTCTGGTTCTGCGGATCCTTACGCCCGGCGCCCTGGCGATGGTCTTCGTGCTCTCCGTCTTTACCAGCGCCAACCAGATGGGCGCTGCCGTGGTACGGGAGAAGGAGCAGCGCGCGATGGAGATGGTGGTCACCTCTATCTCACCCCGGGAGCTGGTATCCGGCAAGGTGCTGGGGATGACGCTGCTGACCGCCACGCAGGTGGGCGTATGGATGCTTGGTGCCGCCGCCGGCGTGGGGCTGGCTCTCTTGGGCACCCTCCAGGTGCAGGAACTCAGTATTCCGTGGAGGTCTGTCCTCTGGGCCGCTCTGCTGGGCATCCCGGGCTACTTTCTCTATGCTGTCCTAGGGGCGGGCCTGGGCGTCATCGCAGGGGATAAGGAGCAAGCGCGCCAACTCGCCGGCGTGCTCGGTTTCCTCGGTATGGGGCCGCTCTATTTCATGAGCGCTATCATCGACAATCTAAGCGGTCCGCTGGGTGTGGGATTGACGCTCTTCCCCCTCACGGCTCCGACCATTGCTCTCTTCCGGATGACCTTGTCGGAGGTCCCGACGTGGCAGCTGGGCGCCAGCCTGGGGATTATCCTCGTCTGCCTGGCCGCCGCGGTCTGGTCCGTCGCGCGCATCTTCCGCGCGGCCATGCTCCTCTACGGTCAGAGCTTGAAGCCGAAGGAGATTCTTCAGGCGCTGCGTCACGCATAGGATAAGTGCTATGAGAAAGACACTGATCGTCGGACTGCGCGAATTCCGAGAACGGGTCACGAGCCGCGCGTTCTTGTTGAGCACTGTTGCCACCCCTCTCATCATCCTGGTGGTCTCGCTGGTCACCGGAGGGTTCACGTTTGGTCCTCAGAATGAACCACCGCTGCAGGGCGTTGAAGAGGCCCAGCAAGAGGCTCAGACAATCGGCTACGTGGACCGGGCTGACGTGATCGAGCGGATCCCCGAACCGATAGCCCCGGAGACGTTCCGCTCCTATCCCGACCAGGAAGCCGCGCGGGCGGCCCTGGAGCAGGGGGAGATCGCCGCCTATTACGTCGTCCCCTCCGACTACCGCGAGACCGGTGAGGTGGAGCGCTTCAGCGTGCGCTTTCCCACAGCGCCGCCGGACACGGAGTCCTTCAACTGGATCCTGGTGAGCAATCTGTTTCCCGAAGCCGGCCAGGAGGAGATCCGGCGGCTCCGCTGGCCCTTCGACCAGACCGGGCCCGCTTTCGTGCGGGTTGGCGCCGAGGTGGATGGGGAGGGTGGTGACGAGCCGGGCATGGGCGACTCGATGCTGCCTTTCATCGTGACCATCGCTGTGATGGTGCCGCTCTTCTCGGGCGGGAGCTATCTCTTCCAGAGCCTGACGAATGAGAAGAGCAACCGGGTGATGGAGATTCTGTTGGTGTCGCTGCGGCCGCGCCAGCTGCTAACAGGGAAGTTACTGGGGCTGGGTGTGCTGATCCTGGTGCAGTACCTGGCCTGGGTGGCCATCGCTGCTGCTGCGGCCGTCATCCTTGGCCGGGACGTGGGACAGCTCCTCTCGGGCCTGCGGCTTTCGGGCACTGAGGCACTGCTGGCACTGCCTTACGCGCTGGGCGGCTTCGGGCTCTACGCGGCCCTCATGGCTGGCATCGGCGCACTGGTCGAGGACGTGGAGAGCGGCCGAGGGTGGATCTTCGTGCTGACGCTGCCCATGATGGTGCCGATCTACCTGTGGATGGCGATCGTGAATGCACCGTCAGGCCCGTTGGCCGTTGGGTTGAGCCTGTTCCCGTACTCGGCGCCGGTGGCGATGCTGATGCGCATGACAGCCACGTCGGTGCCGGCGTGGCAGCTCGCCGTGAGCCTGGGGCTGCTGGCGCTGGCGACGGTGGGGACGATCTGGCTGATGTCCCGCCTCTTCCGTGCGCAAACACTCCTCAGCGGCGAGCCGCTTTCCGTACGCCGCTTCCTCCAGGCCCTCGCGGGATAGAAAGAAGAGACACAGAGATTCACAGAGAAGGCACAGAGAACCACAGAGGAAGACTCTGTGCAGCTCTGTGCAGCTCTGTGAGACTCTGTGTAACGCCGTTAGTTGACGGTCAGCTCGCCGGAGGCGATTTCGACGTTGTCGATGGTGGCGATGACGTCGTGGCCGCCGGGCTGGAAGCCCAATGCGTAAAGATCGTAGCCGCTCCAGTCGCTGTCGAGGGTCAAGCGCTCCCGGCCTGCCTCGATGAGCCCAGTGCGCTCCTGATCGTAGGCCAGGATGCCGTCGTCCTGCCGGAAGTACGCGATTCTGAATGTGGCTTCAATGTCCTGGGACGGCTGA
>Ga0180432_10011740_pt1 | contig 10287 bp, 8 predicted proteins | sample SS_ome_10_FD_132414 | JGI IMG/M metagenome (GOLD analysis project Ga0180432, IMG submission 132414) | Hypersaline lake sediment archaeal communities from the Salton Sea, California, USA - SS_1_MS_2 metaG | ecosystem: Environmental > Aquatic > Non-marine Saline and Alkaline > Hypersaline >...
GATCGCATATTTTATTATCTTCATGGCTATTTCTATAAATTGGTATTTTCTGTTTTACAGTCCCAGGTCCTCATTGATCAGAACGACCCTTATCCTTCCTTTGGGAAATGACTTCTCGGTGATGGTCCAGGTGTTACAGATACGGTCCGGGCTTTTGCACTCCTCGCAATGAGATGTTTTGACACAGGGTGTTTTTTTATCCAGACGCATGGCATTGGCCGGTGCGACATAGTTCATGACGCGATACATGGCATCTTCTAAATCCGACACGATCTTATTCTGGCCCACCAGAATGATCACGTGTTTGGGACCAAATGTAATGCCTCCGATTCGGTTACCGATCATATCAAGATTAACCAGCTGTCCCATTTCAGTAATCGCATTGGTTCCAGTGATAAAAAGATCTACAAGGAGTGAGCGTCTGCGCATTTCTGCCTTTTCCTCCCCGGTAAGACTTTTATCGAAAGTGTCAAGGATGTCCAGGTTCGGATTGTCCTTTATGGCATGGTAGAGACCGGTGGCCATGAATGTCATGGACCCTCCCCAGGAAACGGTTTTTGCCCCTGTATGGGGAAGAATTTCCTTCTCCACAATACGGCTTGCATCAGTGGCATTATCTGCCACAAAGACCTCAAAGTTGTTCTCTTCCAATGCCTTTTTGAGTTCACTCAGGCGTTTCTGCCAATAGTTTTCAACAGGTTTATCCATTTTGTTTTTCCTTTGTTAGTTTTTTATAACGGCTCATGTATATTGCCACGAAGACACCGAGACACCAAGTTCACATGATTTCTCGACGAATACCTCCCAAGTCTTATCTTATCGCCTTACAGCAATTCTAAATCCCTATTCCGAGCCCTTTCAGCTGAGTGTGTAGAGTGAACCCACGCTATTGAGTATAAAGGAAGAGGGAAATTCCTCAGAAAATCGCTTAATGGCTTTCCACCCCGTGCAGTGCATCGGCACAAGCACCTTTGGCCCCATCTTTTTTAATTCGCTGATGGTTTCTTCGATGATGGGTTCGAACGATGCCCCGGAAAGATGAAACCCCCCAAGAACCCCATGGATTGGCGCTATACCCGTTTTTTTTCGCGCATACAGGATCGTATTGATAATGCCCGCATGGCTGCAACCGCCTATGATCACCAGGCCCTTCCCCTTGAGGTTAATAACCAGGGCCTGATCGTCGGATATGGGGTCTTTTACTAATTTGCCATCCCTTTCCATAAGGGCGTCAGGCATGCCCTTTTCAAATTTCGTCACCCGTTCCACCTCTCCCGTTACCATGATCGTATCATCTGCCAAAAGCGTCGGGAGTTTTTTTGCCAGAAGCTCAACGTTTCGCGCCTCCAGATCCGCCTTTTTCAAAGTTTGGGGAAAACGGAGCTTTCCACCGTCATTCAGGCGAATATACCGCGTGGCCAAAAAGGCATCCGGGTGAACCACCAGAGGGATGCGGTTCTCAATTCTATCGAGGAGAGGGTAAAGGGACCCCGTGTGGTCCATATGTCCATGACTCAGGACAATGGCTTCTATCTCTTCGATGTCCACGCCCAATTGCCCAAGATTGTGCGGCACACCCATCTTATTGTAGCCGGTATCCAAAAGGATAGTGTGTCTTCTTTCTCCCTGATATAGGGTGACGAGAAGTGAAAGTCCATGTTCTGCCAGAAGGGTGTCGGTAGGGATTTCTTCTCCCTTTGCATGCGGGGGGCGGGTGACCCCTTCTGTATTTTCCAGTAACACATCCACATAATTGTCCATAATCGTCAGGACCTCAATGCGATCTACTGCTTTCAGTGTAACTGATAATTGATTCATTGTTTTTCTTCCTTTAAGATAAACAGTTAACAGCGATCTCTGCCACGTCCATCACCTTTAACCGATCATCCAATTGCTCTATTTTCACCGCATCATCGAGCATCTTGGCGCACTGAGGACACGCCACAGCCATGATCCCGGCACCGGTATCAAGTGCTTCTCTTACCCTGATTCTGCCGGGGCTATCTTCACCACCCCCCAAGATATCGGTGAAAAAATTCCCGCCCCCGCCGCCACAGCAAAAACTATTCTCTCTGTTTCGATCCATCTCCACGAACTCAACGCCCGGGATGGCTTTCAGGATGTTTCGCGGGGCAATATATTCACCATTGTGTCTACCCAGATAGCAGGGATCGTGATAGGTGATCTTTTCGTGAAATTCCTTTAAAGGGATCTTGCCGGACTGTATTAATGGCGCTAAAATCTGGGTATAATGACAGACATCGAATACGCCGGCCAGGGCCGGATAATCTTTTTTGAAAGTATTAAATGAATGGGGATCCAGGGTGATGATTTTTTTTATGCCGAGATCCCTGAATAAGGCAATATTCTGCTCGGCTAAAAACTGAAACAGACCGGCCTCTCCAATCGTCCGCACCTCGTTTCCATCACAGGTCTCTCGATCCCCAAGGATTCCTATGGAAACACCGGCCTTTACCAGGAGATTGCCCACTGCACGGGCGATCTTTTTGCCTCTTTCATCATAAGAGCCGACACAGCCGATATAGAAGAGATATTCCTGATCCTTATAGGGTTCAACCGAGGTTCCCGCTGCCCACTTTCCCCTCTCACTGGCAGGCTCCTTATAGGGATTCCCATTGATATTTATGTTTTTTAAAAAATCTCTTACGGGTGGGGGAATGATGCCGTCATTGACCATTTCCTCCCTTGCCGAGATAAAAATATTGACAAGGTCCTCGCTGAATGTGAATACGCAGTGCTCAACACAGTTTGCGCACGTGGCGCAGGAGAAGAGGATTTCCTGAAAGCGATCGCTGTTTTTTATCTCATCATTAAGCCAGGCCCTGATGAGCCACATCCTGCCGCCGGGCGAATAGGTTTCAAATCTGAATTTCCGGTAGGTGGGGCAATTAAAATCCGTATAATCGCCGGTGAATTTGCAGTAACCGCACCTAAAGCACCTGTGAACAATATCCGCATATTTCATGTCTAAATAACCTCCCAGTTTCCAGGATTCATAATACCATTGGGATCCAGGTTTTCTTTTATCATTTTCATAATGCCAAGGGTATTGGGGTCCATTTTCTCAATGGCCATTTGCTGCTCATCTACGGTGGCCTTCCAGAATACCCCCCCGGTTTCGAGCGCAAATTCACTCACCTCACGCAATGCCTTCCGGGTTCTATCCATCATGTCGGGGTCTGCCCGGTTGAATGTGAAAGCAAAACCATACATCATGGCGTGACCTCTCCCGATAATCCTTGCCATACCCGAGTACCCGAGATCATATTTTTCGGCCAATTCTACTATTTTTCGAGCACATTCAGGATATTTTTCGACCATGATGATCGGCCCGGAATATTCAAACCCTCCGCCTTTTTTTACATCTGCGAAACGGCTAACACTCCGCTGAGGCATCTCCAAAAGCGTCGGCTTCATAACAGGCGGTACCCCCATGAATCCACCGTCCTTGCTCTTTATAAATCTATCCAGGGAGTTCCAGGTCATTTTTCTCTTAAATTCAAGTTCCTCATCTGTATCTCCGGTTATAAATATGGCAATGTGGTGGTTGTCTTTGAATATCATCGGCTTTGGCTGGGCGAATATGTTAATGTCTTCGACCATCTCTGTATGGGTAAGCTCGTATATCATATCAGGGACAAGGTCTTCTCTGTCGGTAATAAATATCTCCACATCTCTCATCTTTTTTCTTGGATAAAGCTTCACCGCTACCTTGGTAATGATACCGGTTGCCCCAAACCAGCCTAAGAATAGTCCGCTCAAGTCAGGCAGGGGGGCCCCTTTTGAAAACCAGTCAGGGGATACTGCGCATGAACCGATCTTACACACCTCACCGGATGCCAGGACAACCTCCAGTCCGCTAATCATATCGGAATTGAACCCATACTGCTGTGTCAGCCTCCCCTGTCCATGGATCATCACGTTTGCCGCTATTGTTGCCGCTGCCGGGGAGTCCGGGATACTGTGCCGGAGCCTTGGACAGTTTTTCTCTAAGTACGCCTTAAGTAAACCCTGCGACGTGCCTCCCTCAACAATTACATGTCTCGCCTTTTCATTGACCTTCAATATCCTGTTCATTCGTTTCATATCGATGACAATGCCCCCTTTGAGGGGGATCATGAGACCGGTCAGCGCCAGACCCGCCCCCATGGGGACAAGCGGTATCATTTCCCTGCCGGCAAGCCTAACGATCTCCTGTATTTCTTCCACACACTTCGGGATGACCACATAATCCGGTTTGTGGGGCGGCATCAAACCGGGGTCCCGGGCATAAAAATAGGCCTCCTCAGGCTGATTGGAAAAATAGGCTTCCCCCACGATCATGGCAAGTGAATGGGCGATGTCATCCATATTACCCTCCCTCCTGTTCCCCCATTTCACCGATGGCCATCCGGCAAAGATGGATCAGATGGATCGGTGTTATCCCTTTTTTGGCGACCTTGTGTCCTATGGCGCTTTGACATGCCGGGCAGTTAAAGACGCAGTACTGGGCACCATGTTCTACCATATCATCGATGTTCCGTTTCTGGACATCATGGGCAAGGTCATAGCCAAACGCCATGGCATAAATCCCGCCACAGCAAAGGGCATTTTCTCCCTGATACTCTCTTTCAACCAGATCAACGCCAATGAGTTTCATGATATCCGCTACAAAATGGTGCTGGTCCGAAGACAGTCGAGACGAACAGGGCCTCTGGTAGGCGGCCCTGATATTCAATGGGTTGATCGAATCTTTTAATTCCTTCAATCGGTTATACAGATATTCAAAGTAGTGAACCGATTTGAACGGGACCTCTATCCCGTAGGCCGGGGCAAGATGGGTAAATGCGGCGTAGCACTCATCGTGAATAAAGATAACCTCTTTGACACCTAATTTTCTGATATTGTCTACAATTTTGGGCAATCTCTCCTTGATGATGCTGGTATTGGCAAAATGGATGTAAACGACATTGCAAAAAAACTCCTGCCCAAAAATAAACGAGGGCATGACATCTTCAAAGAGCTTCCCTTTGACCCACTGCAGGAATTCCGGCATGAAACCGAAAGAGAGCACCCTTTCTTTAACATCTCCCAGCCTGTATTTCCCCTGAGGTTCACCTATATGGATCCACTGCTGGGTGATGGCCCTTGGAGAAGTCAATATGCCCTTTTCCTCTCTCCTTTCCGTAATCAGATAGAAAGGGTGATTTCCCCTTTTGCAATACTCCTCGCATGCGTAGCAGGTAACACACTCCTTCAGCACAAAGGAATCCTCTCCCTGACCTATCTTCACCATCTCCGCGACGGCCGTTTTTTTCTCCACATCCAGATACTGACACTTAACGAGACAATCACCGGTGGGACAGGTCTTACAGAGATTTTCATCATATTTCAGCGCAATCATGACTTTCCCCTTTCAGGAAATCGAGCCCCTCTCATGAAGACACGGCCTCTTCCCTTCGATCTGACGTCAGGGTTTGGGTGAGGGAAAATTATCCACTGACATGTTCAATCATTAAATTTTAGGCTCACCCTATAAGAATACACTTTTGCAAGTCAAGATCAAACCCATTTCATATTTGACTTCATTGAAAAACTGACATAAGAAGTTACAAAAATGCCCGCACCTGATAAGACCGGAGGACACCATGAATACGTATCGCTCGTTAGCGGATATTGTGGGTGAAGACAGGGTATCCAATAATCCAGAAGAGCTTTTTATCTATTCTCGAGACTCGGGAGCGCAATCTCCCCGCAAAGTTGACTTTGTCGTAATGCCGGAAACGGTTGAGGAAATACAGGGGATTGTCCGACTGGCCAATCAAAAGAAAATTCCGATTACCCCACTTGGCGGCGGGTTTACCCTGTCCGCCCTGGTCGTCCCCAACAGAGGGGGAATCGTCCTGGATATGAAGCGGATGGACAGGATCATTGAAGTCAATGAGATAAATAGATACGCATTGATTGAACCCGGGGTCTCACAGGCTGCCCTCCAAACTTACCTCAAGCAACATCATCCCAATCTCCAGCATTCTACCCCGGAGGCCCCTCCCACCGTAACCGTGGTGGGAAATGCCCTGATTCAAGGACATGGGCATATATCACCAAGATACGGCCTCAATTCCGATATGATTAACGGTATGGAAGTGGTACTGCCCACCGGTGAGGCATGTAAGATAGGATCCAGCGCTGTCGGCCCATCCTGGTTTACCAGAGGCCCCCTTCCGGATCTACCCGGGTTGTTTATCGGCTGGTTTGGGACAACCGGAATTGTGACGAAACTATCCATGAAACTCTATCCCAAACCGCAGTACCGAGATGTCCTTGCGTTTTCCGCGGATGAGGTCGAGCTCATTTCAGAGGCAATTTTTGAGGTGACCCAGCTCGATTTGATGGAGGATTTTTTTCTCATCAGCCAGGAGAAACCTGACTGGATGAATCATGTCTTTTTTATCGTCATCATTTCGGGCCACTTTGAGGAAGAACTTGAGCTTAAAAAGAATGTTTTTAAGAAGTTATTCAGGGAGTTCAAAGGCGGAGGGAGGGTCAAATTCGTCGAAGACCTCCATCCGGCCCTTAGAAAACGTTTCCTGGATGTCCCTCCTCTGGCAGCCCTGGCTGCAGATTTCAGGAAAGGAGGGGGGTTTGAGTATACTGGCGCCATCTTGCCCATAGATAAGGTCCCGGAAGCATGGAATAAGGGTATTGAAATCTCACACAAGTATGGAATGATCTGTTCCTATGTTCATCAGGTCTTGTTAGGCCACAGTATTATGTTCGGGTTCAATTATTCCTTTAACCGGGCAGATGAAGAGGATATAGAAAAGACGCGAAAAGCCCTGGAGGAATCAAACCGGCTGACCCTCGATCTGGGGGGAATGATCTGGAAAGGGGAGGTAGGCGCCCAGAGGCTAACCATGGATAAGATGGATCCAAACACGGCTCAGCTTATACAGAGGGTAAAGAGACTCTTAGATCCCAATGGAATTATGAATCCTGGCAACTGGGAGATTGACTCCGTTGGAAGATAAGGATGGTTTTGATTTTCTCTGGCTAAAAAAAAAGGGCCTCCTGGTGTTAGGGGTAACAGGAGGTGTCGCCAGCGGCAAGACCACCGTCTCAAATATGTTGCTGGAATTAGGGGCCCCCATCGTCGATCTTGACCTGATCGCGAGACAGGTTGTGGCGCCTGGGAAACCTGCCTGGAAAGACATACGGGGGTATTTCGGAGACAAGGTGATCCGGAAAGATGGGACTATTGACCGGAAGCGGCTTTCGGGAATCGTCTTCCGTGATCCTTCGAAAAGAAAAAAACTGGAAACCTTTACCCACCCACCCATTCTTGAAGGTTTTGCCCGTCAAGTCAACGAGATCATGGGAAAGAACGGTTGTGGGATTATTCAAGCCGTTATCCCGTTGCTTTTCGAAGTCAATTTGCAGCATCTTGTTCACAAGATCCTGGTCGTTTATATCCCGCCACATCAACAGATTGAACGTTTAGCTAAACGGGATAAAATCAGCAAAGAAGAAGCTGAAAATATCTTAAAGGCCCAGATGCCGATTGATAAAAAATTGGAACATGCCGACTTTGTGATCCATAACGAGAGGAGTGTCGATGAAACCAGGAGACAGGTAAAAGCCCTGTGGAAAGAGCTTAAAGAAGCCCTTGATGCGAGGCCGAAATCAATTGCTTAGACAGACCCAAATCCTAAGGAGGTAAGACGATGAACCCACCGGGTGTTTCATTGAAAGAAATCGATCGTATTGAGAGCCTGACTGTTATTGACAACTACGTGGATGTATTGCTCGCCAATACCCAGGTTGTCACACGCCCACCGCTGTCAAAAGGTGGAGATATCCCGTCGGATACCCTCCTTGCCGAGCACGGCCTTTCTTTGCTTGTGACCGTGTATCAAGGGGAAGAGAAACATACCGTGCTTTTCGATACCGGATACAGTAAGATAGGGGTACCCCATAATTTGGAACAACTTAAAGTGGATCTCAACGAGGTGGAGGGGATTATATTAAGCCATGGTCATATGGATCATACGGGGGCACTGTATGCTATCCTCGATAAAATTCCCGGTAAGATCCCCCTTGTCCTTCATCCGGGGGCCTTTGACAGCCCTCGCTTTTTTGGTCTTGCTGACGGCCGGAAACTTCTATTTCCACAGACCTTGGTGAAGGAGGAACTGCTGAAGCGAAATGTAGCGCTTATGGAAAGAAAAACACCCACACCCCTTGCCCATGAGGGAATCCTGGTCACCGGTGAGGTGGAGCGCGTTACACCGTTTGAGAAAGGGCTCCCCAATGCTGTTTTAGAACGGGATGGAAAAATCGAAAAAGATCCCATTGTTGACGATCAGGCCCTGGTGATACATCTTAAGGGAAAGGGGTTGGTGATCATTGCCGGCTGCAGCCATGCGGGCATTATCAACACGGTTCTTTATGCCCAAAAATTGACCGGGATAGAAAAGGTTCACACCATTCTGGGGGGATTTCACCTGTCCGGACCTCATTTTGAACCGATCATTGAACAGACCATTGGTGAATTAAAACGGTTTAACCCGGAGGTCCTTGTTCCGATGCACTGCACGGGCTGGACGGCTATCCAGAGGATGTCACAGGAATTTCCGGATGCGTTCATCCTAAACAGCGTGGGATCCACGATCACATTAGTATGACATACGGTCGCGGGTATCCTTCCTCTCTCTGTCAGCACCGCATCCCTCTCTTCTTGGGGCCGAGGTTATTCTTTTCAACAGTGTAGGCCATTTCCACCCAGTCGCATAAGAGAGACCTTGTATCTCGTGGATCAATGATATCCTCTATGCCAAATGCCTCCGCAGTTCGAAAAGGCGATGAAATGGCCCGGTATGTCTCCTGCAAATCCTCAAGATAGGCCTCGGGGTCTTCTGCCGATTCAATTTCTCTCCTGTGGGCCGCATAGACACCCCCCTCCACCGGGATATTGCCCCATACGGCTGAAGGCCATGCGTACCGCCAGCTCAAGCGGATCCCGCTCTTCTGTGCACCGCCGGCCACGCCAAAGCATTTCCGGAGGTAGATGACCGCAATGGGGACGGTTGCCTGGATGATCGCAAAACTGGCCCTCACGCCTTTACGGATCGTCCCATGCGCCTCACTTCGCTTTCCAATGGTAAATCCGGGCTGGTCGGAAAGGTTGACAAGGGGAAGATGAAAGGTATCGCACATATCGATAAACCGTTGATATTTTTCAGCAACATCATAGTTAAAGGAGCCCCCAAGAAACTTCGGATCATTTGCCAGTACACCCACAGGATAGCCGTTCAGGCGGGCCAGGGCCGTAATCTGAGAGCGACCCTGGTACTTTCCAATCTCGAAGATCGATTTGCGATCCAGCACAAGCCTCATGATCTCCCTTATATCATAAGGCTTCCTGTTATCTCTGGGGATGATGGAAATGAGTTTTTCTTCCCGGCGTCCGGGATTATCATGATCGGCATATCGCTGTTCTGGCATTTCCCAGACATTTGAAGGGAGATAAGACAAGAATTTCTTGATTTGATTCAGGGCATCTTTTTCATCAACAGCGTCATTATCCACCACGCCCGTAAGACGCGTATGAAGCTTATACCCACCCAGGTCTTCCTTGCCAATATCTTCCCCAAAGGCTGATTTGACCAGAGGGGGTCCCCCAACAAAGACATGGGCCTTTTTTCTGACCATCACAGAAAAATGACTCTGGACCATGTAAAGGGCTCCCAGACCGGCCACCGAACCGAAACCGGCAGAAACGACCGGAACTTCAGACATGACCTCAACCCGGTCCTGGGCGCATTCATCCCCTGAACTGGGCAGCTCGGTGTATCCGATCTCCAGAATCTCCCGGATGGATCCGCCTGCCCCTTCCACTAATCTTACGATGGGAAGCCTCAAGGAACGGGCCATCTTTACAAAATAGGCCCCTTTGCGCTTATACATTCTCCCAACAGAGGCCCCTTTAATGGTAAAATCGTCACCGTGTACCGCAACCCGTTTCTCCCCAATCTTCCCGATCCCCATCACAAAGGGACAGGGGACCAGGTCCATGAGTTTGGTCTTCTCATGGTCATCATAATGAGGCACACCACTCAAAATACCCCGTTCCAAAAATGAATCCTTTTCGCAGAGGGCGTCAATACGCTCCCTGACGGTCATTCTTCCAGAGGCATGCTGTTTGGCGACATTTTTTTCGCCGCCCATCTGATAAGCGATTGTTTTTCTTGCTTTGAGCTCTTCTACTTCGCTCTTCCACATCTTCGA
>Ga0180432_10011741_pt1 | contig 10286 bp, 10 predicted proteins | sample SS_ome_10_FD_132414 | JGI IMG/M metagenome (GOLD analysis project Ga0180432, IMG submission 132414) | Hypersaline lake sediment archaeal communities from the Salton Sea, California, USA - SS_1_MS_2 metaG | ecosystem: Environmental > Aquatic > Non-marine Saline and Alkaline > Hypersaline >...
CGCCGGGGGGCTGCTGGCTGCGAATGGGGGATTGGACGAGCTTTCGCAGACGCTGGAGGGGCGGCATTGCGACGTGGCGGATTGGCTGGCGGACGTGAGCGGGGCGTTGGTGGGGCTGGGGCTGTTGTATGCGCTGCGTAGCTGGCGGGCGTGGCTGGTGGGGTATTGGGGGGGGTTGTTCGTGGTGACACATTGGCCGTTCGAGAACGCACCTTGGGGGCAGTCGCCAGCGGGGTGGACGGGGTTGGCCGTGGTGCTGGTGGTGGGGGCGTATGCGGTGCTGACCGTGCTTTGGTGGCGTAGCTGGCAGAAGGGAGGTGCGTTAGCGGGCAGAGGGCTGGGGCTGGCGACGCTGATCGTGCTGCCGGGCTATGCGTTGCTGGGGGAATTGGTGAGCGTGGGCATGGGCCGGGTGTTTGAGTGGGGCGTTTTGATCGGGGCGTGGGCGGGGGTGCTGCTGGGCGTAGTGCTGGCAGCGGTGCTGGCTCGGACGCGGTGGGGTGGTCGCGTGGCGGCGCAGGCCTTGGCGGGCGTTGTGGGGCAGGAGGCCTGATTGCGGCGAAGAGGGGGTTGGTCGGCTACAGGCCGGCGGGGCCGGCGGCGGGTTTGGCGGTGGCAGAGCGGTTGGTCTGGGCGACGGGGTCCTGGGTGAGGCCATGGGGTTTCGAGGCAGGGGCGGGGCGGTTGTCGGCGGCGTTCATGGCTTGAATGAGGGCGTGGTGCACCTTGAGGGGTTCACGAATGTGTTGCCAGAGCGCCTCGACGGAGCCGGTGCCTGCGGTGGCAAACTCGATCGTGCCCAGCCGCAAGACACGTTCGAAGAAGCCCAGGACGAGGAAGGTATTCTGGAGTCGGCTCAGTGCGCACTGGAAGATGTCGATGGTGAAGACGCCGCGGATGCGGATGACGCGATGATCGGTGAGGACGTAACTTCGGCTGGCCCACTGGAGCACGGCAAAGCCGACGCGTGCGAGCATGACGATGCCGGCGGCCTCGACGACGTAGACGTCCAGTCGCTGCACGTGCAGTAGGGGGCCCAGCCAGAGGGCGAGCCCGGCCAGGGCGGCACCGACGAGCACGGTACGTAAACTCAGGAAGGCAATGGTCCACAACGAGGGTTTGATCGCGAAGATCACAACCTCGTCATCGGCCAGGAGATCGCTGGGGAGCAGATCGTTAATGTTGGCCTTGCGTTCTGACATTGCCTGCTGATCAGCCATGATGTGATTATACCACAACGCCAGGGGCAAACCAAGCGGGAGGCTACTGTTTGGTGCGAGAGGGACGGTCGCGTCTGAGCCACGTGGCAGGGTCACTTGCGGTCGAGCTCACGGCGGGGCAGAAACAGGCGGGCGGTGACGGGATAATGGTCGGAGGGGTAGCGGCGGGCCTGGTGGGTGCGGATGATGGCGGCGTCGAGCACGTGGAACCGATCGGCGGGGATGAGGATGTGGTCGATTTTGGCGCCGCCGGTTCGGCCGGTGAAGGCATGAAAGGTGCCAACGTCGCTGGCGTCGGGATGGCAAAGCCGGAAGGAATCGAGCAGAGGCCCGGGTAAGCCGGGTGAGGGATCGGGGCTCTTGAGGTAGCCGATGGCGGGGTTGTCTTCGGCGGCGTTGAAATCGCCCATGAGGACAAAGGGCTCGTCGTGGGGTCTTTGGGCGACGCGTTGGGCGAGCAGTTGCACGCTCTTCTCGCGGGAGGGCTGTGAGACGTGGTCGAGGTGGACGTTGTAGACGTAGAAAGCCTGTCTGGTGGCCAGGTCACGCAGGCGGGCCCAGGTGCAGATGCGACAGAGCTCGTTGCCCCAACTGGTGGAGCAGACGGTCTGGGGGGTGTCGGAGAACCAGAAGGTGTTGCCATCGAGCAGTTCGAAGCGGTCGGCGTTGTAGAGGATGCAGGCATATTCGCCCCGGGTGGCCCGTCCTCGTGGCCGACACCGACTTCGCTGTAGTGAGGCAGGTCGTGGCGAATCTGGTCGATCTGGAAGCGCAGGGCCTCCTGGAGGCCGATCACGTCGGCACCGGCGTTGCGTAGCAGGTCGATCACTTGCTGGCGACGGTTGTCCCAGCGGTTCTGACCGTCCTGGGCGGTTCCGTAGCGGATATTGAACGTCATGACATCGAGCATGACGCGGGCAGACACAGGCTGGGTGCAGACCTGGCAGGTTTGGGTATAACAGCCACCCAGGAATACCAGTATTGCCAGCAGCAAACGTAACAGGGTATTTCCGGTCGTGCGACTCACGGGAATGCTCCTTGTGTTGCAGAGACCAAAGGGTGCACGCAGGCGATGGCACAAAGAGGGGCAGCGAGTTTTTGCCTTACGGGGCGGCACACTTGCGGCCCTGATTTTTGAAGAGGAAGAGCCCTTCCTGGCCTGGAGCGAGAATATCCTTCCAGCCGTTACCGTCGACATCGGCAATCCAGAAGTAGTTGCCGACACCACTGGCGTTGCCGGCGGGCCCACAGTCGAGCACGACGCGTGTGAACTTGCCGCCGTTGATATCGAAGTAGTAGACGCCAACGGGGTCTTCGGCGCCGGGGTCTTTGCCGAGGTGGGCGTGGTAGCGTTTGCCGGTGACGAGTTCGGGCTGCCCATCGTTGTCGACGTCGGCCAACTGCACGTCATGGTATTGGCTACGTTTGGGGTCGATCTCATGCTTGACCCAGGTACGCTTGTCGCCGTCGGGTCGCTGCTCGTACCAGTTGAGTCCGTAGCCGTGGGCCTGTCCCTCGATGAGGTCGGCGTGGCCGTCGCCATTGACATCATGAACAAGAACGGGAATGCTGGTGACGCCGAGGTCGAAATCGGCATGAAAGGTCCAGGGTTGGTCCCAGGTTTTTTCGGGCGCTTCGAGCCAGCCGGTGGGGATGATGAAATCGCCGCGGCCGTCGCCATTGACATCCCCGAAGCCCAGGCCGTGTCCGGCACCGCTGTCCTTGAGGATGTGTTTTTTCCATTTTCCGGTAGGTTTGCCGTGCTCATTGCGTAGTAGCCTGTAGACCGCTACCTTGCCGGCAGCATTGGGGCAAGCCTCGACGTGTCCGTCGCCGTCGACATCCCAGAATCGCATCGTTTCGATGGGGCCACACTCGTCGATGTCATGGACGGTCCAGGGGGTGGTCTGGCCCTTGGGGTTTTCGCGCCAACGGAGCGTCTTACCCCACCAGCCGCCGGTGACCACGTCGGTGAAGCCGTCGCCGTTGACGTCGAGGGGGTAGTCGCAGAAGTCGTCGTAATAGGCCTTTTCGGCGAGAAGGTCACACATTTTGTGCCGGGTGGTAAAGGCGGGCCCGACGAACCAGTATTCGCCGCTGACGATGTCCAGGCTGCCGTCGTTGTTGACGTCAAAGGCAGTGGCGGCCTCGTAAGTGACCGCGCCGATCTTGACGCGAAGGAACTCCACGGGCATTTCAGCCCAAGCGAGCTGGCCAGCGAGCAAGCAAGCGCCGACGACACACAGACAACCTGTTCGATAAGACATTTCCAACGCCTTTCCGTTGCGTCCGCTGTCCCATATTTCAGCGTCTAACAAGGGGACCGGACGCTCGCCGGGGGCGGCATGACTCGGTCTGTTAGCAACCGGTAGCCTCCATTGCGGCGGAGCGGGACAATTCAAACTGGCATCAGGCCGGGGAGGCTGGCATAATAGCCCACATGAAAACTATTGTAACGGGAACGGTGGGTCTCGACAAGGCACCCTATCTGGCAGAAGTGAATCGGCTGGCCGAGCAGGCGGCAACGCCCTTGACGCTCTGTCACGTGGGCAGGCAGATGTACGCCGAGGCACCGGACGTGGCGGCGGGTCGGATCCTGGATTTGCCGTTGTCGCGGCTGCACTTGCTGCGGCGGTCGGTGATCAAGGACATTCTGAGCGAGGCCCAGACGGCGGAGAACCTGATCGTGAACACGCATGCGACGTTTCGCTGGCGGCACGGGCTTTTTCCGGCGTTCGATTTTGATCAACTGGTGCAACTCGACGCCGACGTGTACGTGTGCCTGATGGACACGGTGGACGTGCTGCACGCACGGCTGCTACGGGACCATCAGATCGACCACTCGCTCAAGGACCTGCTGGTCTGGCGTGAAGAGGAGACGCTGGCGACGGAAATGATGATGATGGGGGCGTCGTTGCGGCGTTCGGGACGGCCGGCGCGGTTTTACGTGATGGCCGCGGGTCGTCAGCCCAGCACGGCAGAGATGTTCTACCGGCTCATCATGGAGCCCCATCGTCGCAAGGCATATGTGAGTTTTCCGATGACGCACGTGGCGGACCTGCCGGAGATCCAGGCGGAGATAGACGGTTTTCGCCAGGCGCTGCGGAAGTGGTTCACGGTATTCGACCCGGCGGACATGGAGGAGTATCAGTTGTACCGGGACGCACGGACGGCGTCGGAATTGGGCCAGCGAACGGTGACGGTAGAGGTATTGGGCGAGCCGTTGGCCTTCGATGTGAGCGAGATCATGCAGGTGGCCGGCGACATCCACTCGCAGATTTACGCACGGGATTTCATGTTGATCGATCAGTCGGACATGATCGTCAGCTTTATTCCCGAGCTTCCCGGCGGAGCACCGGGGCTGTCGAGCGGGGTCGAGCGTGAACTGCAGCACGCCCACGAGGCAACCAAGGACGTCTACGTGGTCTGGCGACCCAAGGCACAACCGTCGCCGTTTGTTACCGAGACCGCCACGCGTGTGTTCCGATCCATGGACGAGGCGTTTGATTACTTCGATGCGATGGGGCAAGAGAACCGGGCTTGAAAAGAAGCGTAAGGCAGCGGTTTTGTATACTTTGTCAATCGAGACACAACTGGTAAACTAACGCCGAAGAATCTGGTTGCAGGTCTATGCAATCACATCCAGCTCTTGTGGGCCAAGGGACGTCGGGTCTGACGCACCAGGAGCTCGCAATTCGTTGTAGATGGCGAGGAATTTATCGTAAGCGACGCCGTTGCCCCTGGGCGGGGAAAGCTCCCCGAAAGAATTAGCCTCGGTAAGTGCCTGCGTAAGTTCTTCCAGGCCGGCCTGAAAAGTGGCCGTCAGAGTGGCGATGAAATCGCTCATAGCGTCGCCTGGGCCGGCGGTGGCATCGGGGTCTTGCTCGGCCGTCTCGACAGAGCCAGCGGCCTCGGCGGTGGCGGGATCCGTGATTACCTCAACATCGGCCAGGGCGGGCGCGGGTTGCTGGGGAGCCTGCAGCGCTGCCACCAGCGTATCGAAGGCGGCACTTACGCCGGAGAGCAGGGCCTCTTGCGAGGGCGACTCGGCTTGGAGGAAGTCTGCTTTCGCCAGGTTGACTGCCTGCTTGAAGGTTTCCAACGCGACTGCCGTTTCTTCCTCGGTGAGATCGCCGGTTTCCGGATAGGCCGACAGGGCGTCCCTGGTGGATTGGACGATGGTGTCCATTTGCTTTTCGGCAAGAGAGTGTGTCTGTGCGGAAGCGGCTGCACTGAGTTCGTCAAAGAAGTTGATGCGCAGCCTCACGTCCGCCACGCCCTTGAAATGCCCTTGCTGCAAGTGGCGGACAACACCCTTCTGATGGTCGTCGCCTTGGAGAGGCAAAGGTTGGGTTTCAGAGACATTGTGGGCCTGAGCGACCTCTTTGCTCTTGTGACGGTGCGGGACCTTGTCTGGTCCTATAACGTACGGTGCGTTTGAGCCTACAGCATTAACCTGCATCGACAACCTCCTACGGGCCTTTTAGTCGCAGCTTTCAGGACAGAACCGTCGTGCCTTTTACGGGAATATCGGCAAATTCTCTGCCGGTCATTGCAATACGACTCGAAAACCGCTAGCACGTTGTAAGATGCGTAGAACTTGCAGCATTACGGTTGCGGTAGTCCGATAATCTCCGTTAGACCAAGCCCCTGCAGTGAGGAGCCAAGAAAGCGAGATGAATGAGCCTATGAATTTTCAGTCTAACCCGGCTGCGACGGAGCTCGCGGGCCGTATTGATCACACGCAGCTCAAGTGCGAGGCGGGCCGAGTCGCCATCGAGCAACTCTGTGGTGAAGCCGGCGCGTACGGTTTTGCCAGCGTCTGCGTGCATCCCTGTCACGTGCGTTATGCGGCCGAGCTGCTCAAGGGCCAGGCCAGCCGGGTCGGCAGTGTGGTGGGATTTCCCTGGGGTGTGAACCATACGCAGGTCAAGCGGGCCGAGGCGGCCCAGGCCATTGCTGACGGGGCGAGCGAGTTGGATATGGTGGTGAACTTGCCGGCGGTGTTTGACGCGAACTGGGCATATGTCCGCCGAGACGTCGCAGAGGTACTCTGCGAGTGCCGTCGCGGCAAGCAGGCCGTCACGCTTAAAGTGATCCTGGAGACGGCCGCCCTGGACCAGTCGACCAAGGTTACCCTGTGTGAACTGCTGGGGGAGGTGGGGGTGGATTACCTCAAGACTAGTACAGGTTTGCACGCGGCCGGCGGTGCGACGGTGGAGGATGTGGCCCTGTTGGATGGCCACCGTGGGCCCTGCAAGGTCAAGGCCGCGGGGGGGATTCGCGATTTGGCTACCGCGCAGGCCATGCTGCAGGCGGGTGCCGACCGTCTGGGCACGTCCTCGGGCGTGGCCATTGTGCAGGCCGTTGTGAAGTCGTGATCAGCCGGACGGGGGCCGTTCGACGCGCATGCAAAAGCACCCGAAGCGGTCTTCGGGTGCCATGAGAACGGTGTTGCCGGTGCCGGTGTTGACACACCAGATTTTGGAAGAACCGGGTGTCAGCACAGGGGCGTCGAAAAGCGACCTGGCTGCATAACTGCTTATCCAGCCAAGACTTCTCGCATCGGCTGGTTATGATTTACGGTGTCTGACCTTCCAGCGGGCTCGACGTTTCTTGGAGCCGACCTTGCGCCGACGTCTGGGCTTACTCATGCATATCTCCTGACGAGTCGTTAACGGAACAACAAAACAATAACTGGTATGCTGGACACACCGTTTGATGTACCCAGTGGGGGCATTATAGGGGTTGGCCCGGCCCAATGCAAGGGGCGTTTCTCATCGGCCGCGTAGAACCGCCAAGCCAGGAGGCGGATAGCCCGGCGGCTGGTGCATCAAGAGGCGGCAGGGCTTGGCTTGACAACCAGTTAAAGGGCATTTAATATCCTTGGGTGAACGAAGTGAATTCGCGCTTGGCCGGGTGGTTTTTTAGTGTGTTGGCAGGGCTGCAGTATCGCCCCGTCGACCGGTTACGCCGCGAACTCAACACCAACACTCCCTAGTAAGGACAAGCTGCTATGGCCAAACACGAAGGCAAGACAATCCTCATTGTTGACGATGACGCCGATATCGTCACCGCAATCAAGGAAGCGTTAGACGATTTTGGCACGACTATCTCGAGCACGGGCAACGGCAACGCCGCGGTGGACATGATCCAGAAGAATCCACCGGATCTGCTGATATTGGACCAGATGCTGCCTGGACGTAGCGGATTTCTGGTTTTGGAAAAGATTCGGCCGATGCGCAAGCAGACAGGCAAGCCCCCGGTGATCATGATAACGGCCAATCCTGGGGCGCGTCACAAGGTCTACGCCGAGACGCTGGGCGTCGACGCGTACATCAACAAGCCGTTCCGCATGGACAAGCTGATCAACGCCGCGGACGATCTGCTGGCCAAGGCGTAATGGCGTAGGGACGAGCGCTGCGACGGCCGCCCTGGCCGGGCGACTAACCATCGTTCGTTGGCACCCATTCGGGCTGCGGCCCTAGCGGTGTGGGCAAGGCTGCCCCAGCGACCTGAGGGCCAGGACTCTGTAGACAACGTTCAAACAGCCGATCGTAGTTGCCGAGGGCGCGGTCGGCTGCGCTCTTGCGCGGCGGTCGAGCCCACCGGACTGTCGCGTCTGGATGAGCAGGGCCGGCACCGACAGAAAGCGTGATTTGGCAACACAACCGCTTGCAGCACAAGACTTTAGACGAATACTGCTGATCAAGCCCAGCAGCCTGGGCGATGTTGCGCGGACGCTACCTATCCTGGCGGGCCTGAGGCAGCGCTATCCGGAGGCCCACATCAGTTGGATGCTCCGGCCAGACTGTGCCGAGCTGGTGCGGGGGGCAGCGGGGCTGGACGACATCATCGACTTTGACCGGCGCCGGTTCGGGAAGATGTACTACCATTGGGCGGCGGCACGTGATTTTCGTCGTTTTTTGGGCCGTCTGCGTGCCGAGCGATTCGACTTGGTGCTTGATTTGCAGGGCTTGTTTCGCAGCGGGTTCATGGCCTGGGCCAGCGGCGCAGCGGTACGGGTGGGTTTCGACAACGCCCGAGAGTGTGCGGGGATTTTTTACACGCATAAGATACGGGCAGGCGCCACACCGGAACACGTGGTGGAGAGCAATTGGCGTTTTGCCGAGTTTCTGGGTTTTGGGCGTGGCGAAAAGGTCTTTGCTGTGCCTATACCCAATTCAGCACGGCGAGAGGTGGAGACGTTGGTCGGCGAGGAGGCCCTTTCGCGAGCGGGCGGATATGCTGTATTGCTGGCGGGCGGGACCGCGTCGGCGAAATGTTGGCCCCCGGAGCAATTCGGCGTGCTTGCGGCGCGGCTGAGGCTGACGTATGATATGGGGGTCGTGCTGCTCGGGACCGGTCAGCAGGAACAGGCTATCGCCGCACAGGTGGCCGAGCGAGCCGAGCACGGCGTGGTCAATCTGGTGGGCAAGACCAGCCTGAAGGAGGCAGCGGCCGTTCTGGAACGGGCACGGGTTGTGGTGGGCAATGATTCGGGGCCTTTGCACATAGGGGCCGCCCTGGCCGTCCCGACGATTGGGCTGTACGGGCCCACCAACCCGCTTGTGGTAGGCCCTTACGGGCAGATGGACGGCGTCGTAGAGGCCGGGCCTCAGGTCGAACGCGATCGACGCTACAGTCGTCGGACAGAACATCAGATGTCGAATATCGGCGTTGAAGACGTACTTCAGGCCATTGAACGCAAACTCAGCCGGTAGAAACGCTGGCCTTGGACATATCATGATCTCGATACGCGGAGCGATACGTCGGGCAGAACTGTTTTTGGTCTACAAGGTCCTGCGGGCCGATGACAGTCCACGTCGGTTAGCACTGGGCGTGGCCACCGGGGTGTTTGTGGCCTGGACGCCCACGATCGGGGGGCAGATGATCCTGGCGTTTTTCCTGGCCATGCTGCTCCGGGCCAACGCCCGCGTGGCCGTGCCTGTGGTCTGGGTGTCCAATCCGCTGACCCTGGTGCCGATCTACCTGCCCAACTACTGGTTGGGACGCAAGCTGTTGGGGTTGCTGGGCATGCCGAGCAATTTCTGTTGCGACAACGCCGTAAGCTATTTATTGGAAAACCTTTACAGTCCGAAGCTAGCCATCACCCGGCTGTTCGAGGCCTCCTTCTGGCATGAGCTGGCACGCATGTTGTTGGCCATTTCGGGCGACTTGTGGCTGGGCAGCGTGATCATCGGATTGCTCGTGGCGGTGGTATCGTACATAATGATGTATAAGTTTATAGTCTGGTATCGAACCAATCATCCCAGCGCTCGCCGGTTTGTGGCCCGGCTGATGCGTCGGCATCGTGAGAAGGCATGACGAAACAGAACGATAAGCAGAAGATGGCGAACGCTCCGTCGGCACCGGTGGCCTCGATCGAGTGGTCGCACCCGTTAGAGGCCTGGGTCAAGAAGGACTGGGTCCGCTGGGTGATGCAGAAATTGGCGGCTGATCGACATGGAACAGCCCGGCCTCACCTCGAACGGGCCTTAGCCAGCTACGGCGATCCCCACGCCCCACTGCACGAAAGGCTGGCTTACTGGCCCATTCACAAGATCATCGACCGCATGGGCGGCGCGGGAAAACGTGAGCAGCTCTACCAGAAACTGGGAGGCCATCCGCCCACCCTGCGGGGGATCGTCGCCACGACGCGCAGCGTAGCCCATTTCGGGCTCAGCACACCCCAGCGATGGCTTAATCCGCTGTTTGTGGTATGGAACTTCACCGACCGATGCAACCTGCACTGCCGCCACTGTTATCAATCGTCAACCAATCGGCCCGCCCGCAAGGAGCTGACCCTGCGGGAGAAACTGGCGGTGCTCGACGAATTCGGGCGTAACTATGTCGCCATGGTGGCCTTTGCCGGGGGCGAACCCACCCTCAGCAAGGATCTGGAGCCCGCCCTGCGACGCTGCGCTCGTTATGGCATTCACACGTCGCTGGCGACACACGGGGGCCTACTGACCGCCGAGCGATGTGACAGCCTGGCCGAGGCCGGTCTGCGTTACGTCGAGGTCTCGCTGGATTCGGTCGATCCGGAAAAGCATAACCGTTTTC
>Ga0180432_10011742_pt1 | contig 10286 bp, 10 predicted proteins | sample SS_ome_10_FD_132414 | JGI IMG/M metagenome (GOLD analysis project Ga0180432, IMG submission 132414) | Hypersaline lake sediment archaeal communities from the Salton Sea, California, USA - SS_1_MS_2 metaG | ecosystem: Environmental > Aquatic > Non-marine Saline and Alkaline > Hypersaline >...
AGTTGCCATCCCTGGACTCCTCGATTCCCCAGCTTCTCGCTGGAACGCCCCGCCTGCGGCAAAATCCAACCACCTCTTCTACACGAAAACCAACCACCGCGCAAAGTGCAGGCTGCACCCCACTCCGTCACTCCGTTGAGGGGCCAAACCGGTATTGCAGTGTGTGGTCCGGTTAGTTATCCTCCCGCCCTCCTTTCCGTTCTCGTCGGTATGAACAGCTACGCCTTGGGTGTTCATTCGGCTTTCACTTCTCCAAATCGAGGTGTGAGCAAGTGTCCCAACCAACGCCAGCTACCCTCTTATGTACAGCTCCGTACCGGCCTGCGGCGTGGGTCGCCTTGATTGTCGGGCTTTGTCTGGCGACTGCCGGCTGCGGCGGCTTCGCCGCCCAAGGGATGAATGCCGACGGAGTGCAGCTTTTCGAGCAGGGCCAGTATCAGCAGGCCATCGAGCAGTTCGACCGGGCGATCATCAACGATCCCAACAATGCCGACAGCTACTACAACCTGGCGGCCGTGTATCACCGATTAGGGACACAGAACAAAAGCCAATCGGATCTCGATCAGGCGGAGCACTACTACAACATGTGTCGCGACCGGGATCCCAACCACCGCGAGTGCTATCGGGGACTGGCTGTGCTGTTCGTCGAGCAGAATCGCAAGGACGAGGCCTTCCAGTTGATTCGGGAGTGGGCCGATCGCAATCCCGTTTCCCCGGAGCCGAAGGTCGAGCTTGCCCGACTCTACGAGGAATTCGGCAATCGGAAAGCAGCCAAAGAGCATCTACTCGAGGCACTTGCTTCTGATCCGACTCACACTCGGGCTTTGGCCGCGCTGGGCAAACTGCGTGAAGAGATGGGCGACCGAGCCCAGGCGCTGGCCGACTATCAACGATCGCTCTGGCACGACCGCTTCCAGCCGGAAGTGGCTGCCCGCGTTGCCGCGTTGCAGTCGGCCTTGAGCCCCGAACCCTTGGTTACTCTGCCCGAGACCGACACGCGTACCGTAACCCGCGATTCCACGCCGCGGCGGTGATGTAGTGGTCGGCGCGCTTTTTCATCGCTTTTGCGAAGCGGCGGCACACGGTGAAACCACCGGGATCGCGCACCGCCATTTGGTCGTGCACATCAGGTTTGTGTGCCTGCGGACTATTCCGTCCGCTGGTCGACCGTCGGCTAGTTTTGGATAGAAAACCCTTGAAGCTCTGCATCGCGGCGATTAGACTAAAGAGATTGGGGTTTCTCCTCGACCTCTTTCTCACACGGCCCAAGTGGTCCCTTGATGCAGCTTGCTCTGATTCTGGCAGTTCTGACCACGCTGGTGATCTCGGAAAACAGTCCTTGCCAGCCGGTTTCCGGCACGATGGTTCGGCTGGTGGTGGCTGGCTGCGGTATGGTGTTGGCGCCGTTGTTTGCGGCGGTGTCGTCCGGGATGATAGCTTGGCGGCTGCGGGCGGATTTCGGACGGCGGCATCTTTTGTTGCGTCGATTCAGGGACTTGCGGCGGGTTCACGTGGTTCTATGGGTGGTTATGGCTGGAGCTACGGCCCAGTGGCTCGACTGGGCTCGACTGGTCCGCTTCAACTGGCACCTGGACCACGCCTTTCTGATCGACGACATGCTGATCCTGACGCCGGTGGTCGTGCCGTTGGTTCTCTCCTGGGCCGCATTCTACGAGGTGGAGCGGGCAGTCCGAGCGGGCCTGGCCGGTGAGGGCTCGCATGAATTGGAGCCCACCTCTCGACGGCAATACCTTGCTTTGCATCTCCGGCACTACTTGGGTCTTCTGCTGTTGCCCGTCTTGGGGCTTCTGGCCGTGCAGGACGCAGCCGAGCTGATCGCGCCCAGTCTCGTTGGTAGCGGATACGGAGCATTGCTCTATGTACCGGCCCTGATACTACTCTTCGCATTCTTTCCTGTTCTGTTGCGCCACGTTTGGCAGACGTGTCCGTTGGCGGCCGGACCGTTGCGGGATCGCCTGCAAAGCTGTGCTCGACGAGCCGGCTTCTCCGCGCGTGAGATTCTCGTCTGGCACACTGGCGGAATGATGGCCAACGCGGCCGTGGCCGGCTTCTTCCCCAAGTCAAGATACGTCTTCCTTACCGATGGGCTCCTCTCCAGTTTGACGGACGAGGAGACGGAGGCGGTATTTGGGCACGAGGCGGGCCATGTGAGGCATCACCATCTACTGCTGCGAGTGGCAGCCATGATTGCCCCATTGAGCCTGTGGCTCCTTCTCCGCCAGCTATTTCCTGAAGCGATGGGATGCCTGGAGACGTGGCTCAGCAAGGGCGGGCCGGGCTTGCAGGCCCCGACGGGGCTGGCCGTGCTGGCCGGCATGGCACTTTATGTGCTGGTCGTTTTCGGTTCATACTCCCGGTTGTTGGAGTCTCAGGCCGATCTGTTCGGCTGCCAAGCGTTGGGGGCGGAGCGGTCGGGCGACCCGATAGCTACGTTCTGTTCCGCTCTGGAATGTTTGACCGCGGCCGCCGGAGGCGACCGAAACAGACGCAGTTGGCAACATGCCAGCGTAGCCCGGCGGGTGGATTTCTTGAATCAAGTCGCCCGGGACCCTATTCATGTGCTACGCTTTCACCAGAGAGTTCGCTCTCTGGGTCTCCTGATGATTGGCATCGTGATCAGCCCCCTGGTGCACCGGCTTCTGTTGGGTTGAGTCGATAGCAGGCGTAACCGGACGGACCCGTAAATCTCAACCCTCTCCCTCTGGTTCTTCATTCTACGCAAGACTTCTGCTTTATGCAGACTGCCAGAATTGTCGATCGATGTGTTAACAGACGGACAGGCCAACGATTTCTGGGGCAGGATTTCTTTTACCAGAGGCGGCAGCCGCTTCCGCCCTCCCCAAACAATTGGAACCATGAGTGCAGAGATGATCGATACGAACAGACCGCTAGGCGATAGAGTCTCTACTGCATTGGAGCGAAGCCCTCACCTTTGGGGTCGCCGATTGCGTTTCGAGGCCGAACAGGGTTGCGTGAGGCTGCAAGGCGTGGTTCGCACGTACTACCAGAAGCAAATGGCCCAAGAAGCGATCCGTCACCTCGAAGGAGTCGACGAGATCTACAACGAACTGGAAGTCGGCTGCGTTTGAGTGCTCTCGCCCACTTGGCCTGACGTGGGGCACGTTTCCAACCTGCCCACAGGCCAAGGCACGTTGGAAACGTGCCCCACAGGATGCAGGCACGACGCGGAGAAGTCTGAAGTCAAGACTCCAGCGGGCCTACCTTGGCTTCTGAGGGCAGCACCCCATCACTGCCTCAACGCGGTTGGCGTAAGTTGGAAACCGCCCGCCGAAACGGCAAGACTTGAGCACCTCTCGATTGGCGGCCGACAGCCCGGACAGCCGCAGCACCCCATCGTGCGTGCAAATCCGCTTTTGCAGCAGCACCAATTGCCCGATCAACTGGCTGGGCAGCACCTTGATCTCGTCCAGTTCCAGCACTAGGCGGTAGGTGAAATGCTGCTCCAAAAGCGACCAGATGCGGCTGGCCAGATCGGGAATTTCCGGGATGTCGTCGTTGGAAATTCTCACCCTGACGAACAGCAAGTTTGGGCCGCGATCGACTTCCAACTCGCACTCAGACGTGGTTACCAGCATTCCATTACTCCTTCCCACCAGCAGTGAAAGCCGCGAAAGAAGAGCCGGAATATCAATCCCTAAGCAAAAAATGATACCGGTTCTGCCGATCCTTGCAACCCCCCTCGACAGGAAAAAACGCGGTGCGTGTGCCGCGCGGCGAGTCGCACGCCGCGGGATCAATCGAAAAGTTCTCGCTGTTGGCCCGTGCTGGCGTCGGCCTGATCGGACGTGATACCAAGATGGGCGAAGCCCCCGGGCGTCAATTTTCGTCCACGGGGTGTGCGGATAACCAGTTCGCTTCGCAGCAGGTAGGGCTCGACCTCGTCGATCAGGGTATCGGCGGGAATGTTCATAGTGTGGGCGATTGCCTCGACGCCTGCCGGTCCGCCGGCGAAGACCCGGGCAATCGTTTCCAGGTACTTGCGATCCTGGGGATCCAGACCGATGGAGTCGACACCTTGCATGGCCAGGGCATCGCGGGCGACCGGGCGGGTGATGCGGCCGTCCGCCCGGCTGATGGCGTAATCGCGGACCCAGCGGAGCCGGTTATTGGCCAGTCGGGGTGTGCTGCGGCTGCGGGCGGCGATTTCCAGAGCCGCGTCACGCTCGGTTTCCACCCTGAGCTTGGCGGCATTTCGTGTGACAATCTCGGCCAGCTCCTCCACCGTGTAGAAATCGAGGTGTTCGCGCATCTGGAACCGGTCGCGGAGGGGGGCCGATAACAAGCCGGTTCGGGTAGTGGCCCCGATGAGCGTGAACGGCTTGAGCTGCATGTTGATGGTTCGGGCGTTGACGCCTTCGCCAAGTGTCAAGTCGATGCGAAAATCCTCCATGGCCGGGTAGAGGAACTCCTCGACTGCTTTCTGCATGCGGTGGATTTCGTCGATGAACAACACCGAGCGCTCTTCGGCATTGGTCAGGTAGGGGATCAGATCTTTGGGGGCCCTGAGCGTGGCGCCGCTACCGACCTGGAAGCTGACACCCAGATCGCGAGGGATGCTGGTGGCGAAAGTGGTTTTGCCCAACCCCGGGGGCCCGTCGAACAGAATATGCCCCAGCGGTTCGTCCCGCTTGCCGGCGGCGTCTACGGCAATCTCCAGCCGGGCGTAGACATTGCGCTGGCCCACCATGTCGCGCATCCGCTGTGGGCGAAGATCGCGATCTTCATCCGTGAAACTCTCCGACTGGTTCAGGAGCGGTTCGCGGCTCATCGTTTGGGAGACGTTTGCCAGGTGAACGGGTGTTGACCAAAAATCCAAATATAGCAGAAACCGTGTCGGCGGTGGAGGTGTCTACTGACTCGACCGGCATCACCCCCGGTGGCGGCATCCGCCAGCCGGCCAACCCCAACGTGGCTCCCAAAATGCCGGAACAAAGCACCAGACCGAACAATACAACCAGAACGAGAATCCCGGCAACCAACAGGATCTTGCGCCAGGAGACGGGTGCCTGGCCGGTGGCGCGACCGGTTTGCCCGTTGATCAAAGAGCGATACGTCTGCTCACCGTACCGGTAGGCCATGATCCACACCGGCAAAAGGACCGGCTCGCCGGCCAGTTCCTCAATACGGACGTTCACGTGGACGTTGCGCGACCGGCCGGGGACGTAGGCCTTGTCGCAGGCCTCGGTCTCCAGTTGTTCCAGGCCTTCTCTGGCCAGAGGTCGGGCGTATTTGCGCGGCAGGCCAAACTGCTCCACGGTGACGTTGTCCAGGTCCACTTCATCCGGCCCTACGCCGGCATCCAGATCGAACGGACAGATTTCCGACGTTTCCCGCGGCGTGAGTACCCCGCTGGCCCCTACCAGCAGGCCGGAGTAGTCCCCGCGATGCTCGCCCGCCAGCGGATACCAGTCACCGCGTGCGCCCATCGGGGTCCGGTTTGTATCGGCGGTCCAGTAGGTGTGAGTTTTCGCCTGGAAGACCCAATAGGGTACGTAGACGGCTGTCATTTCCAGCACCGCAGCCCGCTCGGAGAGGTTGCCCGGCCGCCAGAACCCGCGCCCCAGCCAGTTTCGCATCGCGGTTACCGCTTCTTTGCGACCGATCGCAAACGGGACTACACGCCTCGGGGCCAATATCTTGGCATCCTCCTTCCGGAGCATGTCGACCGAGCCGCAGAACGGGCATCGCAGACTGCCCGAGCCGGCGTCGAAACTCATCGACGCCCCACAGCCGGAGCACTCGAAGTTGTGCGTTGCCAGGCGGGCCGAGTCGGCCTGTGTGGTGACCTCTTGCTCGCGCGGCGGTGCCTCGGTGCCGCAATTGGCGCAGAACAGGTCCTCCTCGTCGAGCAGACTGCGGCAGACTTCACACTTCATTAACAGGTCGGACATGGCGGGGATGGAACTTCTATCGCCCGGATTATTCACAGGGTGCAATGGGCGGCTTACCCGCCCTTGCCGTTGCGGGTTCCGAAGGTGTCAGAACGTGTTTTGAAATTCTCCGCGGACCAAGGGAATCTTGTGCGATGGGCTTCCGAGCCCGTCGATTTGCGCCAAGAGACAAGTGCATCGACGGCTTCGGAAAGCCATCGCACCAATTTCAAAACACGTTCTCATGGGCGGACAAGCCGCCCCTGGCGCCATCCCCGAGGCTCTTACGAATAGATCCCGAATCGAGCAATTCGTCACTTGTGCTCCTTATTGGGCCAACACGAGCAAGGCCAGCAGCGCCGCCAGGAACCCTATGCCCAGGACAAGGGCCAGTCCGATCTTTCGCCACGAGAGCGGCTTGTCGCCGACCACCTTGCCGGTCTGGCCGTTGATCAGGAAACGATAGAGATTCTTGCCGTAGCGGTAGGTGAGCAAATAGACCGGCAACAGGATCAGGTCGGAGTTGACGCGGCTGAAGTCGGTGTCGACGCGGAGGTTGCGGTAAGTATCACCCGGCAACAACGCGGCGACGTTCGCCTGTTCGCGGCGGAAGAACTCCTGTCGGCAAATTGGCAGGGCCTCCTCGCGCCCGATGCAATACTCTTCACTGAGCCACCCGGCCAGAAAATAAGGCTCGTATCGCCTCAGTGCCGCCAGGCTAAACGGCTTGATCCGTTCAGCATCACCCTGGTCGAGCCCGCGACTGCCGGACACCAGGTAGCCGCTGTAATAGTGATGGTGATTACCGGCCAGCTCCCACCACTCGGTTTTTCGGACACGGCGTGTCCGGGTAACCGTCTTGCCGTTTTGAGTGGTGGTGTAGGTCTCAGTCTTATGCCAGTATTCCCCAATGCCGGCCGACCAACGACTTTGGGCAAGCATGGAAAAAGACCAGAAGGGCAGGTAGACCCCTTTGAGTTTTTCCTCGATTTGAGCGCTGCTCAGATCACCGGGGCGAAACCAGGTGTTCCGGCCCAGCCACCGGCGAAACTTTTCTTGGGCCTGCTGCCGGGTGACGGCAAATCCGATCACAAACTCCGGTGGTTGGCGTTGCGACTGGTAGGTCGCAAACTCCACAACGTAGGCCGAATCGCAAAACGCGCACACGTAGCTCCGCTGGTCGGGATCGACGGCCATCTCTGCCCCGCAGTTCTTGCAGCGGAACAGCTTCGGCGGGGACTGCGGCTCGTGGACCTGGGCCGCCGCCAGCTGCTCCGCTCCGCAAGCGGGGCAGAACTTGTCCAGCGGCTCGACCGGAGCACCGCAACCGGCACACGCCCTGGTGCATATCACGGGCGAGTCGTCCTGGAGCATCGAATCCGAGTCGGTATCCACTATTTCTGGCTCTGCTGGTAGATCGCCTGTAGGATGCTCTGCACGTCTTTGTATTTCTTCTTGGCCGTCAGCGCCGCGTCGACCAGGCGTCGGGCGTCGCTCTCGGAGTGGCCCAGACCGCGAAGCACTTCGAACGTCTCGGAGATGATATCAGGTTCCACGTCGGCATCAGCGGCTTCATCACGGGCGACCATCAGGGCGAATTTGGGTACCTTGCGTCGCAGCTTGGCTATGATTCGCTCGGCCGTGGCCTGGCCGATGCCGGGCAGAGCGGACAGGCCGTTGGCATCCTGCTCTTCGATAGCGGTGGCCACCTCCTTGACCGGCCGGACCATCGCCCGAAGCGCCTTCTTCACACCGACCCCGTCCACCGAGCAAAACAGCTCGAAAAATTCCCGCTCCACCTCGCTTAAGAATCCGATCAGCCGGGGCATGAGCCTCCCTTGCATCGGATTGCCCTCGAGATAGTCGATTGTGTAAAGACTGATTTCCTGGTTCAGCTCCCGCTGCAACTGTCGGCGGGTGAACTCGGGAATCAGCACTTCGTATTCAAATGCCCCGAGCCGGAGGGTCAGAACGTCGTCGTGGAGTGTAACGAGTCGGCCGGTGATCTTGGTAATCACGAGCAGTTCCTCGACAGAAGTAACTCAGGCTGTGCCCGGGTTTTGAAAAACGAACGCCTACCGCCGCATTTCGATCGGCTTGTCTCTAAGATAATAATGGCATAGGGCAATGGCCAGGGCGTCGGCCACGTCGGTCGGGTCGGGCACCGTGGCCAGCCCCAACTCGTATTGCACGGCAAGCTGGATCTGCAACTTGGTCGCTCGACCTGCGCCGGTGAGGATTTTCTTGACCTGCGTGGCCGGATAGTGGACCACCGGGATTCCCGCCTGAGCGGCTGTCAGGCAAATGACGCCTCGGGCGTGGCCCATCAGGATCGCGGTTCTGGGCCGGCCGTAGTGGGAGTAAAGCTGTTCGACGGCCATTACGTTCGGCTTGAAGCTGGCCACCACGTCGGCCACGCCCGCGTATATCTCGGCCACGCGCCGCGTAATCGAGTCGCGCGACTTACCTCGCACGACACCCGCCTCGCACAACTTCGGTTTGCGCCCGGCGACGTCGAGCACGCCGTAGCCGGTGACGTTCAGGCCCGGGTCGATACCCAGGATCCGATCGGCATTTCTCAATACGAACATAGGACATGGCCGACGTGCCGTCGGCCGCTAAACACAACCCTGCCCACTACCCACTGCCCACTGCCTGCTGCCCACTGCCTGCTGCCCACTGCCTACAGGCTCCACTCGGTGCCGCCGGGGCGATCCTCGAGAGTAACACCCAGTTCGGCCAGTGAGTTGCGGATATGATCGGCGGTGGCGAAGTCCTTGGCCTTTCGGGCGTTGGCGCGCACTTCCAGCAGGAGGTCCAGGAGCTTGCCGGTCAGGGCGTCGTCGCCGCTTGCTTTCTCCTCCGGTGGCTTGCGAAACAGGCCCAACGTGGCGGATAGCTCGCGTAGTGTTGCGGCGCCCCGCTTGAGCATGTCGAGCGACTTTCCGTTCGCCCCGGCTTTTTCCTCCAGCTTCTCGTCGTCGACGAACTTGTTCAGTGTGCGGACCAGCTCAAACAGGTCGCCGATCGCGCCGCCCGTGTTGAAGTCGTCGTCCATCGACTCCAGGAAACGGTCGCGATGTTGGGCCACGGCTGCCAGTAGCTCGTTATCGCCCGGGTCGAAGTCTCCGTCGGTCCGCTTGGAAGGCGGAGTGATGTCGTAGAAGGTCTGTCCGGCGATACGTTGGTATCTTTTGAAGAAGCGGTAGAAGGTATCCAGCCCGGTGTGCACCTGCCGCAGCCGGCTTTCGCTGTAGTCAATCGGCCGGCGATAATGGGTGGAGAGCAGGAAGAAGCGGACGGCCTCCGGTTGGAAGTCCTCAAGCAGGTCGCTAAAGGCATTGGAGCCCTTCGATTTGCTGATCTTTCCGGCTTCCTGGGTTTCCAGGTCGCCTTCGGCGGGTCGGGTGTGCTGTCCGCCCAGCTTGCCGATCTCGTCGGAGGCCTGCATCAGGCCGTTGTGCATCCAGTACTTGGCCATCGGTTTACCGTGGCACGCTTCGCTTTGGGCGATTTCGTTTTCGTGATGCGGGAAGACCAGGTCGAGCCCTCCGCCGTGGATGTCGAACGTTTCGCCCAGCAGTCGGCGGCTCATGGCGGAGCATTCGATGTGCCAGCCGGGCCGCCCGGGGCCCCAGGGACTTTCCCAGGAGGGCTCACCCGGCTTGGCGGCCTTCCAGAGTGCGAAATCGGCGGCAGACCGCTTCCGTTCGGCCGTCTTTCCTCCCTCACCGATCATGCTTTCGAGGGTCCGGCGGCTCAGTTTGCCATAGCCGGCAAACTTGCTCGCCTCGAAATAAACGTCCCCGGCCGACTCGTACGCAAACCCCTTCTCGATCAGCGTGGCCGTGAACCTGATGATCTCGTCGATGTTTTCCGTGGCACGGGGGAAATGGTCCACCGTGTCGACGCCCATCGCTTCCATGTTGTTCATGTAGTCGATCGTCATCTCGACCGCCAACTGCGACATGGGAATCCCTTTGCTGTCGGACTCGGCGATCAGCTTGTCGTCTACGTCGGTGACGTTGATCACGAAGGTGACGTCGTAGCCGGAGTAGGTCAGGTAGCGCTTGACCGCGTCGAAGATCACCGGTCCGACCATGTGGCCGATGTGGCTCGGTTTGTAAACGGTCGGCCCACACAAGTAGATCCCGACTTTGCCGGGACTGACCGGCTCGAAGAGTTCCTTCGACTTGGAGAGGGTGTTGTAGACTCGGAGCATGGCAGTGGGCAGTTGTCAGTGGTTAGTTGTCAGTGGGCAGTAGTCAGTGACCACCGGCAGAGCCAGTGGCATTAGGAAGGCCCCTAAAAGGGGCCGATACGATAGTGTTATTCCGAATATCGAATATCGAACAAGGAATGTCGAAGGAAGAA
>Ga0180432_10011743_pt1 | contig 10286 bp, 4 predicted proteins | sample SS_ome_10_FD_132414 | JGI IMG/M metagenome (GOLD analysis project Ga0180432, IMG submission 132414) | Hypersaline lake sediment archaeal communities from the Salton Sea, California, USA - SS_1_MS_2 metaG | ecosystem: Environmental > Aquatic > Non-marine Saline and Alkaline > Hypersaline >...
AGAAATGCAGTTTAACATCAATGGATCAATATATTTTACATGCTTAGGGTAGTGGCCTTCAAGTTGAAAATATTTTAATAAGAGAGCAAATCCTAATTTGTTTTTCTTTCCGTTTTTACTGTGAATAAGTAGCAGCTCATCATCACTTAATTGAAATAAATCTTCTTCATTCATGGTATAGCTTTATCTCTTTTTGGCTTTAAATAGCGATACAATGTTGGCTTGGTAATATTAAAGAGCTTACAGATCTCTTTAATTGATAATTCACCTTTATCATAGTGCTTTTTTAATTTTTTAATATCATGAGGGCTTAATACGGGTGGTCTACCACCCAATCTGCCTCGAGCTCGTGCCGCTTTTAATCCAGCCTGTGTTCGTTCTCGAATTAATTCCCGCTCAAATTCTGCAAGGGCACCAAATATATGAAAAATTAATTGACCACCACTGGTGGTGGTATCAATATTTTCTTGTAATGATTTAAATCCTATTTTCTTATCACTTAGTTCTTTAACCGTTTCTATTAAATGTCCTAGTGAGCGTCCAAGCCTGTCAAGCTTCCACACCACTAAAGTATCACCTTTGCGTAAATGTGATAATGCTTCAAATAATCCTGGTCGCGCCACTTTAGCACCACTGGCAACATCAGTATAAATTGCTTCACAACCATCACTTCGCAGTGCATCTTCTTGCATACGCAAAAATTGGTCGGGCGTTGATACACGAGCATATCCAATTTGCATTATGTTTCTCTCTCTATTGCCAAGGCGTGGGGTTAATGGTAATGTAACTCATATTGGTTATGCAAGATATTTAACCTAGATTCTTTTACCACTTTTATGCCCATTATTTGATACATGCTAAGGTTGTTTTAGAATCTGTCGATGGGGTAACAAAAACCCTCGTTTTTGAGACGGAGAAAATATGACCAAAACTATTCGAGTTGAAATGTATGCCGATGAGCGAGACTTTATTATTGACTTGCTTGAGTATGTTTTATTAGATAATTTAATCAATAAGCTTAAAAAAGCTAAACCAAATAGAAATAACTTCATCACTGTATCTCTTGATAGCTTTGATTTAGAACAGTTGATTGGAAATTTAAGTTTAGAGGCAAATCATAATAAAAAACGTGCAATTCAAGAGGCTGCTTGTGAATTGGCAGAACAGCTAGAGATGTATGAGTCTCGATTATAAGAGACAGTTGTTTATTAAGTTAACAAGTGGCGGCAAAAGTGCTGTTCCGTAACACTGGGCCTATAATGCAATGATTTTAGAACAAGTATATCAAAGATTATGTACAACTCTTGGTAAAGAAAGAGCAAAAGAAATAATGTCTAAAATATCGCCAGTAGCTTGGCAGCATCTTATATTTACTGGAAGATACCATTTTAAAAATCAGGAGGGAAAAATAGACATGGATAAATTAATTTCATTTTTAGAGGAAAAATTATGCAAGCCTGCATAATAATTTGTTAAGGAGTCCAAAACCGGAGTGATTTGGAGATTCTTCCATACAACCCCTATTTGGCAATCACCTTTAACAAGATCTCAATAAATGGATTTGGATTATCAAGTATTTCGAAGTGCCCACCAGGCAATTTAAATTCCTCATAACCTGCTGTTGTTAATTTACTCCACTTATGAACCAGCTCTTTTTTAAATGCTTTGTCTTGTTCACAGTATATTGTAGTGATTGGCATATCAAATAATTTATCCAGTAGAATAGAGTGTTTAAAATGAGAAGCGTCTGACCTTAGCACCGGCAAATAGCTTTTTAAAAGTGTTTCATCAGTTAATAAAGCCTCAGGGATACCTCCGAAAGAGTTATCTAGGAATTGAACAAAAGCCGCATCATCTTTTAATGAATCGTAATAAATTGTCAAATCATTTATAAGTGTGTCATCGTTATAAATAGGCGAACAGCAAGATAAGATTAAATGTTTTGGCGCGGGTTGCCCCATTATTTGTAACTGTCTTGCTACTTCAGAGCTTAACATTGCGCCTTGGCTATGACCAAAGAAAAGATAGGGTGAATTCACATAGGGTAAGATAGCAGCAAGTAACCCTTGTACTACAAGAGAGACATCATCTAACAATGGCTCATCCGATCGCCATTCTCGACCCGGCAGTTGAATACAACATAAGCTAACATCATCAGGCAGTTTTTCACGCCAGCTTAAAAAGGCCGAAGGACCGCCGCCTAAATGGTGAAAACAAAACACTCTAAGCTTTGTCGGTTTAGATCCTGTTTTTTCAATGATCCATTTGTCAGACTGCAAGATGTCTTTTAACTCAATTTTTTTCTTCAAAATCTTGCCGCCAACTTTTACCAATCCATTGATCCGCTCTGATAGTTTCTCACTGGTATTATAATTAAATATGTCCGCACTTGATAAGATGACTAATTTCCCCAAAGCGGCTTGCAAGCGATTTTTTAATTCCACCACCATCAAAGAGTCCATGCCTAAATCTAAAAAGCTCGTTTTAACATCCATGGACTGACTGACACCAAGCCCTAACACTTGGCGCAAGGTATTTTCGACAAAATCCTCAACCACTGCCTGCCGTGCACTTGAGTCTATTTGTTTTAATTGCTCCATCAGTAAACCAGAAGTTGTGCTTTTTTCCACAAAAGCTTGTAACCAGGTAGGGGGCACAATTAATTGTTTTAAATAGTGAGGCCAATTGATGTTCATTAAACTAAGATGAGCACAGTTACTCATCAGGGCTGTTTCTAACGCTTGCATTCCTTGCTTTGGTGTCATCACTTTTAATCCTAATTTCGCGTGACCCGAAACCAATTCCTTAGGCATACCCACATCACGCCAAGGACCCCAACTGAAACTTTGGCCCACCAAACCTTTTTCTCGTCGATAATAAGCCAGTGTATCCATAAAACTATTGGCAGCGGCATAGTTACTTTGACCGGGGCCACCAAAAGTGGAGGCGACTGAAGAAAACAACACAAAGTAATCTAACTCTATTTGTAACTTTTCTGCGTAATCATGCAAATTCCAGCTACCATAAACTTTTGCCGCAAACACTTTTTCAAAGCGCGGCCAAGCTTGCTCTAATAACGTCGCATCATCAAGAACTCCGGCTAAATGGAAAATACCTTTTAATGACTTATCATTTGTTTTAATTTGTGTCAGCAACGTTTTAACCGCTTGGCCATCACTAATATTAACAGCTTGATAGCGAACAGGTGCTCCTAAAATTTCGATATTCTTGATGGCCTCTTTAGCCTCATCATTGAGTTCACGACGGCCTGTTAATATAATTTCACCAGCACCCTTTTCAGCAAGCCAATGGGCTAAAGTTAGACCCAAACCGCCTAAGCCACCTGTGATAAGATAGCTGTGATGCTTGGAAAACTTAATGGAGGGCGATTCCATTACTTCTGAAGCAATTTTTGCATACTGTAAACGACCTACTCTGCGCTCTTTATTTCGGTATAAAACATGCTCCTCTTCATCTTCTGAAAATAATTCATCAATCACTGCATTTAATGTTGAAGCAGAATCGAGGTCCACATGCTTAATTCGAAGCTCTGGATGTTCTGCCACGATAGATTTGTGTAAGCCAGTGATGGGACTTTGATTGAGGTTTATCTGATTATCTTTAGCGTAAATGTTTTCTGTGAAAATGAACAATGGCACTTTGATGTGCTCTTGTAATTCCACTAAAGCTTGGCTTAGATGTAAGACACTTTGACTGCCGATGCGTTGAGCTTCTAATATTGTTTCTGCGCTAAGTTCGCTTGTTCCGTTTAAACTCGATAAATGCAGAATGCCTGATAAAGATTTCTCATCATTGACTTGTTTAATTAACTCAACAAATTCCTCTTTGTTTTTGGGATGTTCTTCAAGCTTGATAATTTGATAGCTTTGGGATTTCTCATCTAATACTTTGGTTAGCTGCTCATGCTGTGTAACACCATCACTTAAAATTAACCAATGACCATTTTCTGTAGCCTCAGAAACTTCTGTTAAAGGTAACTTCTCCCATGCCCACTCATACAACCACTGATCTACTTGCATTTCATGGGCCAGCATTTTCTTTAAGGCCTGTTCTGTTGTGCGTCGATACTGCATACCTTCGATTTGCGCTAAAATTTTTCCTGTCTTATCGCATAAGGTGATATCACCCGTGATAACTTCTTCAGAGAATGAAATTTCATGCCAATAGCCAAAAAGGGTTTTATCTAATGGCGCCCATAACATCATACTATCTAAGCCAACGGGTAAATATATGTTCGAAGCCTCTGTTGCTTTATCGTTTAAAAAACTTGTAATTAATAACTGTAGGCTGCCATCTAAAAGAGCCGGGTGCGCAAGATACTCTTTTGCGGAATCTGCTAAAAGCAATTCAGCAAAGGCTTCTTTTTCATTGAAATGCAGCTGTTTAATAGCTTGAAATAAACCGGTATAATGAATACTGGTGCTATTCACTTTATTATAAAATGCCTCTTGTGAAATTGTTTTATCGCAACGATCTTTAATCGCCTCTAAGTCTATCGTAGCAATTCCTAATTCATCCACTAAACTCACCATACCCGTCGCATGGCGCTGCCAGCCTGCAGGGGTGGCACTGTAAACTTCAGCCGTGCTCGTCTCAGGATTAAAAATAACTTGAGTTTCTTTCGCTTTGCCTTCTTCAAAACCCAAAGCGGCTTCAATGCTAACATTCTCTAAATGAATAAAACCCTCTCCTAAACCATGCAGACCTGAAGCTAAAAGCATTTCAATAAAACCCGCGCCTGGATATATCACGTGCTGATAAACTTGATGGCCTCTTAAATAAGCCAATTCAGATAAATGTAATTCATTAATAAAGTGCACTTCGCCATTAGGTTTGCTTCGCTTTTCACCTAATAAAGGATGAATAGTAGAAAGCTTTCTGCCAACACTCGGTTTAGCCGCGTCGGCCCAATAATGTTTGCGTTGAAATGGATACGTCGGCAAAATGACTTTATGGCGATCATATAAGCTATCAAATTCATTCCAGTTAATATCGGCGCCATTGACATAATAGTTTGCAAGCTCACTCAATAACTCTGACCAGTTTGTCTCTGGACCTATGTCAATGCTAATAACATTGTTTTTCTCGCCATGAATCGTATGTGTACCTGCATCGGGATAATTAAATTCAATTCGATTTTTTTTATCTTCCTGAACCTCACTTTGTGTTAATTCTTTTGCTTCTAATTTTGTTTTTAATTCATCGAGGTCTTTTGCTATGATGACAGCTCGGAAGCGCTCATGGTTTCTACCTATGTTTGCTGTATAAGTAATATCTTGTAAATTTTCATTTGTTGTTGCTACATATTCTTTGTATTTTTCGATTAATTCTTTTAATGCATCTTTACTTTTTGCTGATATTGTTAATAATTGGAGCGGCCGCTCTTCTCTTTGGGATTCTTTTTCCTCAACCTCAGGAGCCTCCTCTAATATCATATGCCCATTAATTCCCGTTGCACCAAAAGAACTCACTGCAGCAATCCGCTTGCCACTCACCTTCCAGTCTTCAGTTTTTATAGGAATTTTAGCTGGAATTGCCCCTAATACTATCGCTGGATTCACTTCACTCAAATGCATTTGCGGGGGAATTTTACCATGCTGCAAACAGAGAATGGTCTTTATCAACCCGGCAATTCCAGCGGCCCCTTCAAGATGCCCAATGTTCGATTTTACCGCACCAAGCCATAGCGGTTGCTCTCGATGAACGTCTCCATAAATCGCAGCGATAGAGCCTGTCTCAATTGGATCGCCCAAAGATGTACCCGTACCATGAGTTTCAATATAGCTGATATCCTCAGGCTTTAAGCCCGCAGTTGATAATGCCGACACGTAAAGTTCTTGTTGCGCTTGGCTACTTGGTACCGTTAAACCACTACTCGCTCCATTATGATTGGTCGAAGAACCTCGGATGACGGCTAAAATATTATCGTTATCTTTTTTTGCATCACTTAAACGTTTTAATAGCACAAAACCACAACCCTCTCCTCGACCATAACCATTGGCACTGGCATCAAATGTCTTACATAAACCATCTGGCGATAACAACCCCATTTTGCTCAGCGATAACATCCCGGCTGGATCCATCATAAGGTTTACTCCTCCCGCAAGTGCTAAATCACTTTCTTTTCTAAGTAAACTCTTAACAGCAAGATGTGTTGCAACTAATGAGGAAGAGCATGCTGTTAACACCGGCACAGATGGCCCCCTAAAACCGTAAAAGAAAGACAATCGCCCTGCTGCAGCTGTATAATCACTGCCAACTCCTGAAAAAGCATTGATTCCATCAACACCACCATGACGTATAAATAATGTTCCATAGTCTTGCAACATCATGCCGATAAATACACCCGTTTTTGAACCCACTAAATCAGAAGGTTTGATCCCTGCGTTTTCAAAAGTCTCCCAGCTAAGCTCTAATAATATACGCTGTTGCGGATCAAGTAATTCCGCTTCACGTGGACTCATTCGATAAAAACTTGCATCAAATTGATCAATAGGTATATCAAGAAAATGGGCTTTATTAACAAACATTTTCCCTGGGACATCCGGGTCACTGTCATAATAAGCTTCTGCGTCCCAACGCGATTCTGGTATTAAGCGATTGGATTCTTTACTCTCTACAAGCAGTTTCCAATAATCATCTGCAGTATTAGCACCACCCGGAAAACGACAACTCAACCCGATAATGGCAATGCTTTCTGTAAAATATTTTTTATATTGCGCGAGCTCATATTTACTCTTTTCTAAAGCAAATAAAACATTTTGTAAGGCTTTTTTTGTTTTGTCTTCACCATTACTCATCTTCCTCGCCTCCTTCGCTTAGAAATTCTTCTGTCTCCCGTAATGCACGTTCTATTAAGTCTTCCTCACTTAGCTCGCTAATTTCTTCTTTTTTCTGCTCTTCCCAAGCTTCTTTTACTGCAGAAATTTCTTCTTTTGGTATCTTAAGTTTAGCTTTTTTCTTTAAAGCCATAGTCTCTAAAATCAAATTAGATAGCTCAATAACATTCGGCGCATCAAAAGCCAGTGTGTTCGCTAATTTATATTTTTCACCCATAGAATTTTGCAAACGCTGATGTAAATCCACTGACATCAATGAATCAAAACCCATTTCAAAAAACCCTTTCTCATCATCGTTGGCAGATAATTCTGGCTTTTTCAAAATATCTTTTATTTGTGAACGAATAAACGTTTTTAAATAGTCTAAGCGCTCAGAATCTTCTAACTCAACTAAGCGCTTTGCTAATTGTCCCGTTTGCTGTTTATCTTTTGCAATATAATGGGACCATAAAGGTTGTGTCGCCATTCGCCTTGAAAATAAGCCCCAATTAAATCGCGCTATTAAACCTGACCAAACTTTAAAGCTGAGAATTGTTTCCATAGACGACAAAGCTACTTTTGGTGAAAATTCTAAAATACCCGGTAACTTTTCACTCTCATCTATCTGCAGCATCAAACCCACTTCAGACCAAGCACCCCAATTAATGTTCGTCACCGGCAAGTTTAATGCCCTGCGGTAATCCGCTAAACCATCTAAAAATCCATTGGCAACAGCATAAGTACTATTTCCCGGTGAACCTAATGCAGAGGCAATCGATGAAAAACTAACAAAATAATCTAAAGCCAAATCTTTACTGGCCTCATGTAAATACCAAGCCCCTAAGCCTTTGGCCGCAAAACTGAACTCAAAATCCTCTATGCTTTGTTTGTCAATAAATCCTATAGTAGCTGTAACGGCCAAATGGAAAATACCCTTTAAAGGAGAGCCTTTAAAAAGCTCACCTTGGATTAATTCATTCACCGCCGTTTCATTTGTCACATCTAAAGCCACCACCGTCACTTTGCAACCTAGGCTTTCCATGGTTTTAATTTTCTGCTTTGCTTCTTCTTTGGGCGCACTTCGTCCACATAAGACTAAATGTCCTGCACCCGCATTCACTAACCACAGTGCTAATGCCAAACCAAGCCCACCTAAACCACCTGTAATTAAATAGGAATATTCTTGGTTTATCTTTACCGCTTTTATAGTCTCAGGCGCAATGACTTTTTGTTCTAAACGATGAACCCGTCTCTTTAGGTTTTGATAAAAGATTTCATTCTCACCGTCAGGTGAAATGACTTCTTGTCTTAAAAACTCTTTGTAAAAATTCTCTTCGCTTGATTCATCATGGTGTATTTCCACAATCTTTCGCAGTGGCTCCTCTAAGCGCCAACTGCGCAAAAAGGCAGTCACACCACCCCGCTCTAAAACATTTTCAGGGCTTATACAATAGATGGATGCATTACTATCCTTCATTAAGTGAGCCAAGCTGAGTAAAAAGGCGATGCCGCTTGATTTGATATAATCTTTGTGGATGTTTTTGATTGTTTGTTGATCCAGCACCACCACGAGACTATCCACTTCCTCAGCATGAAGTTTTTGATTCAATACTTTACTTATGGGGTTTTTGAAATCAATCACTTCTTGTGTAATGGATAATGCAGGAGATGACAATGATTTAACGTAGTCTTTTTGAGCTTCAGAAACTAACACCATGATGTTTTGAATGCCCTCGGGAAGCCGTTCTTCTGCTAATGCTTTTTCTTGCCATGCGCTTTCATAAAATAAACTCCCTTCTCGCCGCTCCTCTGAAAACAATACATCTAAGCCCGCTCGATTAATACGCTTTGTTTTAAATCCATGAATTATCGCACAACACTCTCCAAGCTCATCATATAATTCCATGTCCGTAACGTGTAACTCGTCGTTGCCTGAGGCAATATTGATTATCTTCACCCATAAGTTATTGCTAAATTTCTTATAAAAGCAAACCTCATCAAAACTAAAGGGCAAATATAAGCAATCCTTTAGACCTTGTTCCTTAAATGTAGCAATTAAACTGTGAAAGCAGATATCTAATAAAGCGGGATGAAAAATATAATCCGTCAACTGAATCAATCTCGGTGATTCCACATAACCCCAACTTTCATCGTCAACCTCTGCAACCCCTTTTAACCCCTGAAAGCTTTCTCCATAATTTAATCCAGCCTGTTGAAATTGTTGATAATAACTATCCGGCGTAACCGCATCTTTTGCTGTCGCCTCTTTAATCGCTTTAAGTTTACTTTGGCTCAATAAAGGCGGCGGTGACTTTTCAGTTAACAGCTTTCCTAGCGCTTTCCCGTGATACAGCCAACTTTCTTCTGCTTTTGAAGACTGACTGTATAATTCGATTGTCCAACCTGTTTCTTGCTGGTTCACCAATGTTTGTAAAACATAATCCCCTTGTTCTTTAAATTCCAGTGGGCGTTCTAAACATATATCTTCTAACACCACAGGACCTTTGCTTTGTTGCAATAAGGCTGCTAGCAACCATTCCACATAGCCTGCACCCGGTAACATAATATGCTCAAATACTTGATGGTCAACTAGATAACCATGACTGCCAAGATTGATAACTTGCTCATAAAGTTGTTGACTGCTTGGGGATTGGTGCTTGCCCCCCAGCAAAGGATGTAACACTGGCACTGAAATTTTTCCTTTACCTGTCTTAATGCTATCTGCCCAATGTCGTTCTCTTTGAAATGGATAAGTCGGCAAGCTAACTTTATGGCGTTTTTGGTCTTTATAATATGCGGCCCAATCAATGTCTTTATCTTCACTCCATTGCTTGATTTTTTCTTGAGTGGCTTTATCAACTTCACCGTCTATAATCACTTTGCGAAATTTAAAATGCTCTCGTCCAGTTGCTAAGGTATAGCCGATGTCAGATTTATTAACATTCTCGTGGTTTTTTAAATAATCTTTAAATTGCAGCTCTTGTTGCTCAAGTGCCTCTTCTGTTTTTGCTGACAGCAAATAAATAAACGGGCCATTGGCTTCATCACTTGGCGTTTCTTCTGGCGCTTCTTCTAAAATAATATGCGAGTTAACGCCACTAAATCCAAATGAACTGACCGCAGCACGTCGAATTTCAGGACCACGCTTCCAATCTTTCGCATCGGTTATAATCTCAACCGGAAAATCCAATTTAATTTCAGGGTTCAGCGTAGTTAAACTTCTATGTGGGGGCAGTATTTCATGATTAAGGGCCAATACTGTTTTTATAACTCCCGCCACTCCTGCGGCCGACTCAGTATGGCCAATATTCGTTTTTGCAGAGGCTAAATAAAGCGGGTTATTTTTATCTCGCTTACCATAAGTTAATCCAATAGCCCGCACCTCAATGGGATCACCTAGCGATGTGCCTGTACCATGCGCCTCCACATAATCCACTTCATCATAAG
>Ga0180432_10011744_pt1 | contig 10286 bp, 6 predicted proteins | sample SS_ome_10_FD_132414 | JGI IMG/M metagenome (GOLD analysis project Ga0180432, IMG submission 132414) | Hypersaline lake sediment archaeal communities from the Salton Sea, California, USA - SS_1_MS_2 metaG | ecosystem: Environmental > Aquatic > Non-marine Saline and Alkaline > Hypersaline >...
CGCGTTGCGGGTTGAATTCCACCTGAATCTTGACGTCCGCCGCGATCGTGTTCAGTGTCGCGGCCAGGTCGTCCACGAAGACGCGCCGGGCTTCGTCTGCGGAATCGATGAACCGGTAGGTGCCGTCGCCCTTGTTGGCCAGTGTCTCGAGCATCTCATCGTCGTACGTGCCCATGCCGAACCCGAAGACCGAGCAGTAGATTCCCTGCCTGCGAAAGGCGGCCACCTTCTCGAGAATGTCCGTGGCGGCCCCGCTCCCGAGATTCGCCACGCCGTCCGAAAGGAGCAACACGCGGTTCTCGCCGCCGCTGACGAAGTTGCCGGCGGCCACGCTGTAGGCAGTGTGCATGCCCTCTTCGAGGTTCGTCGACCCGCTGCATTGCAGGGCGTCGATCGCGGCCAGGATGCGGTCCTTTTCCGCAACCGGCGTGTGCGCCAGCACGAGGCGGGCATGCGAGTCGTACTGCACGATCGCCACCAGGTCCGCCGGCGCGAGTTTCTCGACCAGAAGGCGCAGCGAGGCTTTCACCAGGTCGATCCGGTCCGGCGTGCTCATCGACCCCGAGGTATCGACCAGGAACGTGAGGACCGCCCGGCGCTGTTCCTCGCGCCCCAGCCGGCGCCCCTTGACCCCCAGCTTGAGCAGGTGCAGCCCGCGCCCGAAACGCGACGGCGCATACTCGGCGTAGACCTTGAAGGTCTGCTGCGCCGGCGGCTTGTAGGCGTAGTCAAAGGAATTGACGAATTCCTCGGTCCGAACCGCCTCGGCCGGGGGGAGCAGTCCCTGCGCCATGTAGTTACGCGTGAGCGTGTAGGAGGCCGTATCCACGTCGATCGCGAACGTCGAAAACGGCCGCTCCGCCGCCGCATAGAACGGATTGACCCCCACGGCCCTGAACTTCGCCTCGGTCGCCGGTTCAGAGTCGGCAGCGGGAACCAGGTCTCGCCGCACCAGGGCCAGACGCCGCATCTCGCTAACCGTCTCCTCAGCCTCTTCTTCCCGCGCAACCGGACGGGCTGCGGCCGACTCGGCCGGCTTGGCTGCAGCCCACAAGCGCCGCCGGGCGATTTCGGTACCTGCCGCCAGCGCCTCGTCCGGTTTGTCTTCGTGATCACGGGCACCCCGATCGGCCTCGAACAGGCGACCCATGAGCGGCGTTTCACCCAGTTTGGGAACCGGCGCCGCAGCAGGCGGAGCGGCCTTCGCCTCCTCAGCCTTTCGCCTCTCCTGCAGGCCACCGGCAACGAACGACGCGTCGGCTGGGACCACACCGATCTCATCCGCCGCCACGCCGCCCTTTTCCCCCGACAGAGCGTGAATCGTCTGCCGCCCCGTCAATGGCACGTCCGGCGCGGCACGCGCGGGGGCCCGCACAGCAGCCCGTCCACCCTCACCCCATCCCAGCTCGTCCGCGTCCGTGTCCTCGCCTCGAACGGAAACACCGGGCCCGGACACGACACCGTTGGCGTCAAAGAAATAGTCGCGGCCTCGCAGACCCGCGACGTCGAATTCTCCTCCAACCGTGTCGACCGGTTCTTCAGCCGGCGATGCAGGGATAGGCAGAGGCTCGGTTACCGCCCCCTCTCTGAAACCAAGATAGTTCCGAGCATACTCAGCTCCTGCCCGCGTTGTCGTCATGTCAAGGCTCTCGAGCTCCGCCTCGGGGGTCTCCTTGAGGTCGTCGAATCGCTCAACGTACGCGTCTCCTGCGGTCAGGCCTGTTTCGGACTTCGATGGGACACCGTAGACCATGCGCGCCTCCCGCCTACTCGCACGTTCGCGTGCGGGCTGCAGCAGTGTTGTCCTGACCAGGAGCCACACGAACCCGGTCATGAGGACCAGGCCGGCCGCCCAGGCGAGCCGCGGATGGGCCCGGAAGATCCAGGCCGGGTCCGGCCGCTCCTTTTGGGACTCGGGCCGGAGCACGCGGGTGCGGTGTGCCCACGAGAGACGCTCGGGCGCCTCCTGCCGGGTGGCTGCCAGGGCGTCGCGCACAAGACCGAGGGTCGGTTCGATTTCCCGTGCCGCCGCCCGGCAGCCGTCACAGCTTTCCAGATGGGCCCGGACCGCGGCACTCGTCTTCTCGTCCAGGTCCCCGAGGAAATAGGCCGTCAGCAACTTCCTGACTTCCTTACATTTCATGGTCCGTCTCTCAATGGCTGACCCCGGCCGCGGCCAGAGCCCCGGCCTGTTTCAGGCTGGCTGAAAGCTTGCGCACTGCATGATGAAGAATGTTCCCGACATTGCCTTCGCTGCGGCCCGTGATGACGCTGATTTCCCGATAGGACAGTCCCTCCTCCAGTCTCAGCAGCACCACCTGCTGTTCGCGGGGAGCCAGCCTGCGCAGGTGCTCGAGCACGAGTTCCCTCTTCTCGGCGTAGGGGTCCGCACACCGCCGCCCGTCGGGACAGGCTGCCGGGTTCTCCTCGGCCTGACGTGCATGCAGTCCGCGCCGCCGCTCCTCGTTGCGGATGTGGTCCACCGCCTCGTTGTGCGTCACCCGGTACAGCCACGCCTTTAGGCGATCCGAAGGATGGGTCCCTTTGCGCCAGGCATGGAACAGCTTCAAGAAGACGTTCTGCACGACGTCCTGCGCGGCGATCGGATTATGGAGGATGCGGGTGGCGTACCGCAAAAGCGCTGTCTCGTGCTCCGCCACAATGGCCTCCATGTCACGGAACCGGCCTGTATCCACCCGGTTCCCGTCTGCCGTCGCAGCATCCATGATCGACCCTCGATCGTCCGCCGTTCACCCCTGAGACGTCTGTGAACGGCCCTTTCTTCAGTCTTCTTCGCCGACGACCTGATCCGGCCGGGCATGCCCGGCCGCGCCGGCGTCATCCCGAGCCGGCATGCGCGGCAGGACCAGATCAAAGGCCGCCCCGTCGGCGACCTCGAGGTCCGCGGTCAAGTCACCGCCCATTTGGCGGGCCAGGCGTCGGCTGAGCGCCAGGCCGAGTCCCACGCCGGGCGCCGTCTCGGCCGCATGTCTGGCCGACTTGCGGAACGGCCTGAATAGGCGCCGCTGTTCCTCGCGGGCAATGCCGGGCCCGTGATCGCGGACCCGGATGCGCACCGTTCCGCCGGCGACACCGGCCTGAATGTGAATCCGCTTATCCGCGGACGCGGCCGCGTACTTGCAGGCGTTATCCACGAGATTGAAGAGGATCTGTTCGACCGCCGGCACGTCCGCCCGCATCCGGGCATCGGCCGTCCCCCCCGCCCCTTCGGTCACCAGCGTCATGCCGGCCTCTTTTGCCCGCTGCGACAGCCGGTCTTTTACACGGTCCAGCACGGCGTCCGCCGAAACCGTCTCCACCTGTGCTGCGGCGCGGCCGCGTTCGAGCCGCGCGTAGGACAGCACGTTCTCGACGAGGTGACTCAGGCGACTCCCCTCCGCGGCAAGCGTCGCCAGATATTGTCGCCGCCGGGCTTCCTCGACCACCATGTCTTCGCTCAGCATCTCGGTGTACATCCTGAACGTTGTGAGTGGCGTGCGCAGCTCGTGGGTCACCGCTGAGACAAACGCCGCCCGGCGTTCGCTCAGGGAGACGGCGCCGGCCAGGAGCGTTGCCACGGCCGCCGCCGCGAGCAGTACGCAGCCCCACGCGATGATCAGGGACACCCGCACAGGGGTCAGGCCCGGGGTCGGGATCGCCGTCGGCACGCCCGGCACGAGGCGCACGGGCAGACCGGCCAGCGAACGGGCACCCCCGTTGCCGGCCTGCGCCGCCGCGGGCACCAGGTCGGCTCCGCCAAGCAGGTCGCCGACCCCGTCGAGCAGCTCCCCCTTGATCTCGGTCCAGTCCAGGCAGCAACGCTGGACATAATCCGCTCCGTTCACCGTTACCCGCCGAGCGAGGAGCAGCAGGTCTGCCGCCCAAAAAGCCTTCATAGGCCCCTCGGCCACCCGCGCTCCGGTCCCTTTGCCAAGCAGCCCGGAACCGAGCGTTTGGACCCAGCCTTCCGTTTGCGCCGGGGCGACGTTCATGCCTTTCCCGCGGGACTGGGCCACCTCCTGCTGCTGCACGCGCGCGCGCCATTCCTGGACGTTCTTGACGCTCTGCTGCGCCCCAGGGGACAGGCCCTGTTGCATGCCCGGATCCGGCGCTGCCGTGACCGCCGCCACCTGGGCCGACTCGGGCGGCTCATGCGGATTCTCCGGAATGTTTGCCAGCAACTGCTCCCGCGTGATCTTGTCTGCCAGTTCTGTCAGCCGCGTCGCCGCTGTTTCGATCACGCGGTCATCGGCTCCCGTCGCAGCGGCCAGTTCCCTCATCTTCCCCGCCGGCGCCTCAGGAGAGGTCCAGCGGCCGTCCGGGCCCGACTGGAAGTGCACGATGACCTGCGGCGTGACGGCCGCAAGCAGAGGCGAAGGCAACATCACTTCCTCGCCGCTGCGCGCCTCAAACATCTCCGTGTAGGTCCGCCGTGCGGGATAGAAGGGCGTGTAGACGAAATAGGGGCGGGAACTCTCCCGCACAATGAGGGGCGCGACCGCCGATTCCATACGCCAGAGCGCCAGGCGCACGTTCTCCTCGAGCGCCGCCTCCTGCTCGGCCTGCGCCTGCAGTCGGTCCAGTCGCAGCACCGTGACGCTCACCCAGCCCATGGCCGCAAAGACCACGGCGAGACAGACCACGAAAAGCGTCCAGTATTGCCAGGGCCTCATCGCCTCGCTCCGCACGCGACCCTTACGGGCGCGTGTCTCACTTGCGCCCGGCCGCGAATACGTATCCCCTGCCGCGCACGGTCCGGATGATCGCCGGATCGGCGGGATCGTCCCCGAGTTTCTCGCGCAGCCGGGCCACGTGCATGTCGATGGTCCGCGTTTCGATCCGGTCCGGATCGATCCGCCACACTCGTCGCAGCAGCTCGTCGCGTGAAATGACGCGCCCTGCATTACCGGCCAGGTACCGCAGCAGGTCCATCTCGCGGTCGGAGATCTCGACCCGATCACCGTCGTCGAATCGCACTTCGTGCCGGTTCAGGTCCACCGTGCCGCCGGGAAAGGCCACCCGCTTGACGTCGGTCGCGCGCTCCGGCGAACGCCTCAAGACGGCGTCGATTCGCGCCAGCAGTTCCTTCACACTGAACGGCTTGACCACGTAGTCGTCCGCGCCAAGCGTCAGCCCCTTCACGCGGTCGGCCTCCTGCCCGCGCGCGGTCAGGATAATGACCGGGAGCACCGGCCGGCAGGTCCGGACCTCGGCCAGGATCTCCATCCCGCTGTGCCCCGGCAGTACGAGGTCGAGCAGGAGCAGATCGTACCCGACCCGGGTGGCCATGCGCAGTCCCTCGTCCCCGTCCGCGGCCTCGAACGTGTCGTATCCCGCGAACTGGAGGGCATCGACGATCCCGCGCCGGATCGCCGCATCGTCTTCAATCACCAGTATGCGCTTCTTCATGACCCGCTCGCATTCATTGTAGCAGCTTCGCGGCCGCCGTCAGGCGGGAAATAGGCCGCGACCCGGGCCGCGGGGGGTCGGCCGCCCGCTACGCCATTTGATCCAAGACCGAGCCCGCCGCGCCCGGCGAGGCTTCGAGACCCAGGAATTCCAGGCCCGTACCCGCCGCCGCCGTGATCGGGACCGGCCGGCCGATCTTTCTGCCCCCGCGCACCCCGGGCCCGATCGCCAGCATCCACACGCGGCGGCACCCTTCGTCCGCCCCCTCGTTCGTGTAGAAGTCGCTGTGATGGATGAACCCCCACCCGCCGGCCGTGTCCAGTTCCCGGCCGTGATCCGGCAGCACCAGCAGCAGCGTCCGGCCGCGGTACGCCGGCAGCTCCTCGGACGCGCGCCAGATCCGCCATGTCAGCTCATCCGTGCGGCGAATGGCCTCCACATAACGCGACCACGATCCGTAATGTGCGCAATCGATCTCACCGTAATCCACGGCCAGCACCTCGGGAGCGAAGTGCCGCATGCAGGCGATCGCGTGATCGGTCAGGAAGGCGTCATGGCTGGTCGTGCCCGTTCCGGACCGCCAGCGGTCGTATTCATCCTCGAGGAACCCGCGCCCGGCTTCCGACCTCAGCCCCCGGCGCGAGATCACACTGGTCGTCCGCGCCAGCCGGGCACACTCCGCGGCCGCTTCCATCTCCGCTGCCGGAGACCCCGAAGCCGCAGCACGCCGCATGAGGACGTCCATGCGCTCGGCCGTAGCGCGCGGAATCGTGGGCGGCTCGACCACGTTGGCGGCGAACGCCCGCCCGTAGCCGTCGGCTGTGCTCTCCCCGGTCCGGGCCAGGATCGAGGCGTACACAAAGGCCCATGCCGCCGTGTCCGGCGCCCCGCGCGACCGGCGGTAGATCTCGAAGATCGTGGGATGCGCGACCGGCCGCGACCAGTCCAGGTCGTCCCACTCCCAGTGCCCCGTCATGATCGAACCCGTCGAGTTGGGATGCACCACGCGGTGCTCAACCCGCATGTTCGTGAACAGCGTGCCGCGCGGCGCCATTTCCCGCCACAGCCGCGGAATATACCGCTGTTCGGGGTCGTCGATCGTCTCGCTGCACCGTGTGCCGCCGCCGAACTGGATCACGATCAGCTTCCGGCGGCTCGGCTCAACGGGGGCCGGGCGGAACCCGGCCCCCAGGGCACCGCTCATGCGGAGGGCCAACGCCCCGGCCCCCGCGCCCGCCGCCGTCTTGAGAAACTCCCTTCGGTTCATGGCGCGCTCACTCCCCCGCCAAGCGAGTCAGAAGCTCCGTCGCGGGCTTTGCGCCCATGGCGAGATGCCAGTCTTCGGCAGCAACGGCTACAAACAGCTCGCCGGTCTTGTCCTCCAAATTTGCCGTATAGGAGACATAGCCGGGCTTGCAGGCGATCGCACCGGCCCCGCCCGTTCCTCTTTCGTAAGGCACCGAGGCCGCGAACTCCACGGCTTCGGGCACCTGGACCGTGAGACGGATCGGGCCGAAATCCTTCCACAGCGACGCCGGATGCACGACATAGGCAAGCTGGTAGGTTCTCGGCTCACGCGTGTCCAGGTAGGCATACTGGCTGTAAGCGACCCGCACGATCTTTTCCGTCCCCGGCTCGAATTTCGCTCGGTAGTGGATCAGGTTCATCGGTGCGAACGTGAAGATCACGGGCAGGTTCTTCAGAATGGCCTCACAGGAGGCCCGTTCCTGCTTCGTCAACTTCGCGTTGGGATCCAGATAATCCACACGCGCGTAGAGAGTGGCATCCGTCGCATCGCTTCCCACTGTGATCTCGCGCGGCCGGACTCCGCCTGTTTCCAGGTCCACGGACCGCTCGCGGACGTCACCACCCCACGCGGTGAAAATCCGCTCGTAACCCGCCGCGCCTTCGGCGTCGAACTGACCCGCGAGCCGGGCGAGGAACTGCGTTGCCTTCTGCTCGCCGATCGCCGCAAGCACGCCCAGGTTCCCCGTGGCCAGCCGATACATCTCGGCATCGCCGTGCAGGGACCAGATCGGCGCGGTCCGGGGCAGGTCGGTCCGGCTCAAGTCCAGGCTCGCGTACTCGACCAGGAGCGCGGCGTCGCGTTCCCCCCAGCCGCGCGTGTGGGTCAGATACTCGGCCAGCTCCGCCCGGCACGGTTCGCGTCCCGTTGCCACCCGTTCCGATAACCGCCGGACCCGGTTCGACAGCGCCGGGTCCGAAGCGATGCCTTCGTCAATGACCGCGCGGGCCTGACCGCGGATGATCCCGTAGATCGCCGAGTTGGAGATGATGTCGACGGGCACCCCCCGCCCATCCACCTCGACCCGGACGTCGGGCCTCGGCACCATTGCGTGCGGATGCACGTAGATGCCGCGTAGGATCGGGAAACCGAAGTCCATCTCGATCTCCTCGTCGGTCGGGTTCCGGATGAGGTACTCGGCCGATACGTTCGCCAGCGGCGGACGGTCCGTCTCTTCCTTTATGATGAAACGCTCCGGGTTGAATACGATCGTCAGGTTCTCCTTCGTCACGGCCAGGCGCTCCTCGCGGCCCGGCTTCAGGCCGGGGTCCAACCTGGCCAGAACTCCCTTGGCGGCGGGATCGCCGCCGGGGTACTGGACGACGAACGGACCGCCGTTTGCCTGAACCGCTTCACAAGCCGCAAGCCACAGAATCCCCGCGGCCAGACTCACCACGCACGTCTTTGCCGCCATCCTCTGTTCTTTCATGTCTCCGTCCCTTTCTGTTTAGGCATACTCTTACGCGCCGCAGGCGCGCAGGACCATCCTGTCGATCCTGTTGATCCCGTCCATTCCTTCCTGACGGCCGTTTTCTCCCTAACACGATTCCCGTTCCCGTCCTCCTCATTTCGCTACCACGGCGATCATCTCCATCTCGACCAGCAGTTCCTCCCGGCACAGCCGCGCTTCCACGCACGTCGAGGCCGGGAACACTTGGAGTCCAATCTGTCTGAAGTAGGCACATCGGACTTCGTTGAACAACTCGTACTGCTCCGCGATGTCCTTGAGGAACACCGTAACCTTCACCACGTCGCGCCAGTCCGCGCCGGCACGGTTCAGAACCGCCCGCGCGTTCTCGTACGCCCGCCGCGCCTGAGCCGTGAAATCCCCGGCGTGCAGGCTCGTTCCGTCGGGACCCACACTGGCGGTGCCCGAAACGAAGACGAGCGTCGCGCCCGGCAGTCTGACGGACAGGCCCCGGCTGAAGGCCGCGGGCTTCGGGTAGTGATAGGCTTCGCACAGAGCGTCCGGCACGCGCAGATCGCACCGGTCCCCCGCGCCGCGCGCTCCGCGGGCGTCCGCCCGCCGGCGCGCTTCTCTTCTTGCTGTTCCTGCCGCGATCATTTGATCTCACCGCCTTTCCTTTGGATTCGCACGTCCCCGCGCGTGAGAGGAAGAATGAACGAAACGCGAGGGTTTGTGTGTAACAGGTCTGTAACAGGGGGTTACGGCGCGGCTTTTGAGCTTGTCCCGTCAAACGGGAAGCTGGTACGGTGTCTCTTTGCATCACGGGCCATCCGTATGCCGCAACACGACTGGATCGCCATTCTTGATTTCGGCTCGCAGTACAGCCAGTTGATCGCGCGGCGCGTACGCGAGCAGAAGGTGTACTCCGAGCTGGTCCGGTACGACACCCCTGCCGCTGAGCTGGCGCGGCGGCGCCCGTCGGGCATCCTCCTCTCGGGCGGGCCGTCCAGCGTGTTCGACGACGGCGCGCCGCTCTGCGATCCGGGCATCCTCCGGCTGGACATCCCCGTCCTCGGAATCTGCTACGGCATGCAACTGATCGGCCGCCTGCTGGGCGGCGACGTCCGGCCGGGGCGCGCCCGCGAGTTCGGGGGCGCCCGAATCACCGTCCTGCGGGCCCGGCCGCTCTTCCGTGATCTGCCCGGCGAGCTGAACGTGTGGATGAGCCACGGGGACCAGCTGGACCGCCTGCCGTCGGGCTTCGTTCCGCTTGCCGAAACGGCGACGTGCCCCCTGGCCGCCATGGGAGACGACGCGTCGCGGATCTACGGCCTGCAGTTTCATCCCGAAGTGGCGCACACACCCCGCGGCGCCGAAATCCTGCGCCGGTTCCTCTTCGACGTCTGCGGGTGCCGCGGCGACTGGGAGATGGCCCAATTCATCCGGGAAAGCGTGGCGGCAATCCGCGAGACGGTCGGCGACGAGCACGTCCTTTGCGGCTTGAGCGGCGGGGTCGATTCCTCGGTCGTCGCCGTGCTGATCCAGCGGGCGATCGGCGACCGGCTGCACTGTATCTTCGTGGACAACGGACTGCTGCGTCACGGCGAGGCCCGCGAGGTGGAGGAGACCTTTGGCACGAACTGCGGCATGGACCTCCACGTGGCCCACCCCCAGCGTCTTTTTCTGAAAAACCTCGAGGGCATCACCGACCCCGAGGAGAAACGGAAACGGATCGGGGCGACCTTCATCGAGGTGTTTGCCGAACAGGCTCGCCGGCTCGGCCGCATCCGGTACCTGGCTCAGGGAACGCTCTACCCGGACGTCATCGAGAGCACCTCCCCGATCGGCGGACCCTCGGCCACCATCAAGAGCCATCACAACGTGGGCGGACTGCCGGCCGACCTGCAGTTCGAGCTGATCGAGCCCGTGCGCGAGCTCTTCAAGGACGAGGTCCGCGCTCTCGGCCGCGAACTGGGGATGCCGGACGCGATCGTCTCCCGGCAGCCGTTCCCCGGACCGGGACTGGCCGTGCGGATCCTGGGCGAGGTCACCGCCGAGCGGGTTGAGCTTCTGCAGCAAGCCGACCTCCGGGTGCAGGAGGAGATCGCCGGGCTGGCGAACTACGCGGACATCTGGCAGTCGTTTGCCGTACTGCTCCCGGTC
>Ga0180432_10011745_pt1 | contig 10285 bp, 9 predicted proteins | sample SS_ome_10_FD_132414 | JGI IMG/M metagenome (GOLD analysis project Ga0180432, IMG submission 132414) | Hypersaline lake sediment archaeal communities from the Salton Sea, California, USA - SS_1_MS_2 metaG | ecosystem: Environmental > Aquatic > Non-marine Saline and Alkaline > Hypersaline >...
AAATACCGGCCAATAATATGACCGGTTTCGCTATTTGCTCCCCGTGCCCCTGGATAGCATGAAATATGGTTATAAGCGACCAAATGAGGGGCGCGGATCAGCGCAGTCTGTGTGTGTGCTGATAGACGCGATGTAAGATTTTGTTGTTGTCCTGCTATTGTTTATTGCTTTGGGTTGACCACCTCCTTATGATTTGATTTTAAACAAAAAACCAGCCACAATGGACCGGTTTCGCTATTCACTCCCTGTGCCCCCGGGTTTTATTGAAACTTGGTGTAAGCGACCAAATAAGGGTACACAGATCAACGCGTTCCTTGTTGAGAAGCAACGTTGTAGTTCCATTATAACGACTTGTGAGCGGTGAAGTCAAGTATTTGGATGGGTTCAATTGTGTGGTATTTTGTGGGTATTGCTGGGAGACAGCTGCATCGCATGGGAAAGGAGACTGCTGTGTTACCGAACACTTCATAGAGATGGGGGTTTTTTGATGACCGGGAGAGTGCCACGTTACTGCGCTGCTCGCAGTGACGAAATAATTTATGAATTAGCGGGGAGAACCCCACGCCCTGCTGGCGCAGGGCTCACAGTGAGGGACAAGATGTAGATGATTCCTGTTTTATTATTCAGGCGAGGGCGGTTTAGGCGCGCAGGATATCGCGGAAGGCCTGGTCGCCGGTCAGCCCGGTTTTTTCGCTGACGGCAGGCGCCAGGATGGGCAGCAGGGGCCGGCTGATATCCTCCCCGCCTGCGTGCATTAGCAGCTGCACAGCGTGCGCGGCGTATTTAAGGGCGTTGAGGGGCTCCAGGCTGTCGAAATCGAAAAAGAACCAGGCATCGGAGGAATGCATGCGCAGGCGTTCGGCCTGCATGGCGAGCAGGTGCGACAGGCGCTCGCGATCTTCCGATGAGAGGGCGCTGGAGGCGTGGGCATTGATCAGGTCATCAACTTTCGCTTCTCCCGCCAGGACGGCGCCATAGGCATCGCGCAGTAACCACGGATCGCGCACGAGGCCGTTGGCCTGCTGTTCAAAGGCTTTGTCCAGCGCGCGGCCGAGCTGGTCCAGGAAGATGCGCAACGGCTTCTTCCAGTAGGCATGGGGCGCGTCCCCGCACACATCCCGCCAGCGTTCAATGCCATGGTGGCAGGACCAGGATGTGTTTTCATTGATGCGCGCGGTTTGCGCGGGGGGAAAGTCGCGCAGCCACTGGGCCGGGAAGGCGGGGGTGTAGCCATGCTGCGCCAGCGCGCTGGTCATGAGATAGTGCAGGAACTGTTCCCGTTCGGGCATATGGTGGCCGTACAGCTCGCCGTCGGAAGCGCCCATCAAGAGGCGCGGGTGGCCGCGGCGCATGGCGCGGGCCTGCGGCGCCAGCCAATCTTCAATAAAGGCGTCGGCATCCATGGTGGCGCTGGTATTGAAGCTGATCTCGCTGGAAAGGAAGCTGTTGTAAAAGAAAACGATGATATCTTTGCCGCCGGGCAGCGCCACGCGATAGGGTTGGGTGATGTCCAGGGAGGGGTCCTGCGCCTGCCAGGGCGCCAGGATGGTGAAGCGGATGCCGCTTTCTGCCAGCACATCCAATGATTCCAGATCCACAGCGGTTTCCGGCAACCACATGCCGTGCGGCGCGTGGCCGAAATGGCGGGTGTAATGATCGATTCCCCAGCGCACCAGGGTTTCTTTTTCGCGCCGACGGAGGAGCGGCAGGATGGCGTGAAAATAAGGCTGGGCGATGGCGTTGCTGAGGCCTGTGCGCCGGTAGACGCGGTTTTCCTGCTGGATGATGGCGCGCAGCGTATCCGCATGGGAGCGGCTGAGCCAATTGATCAGGGTGGGGCCGATGTTGAAGCTGATGCGCTCAAAATTGGCTTGGACGGTGTTGGGCAAATAGCATTCATGGTAGATGCGTTCATTCCAGTTGGGGTAGGGTGCCGCGCCATCCTCAGTGGGGATGGCATCCAATTGCGGGTCCTCGCGAGGGGGTTGGTAAAAATGGCCATGTACGCAGAAATAGGTTTGTTCCATGAATATCTTTTTTTCCTTATAAAATGAGTTTCTTTCTTTTAAACCCTGCCATTGTACCGTATTATTGCAGAATTTCTTAAAAAAGCAATCCGCGCTGTACGCGCGGATTGTTGTCTGCAAATATTTTTGTTATTAATCTTTGAGCGTGATCTTGATCTTTTTCTTCTTTCCGCCTTTTTTCTTCTTGGTGGAGGATTTCTGTCCGATCTGACTCTGCAGGAAGACCGGCAGCAGCAGGAGAACGATCATACCCGCCAGCACACCAAAGAACAGCAGCCAGGAGGCAGGTTGGGCCACTTCCGGCACCAGACCGCCGGGGTTGAAGCTGGTCTGGGAAGCGCCGCCGACACCGCTGTACTGGTCGGAAAGTGTCACTGTCAGCCCGCGCAGAACGCCATCGCGCAGGGTGAGCGGGGTGGTGTAGCTGATGACGACTTCGCTCTGCAGGGCGCGCCGCAGCTGGTCATAGAGGGCGCTCAGTTCACCCTGGTTGGCGGCATAGCCGTAGCGGCCGCCGGCGTTTTGGGCGATATAGCGCAGGGCGTTTTCATCGATGCCGCTGTACAGGTCGGCTTCCTCCCCGCTTTCGGGGATTTCGCCAAAGCCAATCGTGGAAATGGATAATCCGCCGAACCCGATAGCCGCCAGGGCCTCGTCGGGGGTGCTTGTGCTCTGGTTATCCATCCCGTCAGTGAGGGCGATGATCGCTTTGCGACCCGCCACAGGATTCAAGATGTTGATGGCCGTGACCAAAGCGTCCACCAGGGCGGTGTCATTGCTGGCGCGAATGCCGTCGATGGCTTCTTTGAGTACAACTTGCTGGGTGGTGAGGTCCTGCACAACCTGCACCTGGGTGTTGAAGGTGATCACGCCAACCTGGTCGCCGGGGCGCATCTGGTCGATGTATTCCTTGGCGACGGTTTTGGCGGTTTTCAACTTATCGGCAAAATTCATGCTGCCGGAGTTATCGATTAGCAGGATGGTGGAGAGCGGGCCCACTTCGCCGGCGCCCTGAATATTCTGGTTCTGTACCGGTACGCCGTTTTCGAGCAGCTGCAGTTTGCTGGTGTTGATGACCTGCGGCTCGCCGTTCTTATCCCGCACGGAGATATATACATCCACGAGCGGGAAGTTGGTGGTATCGATTTGGGTGATCTGGAGGTCGTAGGCGCCCTGCGATTCAACAGCGGGCGCGGATTGGCAGGCTGCGGAAACGACAACCAGGAAAGCGATCAGGACCATCAGAAAGGATTGTTTGCGTTTTTTCATTTGATTACCTCTTTTCATGATAGACCATCTCTGAATCGCCCATGTGGATATGCTGGTTTGGCCGCAGGCGCGCTGTTTCGATCTTCTTTCCTTCTATATAGGTGCCTGCCATGCTAATATCTTTAATGGTGAAATAGGTTCCTTCTCCTTTAAGGATGGCATGCTGGGGGGCGATCTCGGGGTCGGTGATGACGATATCCGCTTTAAGGGCGCTGCTGCCGATGGCGGCGGCGGGCGCGTCTTTGGAGAGGAATTTATCAAGGATGAACTCCATCCCGGTCATTTTTCCGCTGGTAACCTCGATCCATACCCGTGAGAGCATGAAAACGATCAATGCGATGAATACGCCTACCGCGGCGCCCAACAGGACCAGGCCAGCGGCTTTTCCCATGAGGGGATTGGCGAAACCGGCGCGGGCCGCTTCAAGAAGCAGGCCGCCCAGCGCGCCGCCGAGCAGGCCGCCCAGACCGCCTTTCCATAATTGGGCACCGCCGGTGATGCCGGTTGCCAGACCGGTCAGCAGGCCAAACACTGCCCATCCAACCGGACGGCTCCAGGTCTGGCCGCCGATGGAGAGGAAAATACCTTCCGCTATCGGCAGGGCGACCGCACCGCCCAGCGCGCCAAATAGGCCGCTGAGGAGCGATTTCTTGAGGCCGAACAGAAAACTCTGCGCGGCGATTCCTTCTCCGAAGCCTATCATCAAGCCGATCACTGCTCCCAGCAGCGCGCCGACGACGACTTCACTCAGAAATAGATTATCCGTAAAGGACAACCCAAGGACATTGCTGATCTGCCATCCGATCCATCCGCCGATGGCTCCCAGCATTCCATATATATAAAAACGCATTATCCGATTCATGAATTGATCACCTCCTGTGATTGTTCATTACGAATTGAGGCAGGCTGCAGGTTGTGCCAGAAGACGATGCCACCCTGATTTCTATTGGTCAGCTCGTAGAAACCAAAATAACGGCGCTGGTCGAGTGATCCATCCGGCTGGCGAATAAACAATCCGCCAATCGATTGATGGGGTTCGATGACAAGAGCAACCTGCCATGGTTCTGGAAAAAAATTTTGGTGCAGCCATGTATCCCATTGGGAGAAAAATACGCCCATGCGCGGGTGGGTGTGATACCAGCCGAGCAGGTCTTTTTGCGGGTAATTTTCTTCCAGATGGTTATGCAGCGCGACCTGTGTGTCACCAGTGAAGGTCAGGTGGGCTGCACCGTGTTTTGTGTAAACAGCCGGCAGGACAGTATCGATGATAACAAACGGTGTACCGTGCAGGGAATCACGGCAATATTTCCCCGCCATCCAGCCGCCAACCTCATTATCTAAATCACTGCCGGCATGCGCGCACATGCGGATAAAGGCGTTTTGGGTCATAAAGACCGGCATGGGCGTATCGATCTGGCGCATGTCAGCATCTTTTGGCACCCATTTGAGGGCGGTATGATAGGGGGCGCGAGTTAGATGTGCTTGTTGGCTGCCGTTTTCGGCGATTCGTATTTGCATGTCCTGCTTTCTGTTTGGCTGTCTGGAAATCCCGATGGGATTATCCGGCGGTAATATCCGCGGTGATCATCAAGCGGTCGTCATCCGGCACGCCTGCTGATTCCAGGGTTTCATCTTCCTGCAGTTCACGCCCGAGCGCTTTGCTGTCCAGGCGGTAGCTGACAGGTCTGCCATCCGGTCCGACGGTAGGAAGTTCGAGGGTGGTCGCCAATTCGGGCAATAATTCCTTGATCGATACATCGTCAGGAACCTCCGCGCTGCGTGTGCCTCCGGACGGGAGCACCAGGGTGATATTTTTGTCTGCCATTTCTTTCTCCTTTCTTTCTCTATTATTTCAGTTTGATTTTGGGTTTCGTCCGTACTTTTGCCGTGCTGCCTTTGCTGATCTTGACCCTTTCCGGGCGCAGCAGCTCGCGTTTATCAACCGGAAAAAAATTCCTGTTGGTTCGCCGGAAATTACGACACCATTTGGCCGCTTCCATGTCCCATGGATAGGGCGCCTTGGTGGGGTCATCGTGGAAATTCTTATACTGCACCATTTCGCCAAGCATGATCACCAGCCGATCCAGTGAGCGGCTGGCAGACCACCAGGCGGCGTCGATGCACACACTGCCATTGGCATGGTTGATGTTGGGATGCCAGATGGGGGTTAACCATTTCATACCCGGCCAGCGCTGGGGATATTGGCTGTGGAGATAGATTTCAACCCGGTGATTGTTTCCCAATTTCGGTTTTCCGGCATGGGTGAGGCCAACCACACCTTTGCAGGTATAGGTTACGATATAGCGTTCCGGCGGGATGCCTTTGCGGGGTGAAACAACTTTGATATGGATGAGGTCACTGCGGGCGGCGACTTCCTGGATTAGTTCATAATCCTTGCGCAGCCGGCGCAGGCGCGGATTGGCGTTGACGGAAACAGCTCCCGCAGTAATATCAGTGGTGATCATCAACCGGTCATCGGGAGGGATAGCCGCCTCTTGTAAGCTTTCATTCTCGCGCAGTTCGCGCCCGAGCGCTTTGCTATCCAGGCGGTATCCCATCGGCCGTCCGTCCGGGCCGACTGTGGGAAGCGATAATAAAGAAGCTAATTCTGCTAACAAGTCACCCACTGGCACATCAGCCGGCACATCCGCGCGCCGCGTTCCTCCATTGGGTAGTACTAATGTGACTGTTATATCGGCCATGCTGTTCTCCTCAACTTACGTGATGTTAGATGTTGTTGCGATGCGCAACGCCGCAGGCACCGGTGATATCCCAGCAATCCTGGTGGTGCCATGTGCCGCATTCTTTACAAATGGCCACGCCGTTCGGGTCATTTTTTTCAACGTGTTCCAGGCAATATGGGCAGATGTGTTCTTCTTCTCCAACCAATTTGACGTCATTTTCAGCCTGCTTTCCGTGAAAGGAAGATTTTGGCAATCTGACCTTTTTGGCTGCAGAAGCTTTTTTTACAGAAGAAACGCTGCTCTTTTTAGCCTGGATGTGCACATCCGCTTTGGTTTTGGACGTTGGTTTTACGCGGGTGCTGGTGCGGGGTGGTTTTTTGGCGCTGACATCCGGCAATTGGAATTTGGGCAGGCTGATGGACCAATTTTTAGGGTTGATGCGGTCCGTTGTTTCCTGGAAGCCTTCTTTTACACGCGTCCCCAGTTGTTTCCTGGAAGGCCGGGCTGCGGCAGGTGCAGGAACGCTTTTGACCTTTTTCCTGCGGAAAAGCAGCAGCGGCGGCATGGATGCCAGCAGCAGCAGTGCGATCTGCGCGCCTTCTTCTATTGTAGGAAGCTGGAATTGAAAGGCGTCGTTGATGAACAGCAGGGCGTATTGATTGGTGTAAAAGCGATCAATCAAAAGAATGGATGCCAAACTGTCCAACCAGCTGATTAGGAGGGCAATAACAGCAATCCAGCGCCTGAAAAATAGGCGTATAAAGAAACCGCTTATGAATCCAACCGCTGCCAGCATGATCAGGCGAAGGAGTAAGTTGCTGATCTGGGATTGGTCTGCCAGGAATATAATTACCAGAAGACCAGCGGATAAACTAAAGGCAAGTGCAGCCAACCAACGAAGGAACCCACGAAATACTTTCATTATTAATTCTTTTTCTCTTTGTGTTTAATTTTCAATTTCTCGCTGCTCTTTTCCGCTGTATCGGCCATTTTGATGGTCAGTGGCGGGACGGTTTCATCCGTAATTTTTATGGTTGGCGGCTGGTGCAGCCTGATGCGGATGGGTGTTTCCGGCTGCGGCTCACCTTTCAACTTGATCCTTCCGGATAATTTGAGGGGTGCCTCATCCAGCGGCCGTTCAAAATGAGAAAAATGCAGTGCGTCATCCAAATCTCCATGCAGTTCGTAAAAGCGGTATTCCTGGGCGTTGTAGGCGCGTAGAATATGCAGCGGTGGTACGCCGAGGCTGGACAGTGTGCGCGAGAGAAAGGTCTCATCGCCTGTGATAATATGCGTCATTTCTGTCTCACGCAGGATGCCGCAAATTGGGCAATGAGCGCGGTTGAAACCGACCGCGGAAATGGGCTGTAGCACTTCTTCGTGTGTGCCGCACTGCGGGCAGTTTAGGGCGAGAACCAGTTCCTGGTCCAACTCAAGGGCTGCGTCCTTGCCGAGGTCGTGATGGATGATCTCAATAAAATCATCCAACGTAGTCGTATCTGTGCGCAAGGGCAGTTCCGTGATATCGCCATAGGTCCAATGGCTTTCGCAATCTTCGACTGGCGTATAGGCGGTGGTGTGCACCTCATTGGTCATGCCATTGAAATGCAGCACCTTTCCGGGTTCAACAGGTTTATTATGGATTAATTTAAGGGCTTCCTGAGATTGGATGCCGGCGATGATGGAAGCGATCGTCGGAGTGGTGGGCACTTTGCCGAGTAAAATGTTTTCGCGCGCCAGCAGCGGGCAGGAATAACGGATTGAGAGATCCCGGCGGGCCTGTTCTGTCAGGGTGCATTCAAAACAAGCGCCGTCGCCTGGCACAAACACGCGCGCCAGCCCGAGGAATTCCTGAATGGCGCCATCTACCCAGGGTTTATTGATCCAATAGGCGAAGCGGTTAACTGCCAGGCGCGCCTCGCGATTATCCAAACATCCGATGATGACATCCATGCGCCGAAAAACACCCAAACCAATCTGGGTGGTGACATCGCCGTGAAGATACTGGACGTGCACATTGGGATTCAATTCTTTAGCACGGGCAGCTGCTACTTCCGCTTTCTTGCGGTTGGCATCGCTCTCCCGGAAAAGAACGGAGCGGGAAAGGTTGGCAAATTCGATTTTATCGAAATCAACGATGTAAATATGGCCGACACCCATCAGAACAAGATTCTTGATCACTTCATTGCCCAGCGCACCTGCGCCAACCACCATTACTTTGGCGTTTTCCACTTTTTCCCGTTCCCACCAGGATATAAAGGAAAACGTGCCAAGGCGGTCGGTTTTCAGGTTGGGGATGATGAGCGGTTTTTCAGGGTTGACCGGCAGGCGGCGGGGCCCGTCAGGAGAATTATCGCCGGCATGCAGGGAATTTGCCCCTTCCAATTCCGCTTTACCTTGGTTGGCGATTTTGGAAGCCTGGGCGAGGTTGCTTTCCGACAGCTCGGCTACAAATCGGCCGACGCCATGCCTGGATTCGATTAAATTGATCTCTTCCAAAGATTTCAGCGCTTCGCGCAGCGTGGAGCGGCTGATGCCAAATAGCTTAATCAGGTCTCGCTCCGCAGGCAGCTGAAAACCACTCTGGTATGTGCCATCCAGGATTTGCCCGGCAATTTTTCCTGCTACAATTTCTGATAAAGATTTTCGCGGGATTTCCACCACGTTTACCTCTCTTATGGTATGTTGGTCAGACCACTATACCATATTATATGGTTTTTTTTGAAATTGTCAACATGGAGCGATATAATATTGGAGTAACTTTCCATAGAAAGATTGGTTAATATGATAGAAACCGCAAATATAGATTGATGATCAGGAGATCAATATGGCAAGAATAGCATTTGTAACGGACAGCACGACCTGTTTACCCGAGGCTTACGCGAAGGAGCATAATGTCCATGTGGTTCCGCTGAGCCTTCACTGGGATGATGAGGTGTATAAGGACGGCGTTGATATCACCCCGCAGGAATTTTATACACGCCTGGAAGCTTCCCATTCTATTCCGACCACATCGCAGCCCACACCGGGGGATTTTGAGACTGTTTTTCGGAATATGGCGGATTCTTATGACGCGATTATCGCCGTGTTGATTTCATCCGGCATCAGCGGAACGGTGGATTCAGCCATGATGGCTAAGAATTCCCTCAACGGTGTTCCTATCACGGTCATCGATTCGAAATTAACATCCGGTCCACTGGTTCTGCTGCTGAAAGCGCTGGTGGCTGCCGCGGAAGCCGGAAAATCCGTGGAGGACATCCTGGACCTTTCCAAGCGGATGATTGACTCCATGAGCACGTTCTTTGTAGTGGATACGCTCAAGTACCTGCATAAAGGCGGGCGGATTGGGGGCGCATCGCGCCTGTTCGGGTCCGCGCTGGAGATCAAGCCGATCTTATGCCTGACGGATGACGGAAAAATTGATGCGTTGGAAAAAGTGCGCACCAAGAAGAAGGCGCTTAACCGCCTGGTGGAACTCGCAGAAGAGAATGCCAAAGGGGATACCCATTTCGCGGTTTTGATGCATTCCGATGCCCTGGAAGAGGCGAAAATGGTAGCAGCCAAATTGGAAGAAAAATTGGACTGCACGGTCGAACTTTTGGATCTCAGCCCTGTGATTGGCACCCATGTGGGAACTGGCACGATTGGTTTGGCGGTTCATAATATCGCGGCGTAATAATTGGACAACCCAATGATCGGGCGTATGCATTCCTACGCCCGATTTTTATTTAAATAATTCCCGCAAGTTGATTTCAACCGGCTGATTTTCCACAATCAGGCGCACCAGCAGGCGCATCAGCGGGATTTGGTCGGGGCGGATATGCCCCTGCTGTTCGAGCGCGGGCAGGGCTTTGGCGATCTGTTCGATTATGAAAGCGGCTTCCAGGGTCTCACCTGCCAGGAGCTGTTTGGCCTGCGTATAGGTTTTCCCCTCCCCGAGGAATGCTCCAAGGTGGGCAGAACGGCCTCCGGTGCTGGTGACGTACATATCCCCCGCGCCGGCCAGACTGTGGGCGAATGCTGGGCGCGCGCCGTAGGCTTTAAGGAGTACTTCCATTTCCGCAATGCCGCGCGCGAAAAGCGCCGCAGCCAAATTGTGCATAACCGCTCCAGCCTGATCACAGCCACCCTGACGGGATAAGATACCCCTGGCGATGTTGACGCCCAGGGCGTAGGCATTTTTCAGTGCAACCGCCATTTCCACGCCGACGATTTGGTCGGTTGGCAGGATGCGATAATAATCGGTTTGGAAAATATCTGCGCACCAGCGGGCGGTTTCGAGTTCGCGGCAGGCGAAATACACGA
>Ga0180432_10011746_pt1 | contig 10285 bp, 8 predicted proteins | sample SS_ome_10_FD_132414 | JGI IMG/M metagenome (GOLD analysis project Ga0180432, IMG submission 132414) | Hypersaline lake sediment archaeal communities from the Salton Sea, California, USA - SS_1_MS_2 metaG | ecosystem: Environmental > Aquatic > Non-marine Saline and Alkaline > Hypersaline >...
GGTCGATCTGATCTACATCGATCCGCCCTTCAACACGGGCAAGCCGCAGGAACGGACACGGATCCGGGTGACCCGCGACCCGGAGGGGGGGGATCGCCGGGGATTCAAAGGGACGCGCTACCGGACGACGATCATCGGCCGCAGCGGCTTCGCCGACCAGTTCAGTGACTTCATGGCCTTTCTCGAACCTCGGCTCCGGGAGGCCAAGCGGGTGCTGGCGCCTCGCGGCTCCTTCTTCCTCCACCTCGACTACCGCGAATCCCACTACGCCAAGGTGTTGCTCGACGGCATCTTCGGAAGAGGCAGCTTCATGAACGAGATCATCTGGGCCTACGACTTCGGCGGGCGCACGCGCCGGCGCTGGCCCGCCAAGCACGACACCATCCTCTGGTACGCGCATGATCCACGTCATTACACATTCAACTACGACCAGATGGACCGCATCCCCTATCAGGCCCCGGGACTCGTGGGGCCGGATAAGGCCGCCCGGGGCAAGACGCCGACCGATGTCTGGTGGCACACGATCGTGCCGACCGGTGGGCGGGAGAAGACCGGCTACCCGACGCAGAAGCCTTTGGGGGTGATCGAGCGGATCGTCAAGGTCCATTCAAACCCGGGTGACCTGTTACTCGACTTTTTCGCCGGCAGCGGGACGCTGGGCGAAGCGGCCGCACGCCTCGGGAGACGCTTCATTCTGATCGATCAGCATGAGGAAGCGATCCGGGTCATGCGCCGCCGCCTCGCCTTCGCTGAGCCGGAAATCGAGCGTCGGCCAAGAGGAACAACTCTCTAACTGCTATATTTTTGATAAGATACGATGATCAACCTCGTGTCATCTATACGTTGACACCTGTAAGCGCTTTTCGGTACAATAGTTGAGATCATCAGTGCTCTACGGAGAGCCGGGTACAACCGGGAGAGGCTTTCTCAGGGGGAGACATCGTGGATTTGCGTAGACCGACCACGTTTCTGCTTTTCGCACTGCTCTGCGCGGCCATAACCACGAGTGCGAATGCAACCGTACAGGTTTTCGTCGACTCGGCGCCCAACCGTTATGGCTCCGACGACTACGCTCCGTGGGAGGCGGCGGCGTTCGCGGGCGCTTCCCAGGGAACCTTTGTCAACATGAGCAACGGGTGCAATCCTGCCCATATCGGCACGACCAACTTCGAGATCTATGACGAGGTCGTCTACTCCTTCGGCGATCTCGGCAAGCGCCTGACCTGGATCTACTGGGTACCGGAGACGACCATCGCCGATCTCACCGGCCGTCTCGAGATCAGCCTCGAGAACTGGTGGGACGGTGACTACCTGGACTTCTATCTCGATTGCTACGGCAGCACCTGGCTCGAGCCGACCGCATGGACTGAATACGAGGGTGGCGTCATTGGGACCGCCGGCATGGCCTGGTGGGGCGCTTATGACACCGACACACCCGAAGAGCTGCAGGAAGACATCAACGAGTGGATCCAGGCGGATGAGACCTGGAAGTTCACCACGAGGCTCTGGGACACGGAGCATCTGACCTACTCGGATCGAGCGATCGAATCGAACCGTACGGGCACGCCCCCCGTGCCCGAGCCCAGCACGATGATCCTGATGGCCGGTGGTCTGCTTGGGGCCGCGGTAGTGATCCGCCGCCGCCGCAAGTAGTCGCCCAACCCGGCCAAAGCCTGACCGACCGCAACGGGCCGAGCGCGTTGATGAGCGCTCGGCCCGCACGTGTCTCTTCCCCTCGCTATCTGCGGAACAGCCCTTTGATTTGTCCCCATGATATGGGTGCCGGCGGCACGGGCTCATCGGCGCCGGGCGCGGCCGAGACGCCCGCGAGGCCCCGGAACTCCATTGTGTAGAGGAAAGGCATCTCCGGCTCAATCGCCGCGCAGGTGGCCCAGATCCACACCGCCGGGGTGAGATCGGGATCGAGCTCGAGCGTTCTCGGTTCACAGGCCTCGGTCAGGATGTGACCGTGCACGGTCACGCTGTTGCAGGGATCGCCCGACTCCCAGTTGAACTGGAAGACGTGCATCGGGCTTTCGGATGTGACCGTCACCGACATCGGATCCCCGTTGGGGAAGAGGAAGAAGTTGTCGGTGTCCCGGTCGGGGGAGCCGATCCCCGGGAACGAGCCGGTGACACCGCAGAGGATGAGCTCGCCGTTTTCGTCCCCGTGGAGGTACTGCACCAGAAGTGGACCAGAATAGCCCGGATAGGGGCACCCGCTGTTGTAGAAGTCCTCATACTCTGGCGACAGAGGCGGCTCACCCTCCGGCATTGCCCCCGCCGGACAAGTGAGATCGCAGGGATGGAGCCAGTCGACGGCAAGCGCGTACTCGCCGCAGGCTTCTCCATAGCCGTCGATCACGATGTAGTAGGTGTGCCCGGGATGGACCATCAGATCCCCGCAGAGCGACTGGTATCCACTGTAGCCGCAGCTCGCGTCGTCGTTACAGGCGAGCGGGTTGCCGAAGCCGTAGCCGGCCTCGAGGTCGTAGACGTAGAGTTTGGTGTCGTACTGCGAATCGCAGAGGTCGATCAGGATCGAACCGACCGTCTCCGGGGTGAACGCGTAGACCACATCGGGGGCTTGGGAGTCTTGGTAGGGGCAGACTTCGTCGTAGTCGTGCAGGTTATCGCAGGTCGCTCCGACGTCCTCGAAGGGGAGAGATGCGATCACGAAGGCATCCGCGATCGTCTCGCCCCCTTCTCGCCCGTCGTAGGCCGGCTCGCCCCCTGGGGGGGGCTTGATGGCATCGTCGCCGGCAGCTGAGGGCGACGTTCCCCCGATCAAGCCCAGGATGATGAGAGTGAACAGCAGACCACGCATGGCGCCTCCTCTCGGCGGGGCAGGTTCCCACCCGTGCTGGAAGATGTCGCGGTCTTCTCGCTTCCCACTCTGGATGCAGCTGGCGGGGTCGGCGGGAAGGGGAGAGGACAATCGGATCGGTCAAGCGTAGATCCGCGGCGCGAGCGGTGTCAAGCTAGGCTCCCGCGGTGGCGACCTTTTCCAGCAGCGCCTTCGGCTTGATCCGGTGCTTGCTGAGCCCGACCTCATCGGGTGTGAGCCCCTGGGCGAGGCCGAGGAGCTGGAAGTAGTATACGGGCGGCACCTCCAGCTTCTCCCCGGTCTTGCGGGCGATGACGAGCTGCCCGGTGTCGAACGACGAGAAGCAGGTAGGGCAGATCATTCCCATGCAATCGGCGCCGGTGTCGCGCACGGAGCGAAGCACGGTGCGGGTCATCTCCATCGGCAGATCCGGATCGACGCAGGCCTTGCCGCAGCAGAGGAATCGTTCCTGATGCTCGACCGGTTCGGCGCCGATCGCCTTGATCAACTGGTGGAGAATCCGCGGCTCGTCGGGATCGTCAACCTTCATGATGTTCGACGGCTTCAGCAGGTGACAGCCGTAGTGGAGCGCGACCTTGACGCCGTCGAGCGGGCGCTTGACGCTCTCGCGAATCACATCGAGGCCGACTTGGTCGCGGATGTAGGCGACGATGTGACGCACGCGGGTCGTGCCCCGATAGGTCTTGCCGATGCGCGCCAGGCGGCGGTTGACCCGCGCGCGCAATGCCTCGTCTTCGGCCAGCATCTGGTGGGCTTCGCTGAGCGTTCCGGTGCAGCCGCTGCAGATGGTGAAGATCTCGAGCCCCGCCTCCTCCGCGACGCACAAGTTGCGCGCGGCGATCGTGAGCCACCCGATCTTGTCGGTCGCCTGGAAGAAGATCGGGTCGGGACAGCAGGTGAAGCCCTCCAGATCGACGATCTCGATGCCGAGCGGCGGGAGCGTCCGTCGTATGGCGACCTCCATCTGGGGGTACTTGATCGGGATCAGGCATCCGGGGAAGAAGGCGGCTCTCATGATCCCTCCTCGTCCGGTTGCAGGATCGCTTGGAGCTCTTCGACGTTGATCGGGGAGAGAGGAGGAAGCCCCATCGACTCACGCTTGCGGTTGAGGCTCGACAGCATCGGGGCGCTTCGGCCGGTCTTGACGATCATGTCGTGAACGGCGGCCACATCCCCGGGCGTCTGGCCGTCCTCTCGGGCCAGGTTCTTCAGCGCGATGATCACCTCTACCGGGCGGACATCCTGGGGGCAGCGCTCATAGCAGTTGTAGCAGTTCGAGCACTTCCAGATGGGCGAATCCTCTGCCAGCAGATCGTCCAACCCCCCCATGAGCGCCGCCAGCATGATCTCCCGCGGATTGAACGATTCGTGGAAGCGGGCGGAGGGGCAGTCGCCGACACAGGCGCCGCATTGGTAGCAGAAGCTGACGCGGTTGCCGCCGAGAACGTCGAGCAGGCGTTTGCGCGCTTCGGGATTGACGCGAATCATGCCTTCTTCTCTCCGGCCGGGGGCGCCTTCTCCGGGACTTTGCGGATGCTGTTGCTGCGGCACTTCGGGCAGACCCTCTCCACCAACTGGCCGTTCTTGGTGTGCAAGGCCGTGAACTCGTGGCCACATCGCATGCAGCGGAATTCCCTCTGAACCTCCATCTCCCGTCTCCTCCTAGGCCGGCGCGGCCGCCTCGGCTTTCTTCTTGCGAAGCTTGGAAGCCTTCGCTTCCTTCGTGCGGCGCTCCTCGGCCAGCACCCGGCGCGTATGCTCGATTTCTTCGGCCGTGACCGCGAGCCGCGGCTCTTCCAGCGCGCGCATCACCTCGGCGAATTTCTGCCCTTCGGCGGCGCTGATCCACTCCAGCTGCAAGCGCTCGGGACGGATCCCGAGCTTCTCCAACTTGTCCCACAGCCGCTCGACGCGGAGCACCGTCTGCCGGTTGGCATCGATGTAGTGGCAGTCGGCGAAGTGGCACCCCGAGACGAGCACCATCGGGGCGCCCTGCTCGAAGGCGTGAAGGACGAGGTCCTCCGAGACCCGCGCGCTGCACATCGTCCGGACCAGCCTCCCGTGGGTCGGGAACTGAAGGCGGGCGGTTCCGGCCGTGTCGCCCCCGGCGTACGAGCACCAGTTGCAGGCGAAGGTCAGGAGCTTCTCCTCCGGGTGGTCGGCGAGGATGGCGTCGATCTGGCGTTTGAGCTGTGCGTCGGTGAAGTGGGTCATCGTGATCGCATCGAAGGGGCACTCGGCGGCGCACCCGCCGCAGCCCGCGCAGGCCGCCTCGATGACCTCAGCCACGTGACCCTTTTGCCAGGTGATGGCGTGGAAGGGACAGACCGCGGCGCACTTGCCGCACTTCCGGCACAAGTCCTCGTGGATCACCGGAGTCACCGCATCGAGGGTGATCTTGCCGGCATTGAGGAGGATCTGAACGTGGGAGGCGGCGGCGCCCGCCTGGGTCACCGAATCCTTGACATCCTTGGGCGACTCCGAACACCCCGCGAAGAAGATGCCCCGGCTGGGCGCGTCGACCGGCTTCAGCTTGGGATGGGCTTCCATGAAGAAGCCGTCACCGGTCTTACTGAGGGTCAGGAGCCGCTGAATGACGCTGGAATCGGTCCGGGGCTTCACCCCGACCGAGAGGACCACCATGTCCATCTCGTGCTCTTCGATCTTGCCCGTGAGCGTGTTCTCGACCGTGACCCGCAGGTTGCCCGTTTTCGGGTCTTCCTGGATTTCTCCCGGGATTCCCCGGATGTAGCGGACCCCCGATTTCTTGCTGCGGACGTAGAGATCCTCGAAGCCCTTGCCGAAGGCGCGGATGTCCATGTAAAACACCTTCGATTCGGTGTCCGGGTAGTGGTCGGCCAGGAGTAGCGTGTCCTTCACGGTGTTCATACAGCAGATGTTCGAGCAGTAGGGCGACCCGTACTTGGTCGAACGCGACCCGACGCACTGGATGAACCCGATCCGCTTCGGGCGCTTCATGTCCGAGGGGCGCACGAAATGGCCCGCGGTGGGGCCGCCGGCGCAGATCAAGCGCTCGAATTCCATGCTGTCGATCACGTTGGTGTAGCGGCCGTAGCCGTACTCGGTGATCTCGGTCGGATCGTAGACATCCATGCCGGTCGCCACGATCACCGCGCCGACCTTGAAGTCGACCATTTCGTCCTGCATGTCGAAGTCGATGCAGTCCTTTTCGCAGACATCCTGGCACTTGCCGCAGGCGATCGGGTTGTTTCCCAGGCAGTCGTCGGCATTGATGAGATAGGCCGAGGGGACTGCCTGCGGGAAGGGGATGTAGATCGCTTTACGCGAAGAGAGGCCGATCTGGTACTCGTCCGGCACCGTAACCGGGCAGACCTTCGTGCACTCGGCGCAGCTATTGCAGACGTTTTCCTGCACGTAACGGGCCTTCTTGCGCACCTTGATGCGGAAGTTGCCCACCGTGCCCTGCACGTCCTCCACCTCGCTGTAGGAGAGAATCTTGATCCTCGGATGCCGACCGGCATCCATCATCTTGGGGCCAAGGATTCATATGGAGCAGTCCATCGTGGGGTAGGTCTTGTCCAGCTGAGCCATGATACCCCCGATGGACGGCTCCTTCTCCACCAGCACGACGTCGAGGCCGCCGTCGGCGACATCGAGCGCGGCCTGGATCCCGGCCACGCCGCCGCCGATCACGAGGACCGATTGGGTCACCGGCAGCGTCGGCTCTTCCTGGGGCGTGAGCTCCAGCGCGCGGGCCACGGCGCTCGCCACCAGGTCCTTCGCCTTCTGGGTTGCCCCCTCGCGATCGTGCGCGTGGACCCAGGAGCAGTGCTCCCGCAGGTTGGCCATCTCCAGCAAGTAGGGGTTCATCCCCGCGCTGGCCACGCAGGCCCGAAACGTGGGCTCGTGCATACGCGGCGTACAGGAGGCGACGACCACCCGCTCGAGCTTGTGCTCGATGATCGCGCGGCGGATCTCGTTCTGGCCCGGGTCGGCGCAGGTGTACTTGTTGCGCACGACGCAGACCACTCCCGGCAGGGAGCGGGAGAACTCCTCCACGTCCGCGGTGTCGACTGCGCCGGCGATGTTCAGTCCGCAATCGCAGACGAACACGCCGGTGCGCGGCAGATCCTTGATCATCCTACCCTTCCTTCTTGGCGCGGCCTGCCTTGCGGCGGGCCGGGCTCTTGGCTGGCGGCCCGACGAGCGAGCGGTCCAGCAGGTGCCAGAGGTCTATGATCTCGATGCTTGCCCCGGAACCGCCATCGGATCCCTCCTGCGCACAGCGCAGGTGGATGTAGCAGCCGGGACAGGCGGTCACGAGCTTCGAGCTTCCGGTGGCGGCCGCCTCCGCGAGACGGGCGTTCTGGAAGCGCTTGGTGCCGGCGTTGCAGTTGAGCCAGGCGGTGTTGCCGCAGCAGATGGCGCGTTCGCGCGAGTGGGGCATTTCGGCGAGCGACCAGGCGGCGCTCTCGGTGAGCAGGCGACGGGGAGGATCGTAGAGGCCGGCGCCCCGACCCAGGCGACAGGGGTCCTGATAGGTCACGGGCACGCCGTTTCCCGTTCCCTTGGGCCGCAGCGCACCGGGATCGGCCCGCAAGAGCTCGCTCAAGTGCACGAGGGGGATGGCCACTCGGTGACGGCGGAAGATGTCTCCCAGCGCGGTCAAGCACTCCGGGCAGAAGGCGACGACGCGCTTCGGACCGCACTTCTGGATCTGCGCGACCAGAAGCTTCTCGAGCGCCTCGGCCTCGGCCACGCGTCCGGCGAGGCGGAGGTGGTAGCCGCAGCAGCGCTCGTTGGCGAGAAGCGCCGGGGTGATGTCGACCCGGTTGAGCAGACGGACCACCGACCGCATGCTCTCGGTCAGCCCCTCGCCGGTCTCGCCCCCGAAATAGGCGGCGAAGTAGGGGCTGCAACCGATGTACAAGAGGTCCTCCACGCCACCGCGCGGCTTCTTCCCCTCCTCCACCACGCGGACCTTGAGATCATCGGTCAGCCACCCCAGCCGCCGCTGCCGTAGGCCCGGGCGGGCGTGCATCAAGCTGACCTGCTCGAAGACCCCGCCATGAGAGCAAGGAACGACGCCCTCGGGCTTCGGCTCCGTCTCGCTCGCCTCCTTGTTGGTCGGGGGCTCGGGCACGCTGGAGCGGGCGCCGAAGGAGGCGACGGCCGATGCCCGCGCCTGCAGGACGAAGTTCGGGTAGTCGATCTGCACCGGGCAGACGAGCGAGCACTGTCCGCAGGTGAGACAGGTCCAGAGCGAAGGTTCGTCCGCGAGGGCTTCGATTCCCCCCGCAACCGTTTGGGAGATCAAGCGGCGGGGAGAGAAGGGCTGATGCTTGGCCACGGGGCAGACGCCGGTGCAGCGCCCACACTCGAGGCAGGAGAGCGCGCCGGCCGTCTCGAGCGTGGGGGGCGCATCGTCCGGCTCGGGCTGGGAGCGGGGAAGGCCGAGGGGTGTCGGACCGGCGGCGCGGATGTCCTCGACGAAGCCGTTCATCACCTCGGCGAAGCGTATGCCCTCGGCCGCGGAGATCCATTCCAACCGGAGCCGTTCGGGTTCGAGCCCGAGCATGTCGACCAAGGCCTTCGTCTTCTCGTGCTGCTCGACGGCGCGGTAGTTGCCGAAGATGTAGTGGCAGTCGCCGAAGTGACAGCCCGAGACCATGACACCATCGGCGCCGCGGGCGAAGGCCCGCAGGACGAAGGCGGGGTGGACCCGGCCCGAGCACATGACCCGCAAGAGCCGGAAGTGGGGTGTCTGCGGCAAGCGGCCCACGCCCGCGGTGTCGGCGCCGGCATAGGAGCACCAATTGCAGGCAAAGACCAGGACCCGCGGGTCGAAGTTCTTCTTGGTCGATCGGGTCATCGCGGCACCCCGCCCGGCTGTCCCTCTTCCGCAAAGAGGCTGTCGATCATGGCCGTAATCTGCTGATCGGTGAAGTGGTGAGCGATCACGGCGCCCGTCGGGCACCAGACCGCGCACGTGCCGCATCCCTTGCAGAGCGCGGCGTTGATCTCGGCGACCTTTCCTCCATCCGGCCCCTCCACCAGCGTGGGGGCCTTGAAATCGCAGAGCGAGACGCACAGGCCGCAGCCGCGGCAGAGATCGCTGTCGACCCGGCTCACCGCCGGATCGAGTTGCAGCGTGCCGCTGCCGAGCAGCGTGTAAACCTTCGAAGCCGCCGCCGAGGCTTGAGCCAGCGAGTCGGAGAGGTCCTTCGGGCTCTGCGCCGCGCCGCAGATGACGACACCGTCTACGCAGGTCTCGACCGGCCCCAGCTCGGGATGCCGCTCCAGGAAGAATCCATCGGCGCCGCGCGGGGTTTTGAGCATCTCCTGGATGCGTGCGGCGTCATCGGCGCGGGGTACGAGCCCCACACCCAGCACCACGAGATCGACCGGTGCTTCGACATCGGAGCGAAGCAGGCTGTCCCGGGTGACGATCTTCGTCGCCCGTTGCTTGCCACCCTCCACCCGGGGTTCGGCGCCCGGCGTGTAGCGGATGAAGATGCATCCCTTGCCGCGCACCTCGCGGTACATCTCCTCGGCGCCGCAGCCGACCATGCGCATGTCGCGGTAGAAGACGACCGGTTCGATCCCGAGCCGCTGAAGCTGGAGCGCCTGTTTCACCGTGGTCGGGCAGCAGATGCGGGAGCAACCGGCGTAGGCGCCCTCGCGGCCGCCGCGCGAGCCGACGCACTGAATGAACCCGACCGATCGGACGTCGGCAAGATACTGCTGGGGATCGGCGAGGCGCGCTTCGAATTCGGTGGAGGTGATGACGTTGGGGTACGTCCGATAGCCGTACTCCCCTTCGTTCGGTGTGTAGGCGTCGGCACCGATGGCCACCACGATCGCCCCTGCCTCGATCTCCTCGCGATTGCTCAGCTCGACGTTGAAGTTGCCGACGAAGCCCGAGACCTTGCGGACCTCACAGCCCTCGTGAACGACGACGCCGCGGCCGCGCATGCGTTCGGCCAGCGTTCCCACCGCATCCCGCGCGTCCCGGCCGTCGGGGTACAGCGAATGGAGCTGGGAGAGCAGGCCGCCGACGACCTCGGTCTTCTCCACCAGCACCACCGGGAAGCCGAGGGCCCGCAGATCGCTTGCCGCCTTGATCCCGGCCAGCCCGCCGCCGATGACGAGCACCTTTTGGGTTACCCCGACCTCGGTCGGGGTGAGTGGCTCCAGGATGCGGGCGCGCGCGGTCGCCATTCGCAGCAGATCGCGCGCTTTGCGCGTTGCCTCTTCCGGCTCGGCGCCGTGGACCCACGAGCACTGGTCGCGGATGTTGACCATCTCCAGGAGGTAGGGATTGAGCCCCCCGGCGCGGCAATTGTCGCGGAAGATCGGCTCATGCGTGCGCGGCGTGCAGGCGGCGATGACGACGCGATTCAGCTGGTGTTCGGCCATCGCTTCCTGAATCGCCTCCTGCGCGCTGCTGGAGCA